>Ga0129307_1001856_pt1 | contig 19743 bp, 14 predicted proteins | sample P1105metagenome_FD_94437 | JGI IMG/M metagenome (GOLD analysis project Ga0129307, IMG submission 94437) | Capybara group fecal microbial communities from Wisconsin, USA - P1105 metagenome | ecosystem: Host-associated > Mammals > Digestive system > Large intestine > Fecal | place: USA: Wisconsin... | reverse complement strand
TGTAGTATGGCGGAGAAGATGGGATTCGAACCCATGCGGCCCTTGCGAACCCTAACGATTTAGCAAACCGTCCTCTTCAGCCTCTTGAGTACTTCTCCACAAGGTATATTTGCGGCCTGGAATGGTATCTTGGCGGAGAGGGTGGGATTCGAACCCACGGCCCCTGACGGAGTCACCGGTTTTCAAGACCGGCTCCTTAAACCACTCGGACACCTCTCCGGATATGGCCTTCCATCTGGCTTTCAGTTAATGGTGACCCAACCGAGGCTCGAACTCGGGACACCTTGATTAAAAGTCAAGTGCTCTGCCTACTGAGCTATTGGGTCATGATCATATGCTCACCGAGCAAGTCTGGCTGAGGTGGCAGGACTCGAACCTGCGAATGCCGGGATCAAAACCCGGTGCGTTAACCAACTTCGCCACACCCCACCACCGTTTGATTAGAAAAAATGGCGAGCCCACAGGGATTCGAACCCCGGACACACGGCTTAGAAGGCCGTTGCTCTATCCGACTGAGCTATGAGCCCGCATTTGCGACTCGTTCCTCCACCGGTCAGGAGTGGGAAGTTGTCTGTATTCGGTTGGAGCGGATGATGAGAATCGAACTCACGTCATCAGCTTGGAAGGCTGAGGTTCTACCATTGTACCACATCCGCATATTGTTTGGGAGCAATTTTCATTGCTCCCAGAATCGTTGGAGCGGAAGACGAGATTCGAACTCGCGACCCTCGCCTTGGCAAGGCGATGCTCTACCCCTGAGCCACTTCCGCATATCTAATTGGTGGAGGAGAGTGGATTCGAACCACTGTAGGCGTAGCCAACGGATTTACAGTCCGCCCCCTTTAGCCACTCGGGCACTCCTCCATATGTTACCCTTGTGGGGGTTTGAACTTATTGGAGCTGGCAGAGGGACTTGAACCCCCGACCTGCTGATTACAAATCAGCTGCTCTACCAACTGAGCTATGCCAGCGCATTTCCCTACCGGGGGGAAATATTGGCGATCCGAACGGGGCTCGAACCCGTGACCTCCAGCGTGACAGGCTGGCATTCTAACCAACTGAACTACCGGACCGTAAATGTAACGCACTCCTTTGGTGGGCGCTACAGGGCTCGAACCTGTGACCCCTTGCTTGTAAGGCAAGTGCTCTCCCAGCTGAGCTAAGCGCCCCGGTAGGTCATACCGACATACTCGGCACAGTTATGAATAATACAGGAAAGTACTCTAACTGTCAAGGGGTTTTTCACCCGATTTTCGAATTAATTTTCCCGCCTTATACCACTAACCGCTCAACCCGTTGAAATCACAATGGTCGGCTGTCATAGCAAAATCCTTCGGCGAACTGAAAACGTTCGCCTCAGGGTTTTGCCATGCGCCGGCCCCCATTAATACTCTTCGTGTCAGTTCTGATCAGCCGACATAATCCTCAGAAGATACCACTTCGATACCGCCCTTGGTGATGCCCCGCAGACGTTCGAGAAGATCCGCTTCCCTTTCCTTTTCAGTAGAAATAACAAGCGTAACATCCGCGGCAAACTGTTTGTCCTCGGTGATGTGCGATTCCTCGTCAAGGAGACGCTCGATCAGCGCCAGATGCGGATAGGCAAACGACACGGTCAGCCGGACCATCTCGCGGGCTTCACGGATCCCCGCCTCTTCAACCGCCTGTCTGGCCGCGCTGGTGTACGCCCGCACGAGGCCGCCTGTGCCGAGTTTGATGCCGCCAAAATACCTGGTCACGACGATGATCACGTTGGTGATGCCCTCCTTGACCAGATACTGCACCATCGGCGCGCCTGACGTCCCCTGCGGCTCTCCGTCATCGCTGCCCCACTGGATCTGCATGCCGTCGCCGATGACCATCGCGGGCACGTTGTGGGTCGCATCCTTATACTGACCGCGAATCTGCGCCAGATAGGCCTCCGCCTCTTCCCTGGAGCAGACGGGCTTCGCATGCGCGATAAAGCGGGAGCGTTCGATGACCAGTTCCGTATGCACTTCTTTCTGGAGTGTTTTATAAAGTATCATAAGCTGCCACCCTGTCGTAGTCTTTCCCGGCCAACTGCACGCACACGACCGTTCCTTCCGCGGTGTGCTCCATGGACGAAACAACACCCTTTTCGCAGACGTAGGACAGCACGTCGCCCCGCGCGTACGGGATGCGCAGGGTAACGGTGCGGCTGTCGCCATAGAGGCGTTTCAGAATCGCTTCCAGCAGTTCTTCCGCACCTTCTCCCGTCTTTGCAGACAGCAGCAGACCCGCCCTTGCCGGCAGGAACGGCTCGCCGTCATGGCCCTTGCCGTCCACCAGAAGATCCGCCTTGTTGTAGGCGATGAGCGTTTCCTTGCCGCCCGCGCCGATTTCTTTCAATACCTGCTCTGTCACATCCATGCAGCGTTCCATGTCCGGCGCGCTCGCATCCACCACGTGGACCAGCAGATCCGCCTGCGCCGCCTCCTCCAGCGTCGCGTGGAACGCCTTGATCAGATCGTGCGGCAGTTTGCTGACAAAGCCGACGGTGTCGGACAGGATAAAGCCCCGCCCCTTCTCCGGGGTGATGCTGCGCTGCTCTGCATCAAGTGTCGCGAAGAGCATGTTCTCCGAGAAGACCTCTTTCTCATCCCGCCCTTCCAGACCGAGCAGGCGGTTCATGATCGCGGACTTGCCGGCATTGGTGTAGCCGACCAGGGCGACCGTCGGGATCTCGTTCTTATGGCGCTGCTTGCTCTTGAGCACAGCCGTCTTTTCTGCCTTGACGAGCTCCGCCTTGATGTCGTCGATCCGGGACTGGATGTGTCTCCGGTCGGTCTCCAGTTTTTTCTCGCCGGGTCCGCGGGTGCCGATGCCGCCGCCAAGCCTCGAAAGAGACCGGCCAAACCCGAGAAGACGCGGCATCCTGTACTGCAGCTGCGCCAGTTCGACCTGCAGCTTGCCTTCTTTGGACGATGCGCGGCGCGCAAAGATATCCAGGATCAGGATGGTCCTGTCGATGACGCGGACGCCGAGCGCCTCTTCCAGGTTGCGGATCTGCGCACCGGTGAGTTCATCGTCGAAGATCACGGTGTCCGCCGTGCCGTTCTCACACATCTGCGCGATCTCCGCCACCTTCCCCTTGCCGATATAGGTCGCGGGACGCGGACGTTCCATCTTCTGTACAACAATACCGGCCGCCTCGCCGCCGGCCGCTTCTGCAAGCGCCGCCAGTTCATCGAGGGACCGTTCCGTGTCTTCCCGGCCCAGATCTGCACCGACCAGGATCGCCGTGAAGTGGTCTTCCCGTTTTATCTCATTGTTATCCGTAAAATCGATCATAGATTGCCCATACGAAATTCCCCGAAACGCGGCATACGGTGTTTCGGGGAAAGATCTGCCTTGGTATGCAGCCTGCTATTTATCAAGACCAAGCTGCTCGAAGAACTTGTCGTTGAGGACCTTGATGTGCGTGCCCTTCATGCCCAGAGACTTGGATTCGATGACACCGGCACTCTCCAGCTTGCGGAGCGCATTGACGATGACCGAGCGGGTGATGCGCGAACGGTCCGCCACCTTGCTGGCGATCAGGATGCCTTCGCTGCCGTCCAGCTCTTCAAAGATCTTGTGCACAGCTTCGTGTTCCGAATACGACAGTGTGCTGATCGCCATGCGGACGACCTCTTCCTGCCGGATCTCCTCTTCCGCTTCCAGTGTCTTGACGCGCTGGATCTCAAGACCGACAACCGTCGCACCGACTTCCGCCAGCACCAGGTCCTCATCGTTGTACTCCGGCTCATAACGGGCCAGGATCAGTGTGCCCCATCTCTTGCCGCCGCCGAGGATCGGGATGAATGTATGATACTTTTCTTTGGTATCCTCGTCATCCTTGAAGATCTTAAGCAGTTCTTCATGCTGCAAGTTGGGTGTTGTCGACTGCAGCTTCATCAGCTCGACGCCGTAACTCTTCGGGAAGGCAAACTCGCCGGTGCCCGGGAGTTCCACAAGCGAACTGTCCTCGACCACGGAGAGGTCGACACCCAGCACTTTGCCGTTCACATCAACAATATACACATTGCTGTCTGTCAGTTCACGCAGAACGATGCAGATATCCGTAAAAGAGAAGTTCCCTTTCGGCGATTCCTGAAGCAGCCAATTCAACTTTCTGACTTTCGCCAATACATCCTGTTGCATTCTTATCTCCTTATCTGTCGGGCGAGTTTCCCCATACCCCCGCATTATGTTGGTATGATTATATAGAAGAATCGCTCCTTCGGCAATAATAATTTTGATTTTTTTGAAAAGTTTACTCTGTGTATACAATTGATCAGATTCCAACAATATACACTATTTCAAATATTAGAACACCGAAAAGCCTGTCCCCTATACAGGAAACAGGCTTGCCTATCATATTCCGTAAAGTCCGCCGTGTCAAGGCAGGATTTGCTGATTAGATGATGAATTTCTCGAGGTCTTCCTCCTGGATCTTCTCAATGAACTTTTCCTTGACGTACTCCTGGTCAATCACGATCTTGTCCTTCTCGGGATCCGGCAGGCTGAAGGAGATGTCTTCGAGCAGCTTCTCGAGGATCGTATGCAGCCGTCTGGCACCGATATTCTCGGTCGTCTCGTTCATCAAATACGCCATGTGCGCGATCTCCGCGACCGCATCGTCGGTGAACTCGATCTCAACGCCTTCTGTCTCGAGCAGTGCCTTGTGCTGCTTGGTCAGCGCATTCTCAGGCACGGTCAGGATCTTGAGGAATGTCTCTTCGGTGAGATTCTGCAGTTCGACACGGATCGGAAAACGTCCCTGCAACTCGGGGATCAGATCCGTCGGCTTGGCTGTATGGAACGCACCGGCGCCGATGAAGAGGATATGATCCGTTCTGACCGGGCCGTGCTTGGTATTGACCACGCTGCCCTCGACGATCGGCAGGATGTCTCTCTGCACACCTTCTCTGGATACGTCCGCACCGGACTTGTAGCTGCTGCCGGATGCGATCTTATCGATCTCATCGATGAAGATGATGCCGTTCTGCTCGGCGTTATGAAGCGCGTCTTCTTCGACCTGGTCCATATCGATCAGGTTCTGCGCTTCCTCTTCACGCAGGATCTTGCGCGCCTCGCGGACTGTAACCTTTTTGCGCTTGGTCTTCTTGGGCATCATGTCGCCGAAGATGTTGCCAATCGCGACCATGCCGCCTTCTCCGACGTCCAGCTGGTTGCCCTTTGGCGCATCGGTCACTTCGATCTCGATGTACTGGTCTTCCAGTTTGCCGTCGCGCAGCTGCTGGCGGACCTGTTCGCGTACGAGCGTGACATCCTCGCCGTTCTGGCGGGCTGCCTCTTCTTCCTTGCGCGCCTGTTCCTCTTCATAGAGCTGCTTCTGGGTCTTGTACCCGCCGCTGTTCATGATGAAGTCGAACGGGCTGTTCTGCTTGTCGGCAGACTTTTTCGGGCCGCCGGGCACGATCGCCTCGAGAATCTTCTCCTCGGCGATCTCATCCGCGACCGCGTACTTTTCTTCCAGACGGCTCTGCTTGGTGATGCGGATCGACGCCTCGACAAGGTCACGGACCATGCTGTCGACATCGCGGCCGACATAGCCTACTTCCGTGAACTTGGTCGCCTCTACTTTGACGAACGGCGCATCCATCAGCTTCGCAAGACGTCTTGCGATCTCGGTCTTACCGACACCGGTGGGACCCATCATCAGGATGTTCTTCGGGGTGATCTCTTCCTGCATCTCCTCGGACAGACGGCTGCGGCGGTAGCGGTTGCGCAGTGCAACGGCGACCGACTTTTTGGCCTCATCCTGGCCGATGATGTATTTATCCAGTTCCTCCACGATCTCGCGGGGGGTCATTTCATACAGTTTATTTGCCATGGCGTGCCCTCCTTACAGTTTTTCCACACTGATGTGATCGTTGGTGTAAACGCAGATCGAAGAAGCGATCTTAAGCGCTTCGCGGCAGATCTCCTCTGCGGACATATCTGTATGATGATACAGCGCATTGGCGGCTGCGTAGGCGTAGTTGCCGCCGGAGCCGATCGCCACAAAGTCCTCATCCGGCTCGATGACTTCGCCGTTGCCCGAGAGCAGCAGCGTCGCATCCTTGTCCGCGACAAGCATGAGCGCTTCCAGGTTTCTCATCCCGCGGTCCGAGCGCCACATCTGCGCCAGCGCGACAGCAGCACGCTTGAGATTGCCGCCGTGTTCCTCCAGCTTGGCTTCAAACTTTTCGCGCAGCGCGAACGCATCTGCGACCGAGCCGGCAAACCCGACGAGCACCGAATTCTTGTAGATCTTGGTGACCTTCTTGGCGCCGGCCTTCATGATCGCCGTTTCGCCCATCGTCACCTGACCGTCACCGGCGATGCAGACGTCATCTCCGCGCCGCACTGTCACGATCGTAGTTGCTCTGAATTGTACCATTGGTAACCTCCTAGTTAACCCTTCTTTCTTATTGATGGTAACTTCTGAACTCCATATTTCCTGATGATACACTATTCCTTGTACTTGCACTCCTTATTGGAGCACTCGAGCTTGTCCGAACCGGCGCGCTGCTCCACAAGCATGCTGCCGCAGTCCGGGCATATTTTGCCGGACGGCTTCTTCCAGTAGGAATTCTGACAGTCCGGGTATCCGCTGCAACCGTAGAAGACCCGCCCTCTTGCGGAACGGCGCTGCACGATCGGCTTCCCGCAGACCGGGCAGGCAACCCCGATCTCTCTGACGATCGGCCGGGTGTGCTTGCAGTCCGGGAATCCGCTGCATGCGAGGAACTCGCCAAACCGTCCATGACGGATGACCATCGGCTTGCCGCACAGGTCACAGATCTCATCCGTCGGGGTGTCCTCTACAACGACTTTTTCAATCTTTTCATCCGCCACTTTGAGATCTTCGGCAAATCCACCGTAGAAATCACGGATGACGCTCTTCCACTCGATGCCTTCCGTCTCCACATCGTCAAGACGGTCCTCCATCTTCGCCGTAAACCCGCTGTCCACGATATCATGGAAGTACTCTTTCATCATATCGTTGACGGTCTCGCCGAGGTCGGTCGGCACCAGCGTCTTTTTCTCACGCTTGATATATTTGCGGTCAACGAGCGTGCTGACGATCGGCGCATACGTACTCGGACGGCCGATATCCTTGTCCTCCAGTTCTTTGACCAGAGACGCTTCCGTGTAACGTGCCGGCGGCTGGGTGAAGTTCTGCTCCGCGTTTTCACCGGTCGCAGTGAGGCGCTGCCCTTCCGTAAGCGGCGGCAGCCAGCCTTCACCGTCGTCGTTCTTCGTCGCGTAGACTTTCGTAAATCCGTCAAAGATCGTCCGTGTGCCGGTCGCGCGCAGCGTATAGATGCCGTTATTGATGTCCACGCCCTGCGCTTCGTACTTCATAGGCGCCATCTGGCTGGCCGTAAAGCGATTCCAGATCAGGCGGTACAGTTTGTACTGGTCGGTGGTCAGAGACTCTTTGACCGCCTCCGGCGACAGGTCCGGCCGGCTCGGGCGGATCGCTTCGTGCGCATCCTGCACTTCTTTCTTCTTATTAGTATAGGTGTTGCTGTGCCAGTATGCGGCTCCGTAACGGTCCGTGATATAGTCCTTTGCAGCAGCTTTCGCCTCATCGGAGATGCGCACGGAGTCTGTACGGATATAGGTCACCAGACCCATGGTGCCTTCGCCCTTGACATTGACGCCCTCGTAGAGCTGCTGGGCAATCTGCATGGTCTTTCTGGTGTTGAAGTTCAGCTTGTTGGCAGCATCCTGCTGCAGGGTGCTCGTCGTGAAGGGGGCCTGCGGTTTGCGCTGCTTGGTCTTCGTTTCCACGCTGCCCACCGTGTAATCGCCCTCCTTGAGCGCCGCCAGGATCTCATCCGCCGCCTTCTGGTTGCGGACCGTCACCTTCTTGTTGTTCTTTGCGGCCAGCTTCGCTGTGAATACGCCGCCTTCATCAAAATCCGCCGTGATGGTCCAGTACTCTTCCGGTACGAACCCGCGGATCTCCTCTTCTCTGTCGCAGATGATCTTGAGCGCTGCGGACTGCACGCGTCCCGCGGAAAGACCGCGGCGGATCTTACGCCACAGCAGCGGGCTGATCTGATACCCGACCAGACGGTCAAGCACACGGCGCGCCTGCTGCGCGTCGACCAGCTTCATGTCAATGGCGCGCGGATTCTTGATTGCCTCTTTGACAGCATTCTTCGTGATCTCATGAAACTCGATCCGGCAGGGCGATGCAGCGTCCATCCCGAGAAGATATGCCAGGTGCCAGGAGATCGCCTCGCCTTCACGGTCCGGGTCAGTTGCCAGGTACACTTTCGAAGCCAGCGAGGCCTCTTTCTTCAGTGCACGGATCACGTCACCCTTTCCGCGGATATTGATATAGTTCGGTTCAAAGTCGTCTTCGATGTCGATGCCCAGTTTGCTCTTCGGCAGGTCGCGCACATGGCCGACGGATGCCACCACCTTGTACCGGCTGCCAAGATACTTGCTGATGGTCTTCGCCTTCGAGGGCGATTCTACGATCACCAGCGTCTTTTTGGCGGCTGTTTTGCTCTTACTGCCGGCTTTGTTCCCCGCTTTTGTCGTCATGTTTCCTCCGTATCAACAGGGAAGAAACGCCGTGTCTTCCCCAACTTTCTACATTATAAAAATGAATTATACACGTATTTTTTTTAAATGCAACTTTTTCATACCGCAAGGAAGACCCGTCCCAGCGCGGTCATGACCAGTCCTTTCATCTCCAGCACGCTGACAAGACCACTGACTCTGCCCGCCGCAAGCCCGGTCAGAGCGGCCAGCTGATCGATTGTCACTTCGCCGTTCCGCGCCAGATACGTCAGGATCTTCTGCTCCTCTTCGCCGGTCACCTGCCGCATTTCCTGCTGCACGATACTGCTCCGGTCGACGCCGAGATCCGCCAGCAGATCGTCCACCGCCACCAGGGGCTGCGCACCGTCGCGGATCAGCATGTTGACGCCGATGCTTGTGACCGCATCGATGTTGCCCGGCACGCCGTAGACCGGACGTCCCTGCTCGTTTGCCAGCGTGGCCGTGATGAGCGAGCCGCTGCTCAGTCCCGCTTCCACGACAACCGTCGCCTCCGACAGACCGCTGATGATCCGGTTGCGCTGCGGGAAGGTGTATTTCGTCCCGCGCATGCCGGGTGGGTACTCACTGAGCAGAAGTCCTGTCTCTATGATGTCTTTTTTGAGGTCTCTATTGGCCGCAGGATACATCACATCGAGCCCATTGCCCAGCACAGCGATCGTTTTGCCGCCCGCTTCGAGGGCGCTGCGGTGGCTGATCCCGTCGATGCCGATCGCCATCCCGCTGACGACCGTCACCCCGCAGGATGCCAGCCTGCCGGCTACTTTGGCCGCGATCCTGCGCCCGTAAGCCGTGAACTTGCGGGAACCGACCACCGCCACGCAGCGGGTCGCAAGCAGCGACAGATCGCCCGCGTAATATAGTTTTTCCGGCGGATCCTTGATCTCGCGCAACAGCGGCGGATAGGCCGGATCGCTGATTTCCAGTATTCTGATATCCATCTCTTTCCCTCCGGGATCAGTAGACACTCTCGGTATCCTCTTTCGGGCGGTACTGCAAAGCCTCCGCCATCTGTGCGGTGCCGATCGTTTCCTGCCCGTCGATATCGGCGATCGTCCGGGCAATCCGTATCGTCTTGTGGTACGTCCGCATCGAAAGCGCCATCCGCCTTCCCGCCATCCGCAGCAGCGCTTCCGCCTCCGGATCCATCACGCAGAAGGCAGACAGCTTAGCCGCCGGAATCTGCGAATTGAACAGGATCTCCGTTCCTTTAAACCGCGCCGCCTGTGCGCGTCTTCCGCGCATGACCATCTCCCGCATGGCGGCAGATGACAGTCCGGGCTCCCCTTCTCCGTACTCGACACGCGGCACGGACAGATGCAGATCGATCCGCTCCATAAAGGGCCCGGACAGGCGGCTCCGATACCTGCGCAGTTCCTGCGGCGTGCAGATGCAGGCCTTCTTCGGATCTCCCAGATGCCCGCACTTGCAAGGGTTTGACGCCGCCACGAGGATCACCTTGCCCGGAAAGGTAACGGCGCCCTGCGCGCGGACGATTGTCACCTTGTCCTCTTCCAGGGGCTGCCGTAGGCTGTCCAGCAGATCGCTGTCAAACTCGCCCAGCTCATCGAGGAACAGGACACCGTAATGCGCCAGCGAGAACTCCCCCGGGCGCGGGATCACGCCGCCCCCGAGGAGTGCCTGTTTCGTGATGGTATGGTGCGGCCTGCGGAACGGGCGGTGCTCGATCCACGGCACCTGTTCATCCAGTCTGCCGGCCACCGAATAGACCTTTGTCACTTCCATCTGCTCCTGTTTTGTCATCGGCGGCAGGATGGAAACCATCCGCTCCGCGAGCATACTCTTGCCGCAGCCGGGTGAGCCAGTCATCAGCAGCCCGTGCGCCCCGCTTGCCGCGATGACAAAGGCCCGTTTGGCCGCTTCCTGTCCTCGCACATCTGCAAAGTCGGGACCGCCGGCCGCCTGTTTTCTGTTCTTCAAAGAAGGCGGGATCGACGGCGCCGCTTCGCCGCGCATGACCGCCAGCACTTCTGCCAGCGACCTGCAGGGAATGACTTCGATATCATCAACCAATGCCACCTCTTCCGCATTGGCGAGCGGCACGATAACCCGGCGGATGCCGTTTTCTCTGGCGCAGAGCACGAGCGGCAAAGCGCCGCGGACCCCGAGCAACTGCCCGTCAAGAGACAGTTCCCCGAAAAAAGCCGTCTCTTCCCATTCCCCCAGACTGAGCACGCCGGAAGACGCTGCGATCCCCACCGCGATCGGCAGGTCGAAATGCGTTCCTTCTTTTCTCGTTCCGGCCGGCGCCAGATTGACAGCGATCTTGCGCTGCGGGTATTCGATGCCGCTGTTGCGCATCGCCGACTGGATCCGCAGCTGGGACTCTCTGATCGCCGTACCCGCAAGGCCCACGATATGGTACCCCGGGAGCCCGCGCAGAAGATCCACCTCCACGTGCACCGGCACACCGGACAGCCCCTTCAGCGCAGCGGACCGGATCCTGGTCAGCATTCCGCCACCCCCTTCAAATGGTCGAGCACGACTTCGACCACATCAAACCGCACCGGCGTATCATAGATGCGATGCGCCTGCAGGTACCAGGCCGCCGCACGGCGCATATGCTGCTGTTTGCGGCGGTCCACCGCTTCGGCAGGCGTACCGAAGACGTCCCCTGTTCGCGTCTTGACTTCTGTGAATATAAGCGTGCCGCCGCGGCAGGCGATGATGTCGATTTCCCCCGCCTTGCATCTGAAATTGCGTTCGATGATCGCATAGCCGTTCTTCTTCAGCCACTCGCCTGCGACCTTTTCGCCGAACGCACCGATCTCTTTCCGTTCCATTTTCTTTCCTTTCCTATTAGCCTTGATGATAGAAGCGTTTCGGTCTCCTCACCATCGAGTTTTTCCATATATTGGCATTCGTATTTTACTTGAATTGGTAATATATGTCAATGCAAAACAGCAAATAAACGACACACGAAATGAAATATAAAAAAGCGGCGTGCAGCACGTCCGCTTCTTTCCTTTTGTATGATTGCTGTCGTCACACAGCACAATTTGATTCACTTGTGCAGCACGAGCGATTCGATCGCCTGCGCGACACCATCCTCAGCATTGGACGGCGCCACGTGGACGGCTTCCGCCTGCACTTCCGGCTCCGCATTGCCCACCGCGACCGGCAGTGCCGCAAGCCGCATCATCGTCAGGTCGTTCGGACTGTCCCCGCAGGCCATCAGCCCTTCTTTTGTGATGCCGATCTTCTCCATCAGCCAGCGCAGGGCATTCCCTTTGTCCGTCGACTCGCCTTCCAGCTCCCAGTTATAGGAGAAGGAATTCGTGAAGGTCGTTCCTTCCACGGCGGACAGCGGCTGTTTCATCGCCTGCCTGTGCGATTCCTCGACAAAGACAACACTGATATTCTCCACGTTATCCGCATGCTCTCTGGCGAAGGCGATCACATCCTCCACCGGATTTCTTGTGGTGCGGATGTAGTCCACGCTGCGGTTGAGCGTGTTCTCTTTCATCACGTCTTCATAGACAGCGCGGTCCAGATACGCGCGGCCGTCGATGAATACTTCGGTCGCATACCGGTAAGTCTCCCGGTGCGATTCGAGGATATCCATGACACGATGCAGGGCGTCCGCTCTGATGCAGTCGCTGTAGATAAAGCCACCTTCCGAAAGGTCGCTGATCTTGGCGCCGTTGGAAGTGATCACATACCGCAGCCCCTTGATACCGAGCACTTCAGGCGGTACGGACATGAAGCACCGCCCGGTCGCGATGACGACCTCGATGCCGTTTTGCAGCGCTTCTTCCAGCACCTTTTTTGTTCTGTCTGCCAGATGACCGCCGGGGGCCAGCGTCGTGCCGTCCAGGTCCAGCGCGATCATACGGATGTCATTTCTTTCAGGTCTCATTTTATTCCTTTCTTACGCTCTGTTTTTCCGCCCTTTTCCTCCTGTGCGGAGAGGCTATGGAAAGGGTTGAAAAAACAATAGATAGTGTTAGAATATTTGATGGCAAAGTGAAAATCAAGACCCAAAAGAACTGAGTGAAAAACAAAGGACGGTTACCTGTATGAAAGTAGCGATCGTCGGGGCGGGCAAACTGGGCCTCAAGGTAGCATATGCGCTCCTTGGCGGCGACCATTCCATTACCCTGATCGACAAGAATGAAGATACGCTTCAGAAAATATCCTCGCAGATGGACGTCATGACCATCGCGGCCAACGGCAAGGATGTGAAGGTGCTCAAGAGCATCCACATCTCGACGTTTGATTACCTGCTGGCGGCGACAGACCGCGATGAGAAGAACATCGTCATCGCCTCGTTCGCCAAGAAGCTCGGCTGCAGCAAAGTCATCGCCCGTGTCCGCGACCCGGAGCACGTCAACCAGTATGACTTCATCCGCGACACGATGGACATCGACTATCTGGTCAACCCGGACATGTCCGTCACGCAGGAAATCTATAAATATATCGTTGAAAAATACACGCTCAGCAACGGCATCTTCGCCACCGGCAAGGCGGCGATCCTGGAGTTCAGAGCGTTCCGTCTGCCGGGGCTCGAAGGCAACATGATCAAGGATGTGCGCAAACTGCTGCCGCACATGATCGTCGGCGCCATCTCCCGCAACGGCAAGATCACGATCCCGCACGGCGACACCATGATCGAACACAATGACGCGGTCTATGTCATGGGTGAAAAGAGCGCGATAATGGAACTCGACAAGAAGGTCCACGAAAAAGGCAAATACACAGACCTTCAGAAAGTCATGATCATCGGCGGCGGCAAGACCGGCTTCTTCCTGTCCCAGCGCCTGGCTGAGTCCGGGCTCTCCGTCAAGGTGATCGAACGCAACAAGGAACGCTGCTATTACATCGCAGAGCATCTCGAGAACGTGATGGTCCTCCACGGAGACGGTACAGACATCTCCCTGCTGGAGGAAGAAAACCTGGATGAAATGGAAGCCTTCGTCACCTGCACGGGATTTGACGAGGATAACCTGCTGCTGGCGCTGATGGCCAAACGGCGCGGCATCAACGACGTCATCGCCAAGGTAAGCCGCGGCATCTACACCGACCTCGTCTCCAACATGGGTGTCGATATGGCGCTGAACCCGCTCGACATTTCGGTCGGCAACATCATGCGTCTGATCCAGGGATCCAAGAAGATCATCTCCTCCCAGCTCATCAACGGGCAGGCGGAGATCATCGAGATCGTCGTCACCGAACAGATGCGGCACATCGTCAATAAAGCCATCAAAAGCCTCAAACTGCCGAACGATGTTCTGATCGGACCGATCCACCGCGGCAGCGATCTGATCATCCCCGACGGGGATTTTGTCCTGCGCGCCGATGACCGCGTGCTGATGATCAGCATGCTCACCGAAGTGCCTGCTCTGGAACGCATGATGCGCACAGGCGGAAAAATCGATTTTCTGAGGTAACGCATGGATCTGAATTACCGTGCCATCACCCGTACACTAGGAGATATCCTTACGATCACGGGCCTGCTCATGTTACTGCCCTTCGTGGTAGCCGTTGTCTACCACGAGCCAGCCTGCATGCAGGTCTTTCTTTCCGTGGGGATCTTCACCACTGCGGTGGGCATCGCGGTCATCTCTGCGGTCCGGGAATCCGCCATGGAAATGCGGATGCGTGACGGTTTTCTGATGGTTGCCATCTCCTGGCTGCTGGTTTCAGCCGTCTCGGCTGTGCCCTTCGTTCTGACGGGCGCCATCCCGCACTACGCGGACGCCTTCTTCGAATCCTGCTCCGGCTACACCACGACCGGCGCTACGATCCTGACGGATATCGAAGTCCTGCCCCGCTCGGTCCTCTTCTGGCGTTCTTTCGCACACTGGATCGGCGGCATGGGGATCCTCGTGTTCACCATCGCCCTTCTCCCTGAGATGGGCATCGGCGGCCAGAACATCGCCCGCGCGGAAACGCCCGGTCCGGTCTTCTCCAAAATCTCGGCACGCATGTCCGATACCGCCAGGTTTCTGTATCTGATGTACGCCGGCTACACGGTCGCCGAAACGATCCTGCTGATGCTCGGCGGCATGAATTTTTATGAAGCGATCGTCAACACCTTCGGAACGGTCGGCACAGGCGGATTCTCGATCTGGAACGACAGCATCGCCCACTACAACAGCCTCTACATCGAGATCGTCATGACGGTCTTCATGCTACTGTCCGGCGCCAGTTTCAATCTGTTCTTCCTGGTTGTCACAACGGGCCTGAAAGCGTTCCTGCAGGACTCGGAATTCAAACTGTACCTGCTCATCTACGGAGTGTCGACACTGCTGATCACCTGCGGCATGTCCGTCGGACACGGCGTGGACTTCTGGGCATCTCTGCGCATTTCATCCTTCCAGGTCGCTTCCCTGCTGACAACGTCCGGGTTCGTGACCTCCAACTATGTCATGTGGCCGACATTCTGTCAGATGATCCTGCTGCTGCTGTTCTTCGTAGGCGGCTGCTCCGGCAGCACAAGCAGCGGCGTCAAAGTGATCCGCGTACTGGTCCTGATCAAGGCCCTGCGCGCCAATGTCCGCTCCAAACTGCACCCGAATGCGCTGTCCAACATCCGGGTGGATAACCGCAATATACCGACCGAGACGATCAGCACGATCACGTCCTATCTGTTCCTTTACCTGGGCGTGATGTTCATCGTCGGCAGCACGCTGACGATCCTGGACGGACTGAATATGATCGACGGGCTTTCCACCGCCGCGACCTGCCTGGGCAATGTCGGCCCGGCATTCGGCGTGATGGGACCCACCGCAAACTACAGCGGACTCACGGTCTTTTCAAAATACCTTCTGTCACTGACCATGATCACCGGAAGGCTGGAGCTGTATACGATCATGCTCCTCTTCTCCCGGCGGTTCTGGAATCCGTATCGTTATTAGCGCGTAAGGAGGAATGATGGGTTTCAATCTGCGCATGATAGGGCGCGTCATCTCCATACTGCTCCTGATCACAGGTGCCTCCATGTTTATCCCGCTGGCAACAGCGGCGTATTATCATGAGACATCTGTCTATTCCTCTATCACAACGGCGATACTGATCTCGGTCTTTCTCGGGCTGAGCGGGTATTTCATGCTGGACGACCGCCACAAAGGCGCGACCAGAAAGAAAAGCACGCTCAAAACGCGCGATTGCTACCTGCTCGTCTTCCTGGCCTGGATCATCTGCTCGCTGGTCGGGGCTGTGCCCTACTATCTGTCCGACCAGACGACCTCCTTCCTGGATGCGTTCTTTGAGTCGGTGTCCGGCTATACCACAACAGGCGCCACCGTACTCGTTGACTCTTTGCTCTATAAAGGTCTTCTGATGTGGAAAGCGATGACGCACTGGCTTGGCGGCATGGGGATCCTGGTATTCATGATCATCCTGCTGCCGTCTCTTGGCGTCGGCGGACAGAAGCTTGCAACAACGGAAGCGCCGGGGCCGGATCTGACCAAACTGGCACCGCGCGTACAGGATATCGCAAAGCTGCTGTACTTTGTGTACCTGTCGCTCTCCGTGCTGGAGTTCCTGTTCCTGGTCGCCAGCCCGCATATGAGTCCCTTTGAAGCGCTCATCAACACGATGGGCAGCATCTCCACATCCGGACTGTTCCTGCATCCATCCGGGATCTCCTACTACAACAGCGCCTACATCGAGATGGTCCTGTCGATTTTCTCGCTGCTGTCCGCAACGAACTACGTGCTGTTCATCTCCCTGCTCAAACGCGACTGGGACAACCTCAAGAAAAACCTTGAGATCAAGGGTTACGCCACTGTGATGGTGATCACGACCGCCGTCGTCACCATCAGCCTTGCTGTATCGAACATCTACCCGACCTTCACCGACTGCCTCCGGCACGGGTTTTTCCAGGTCGTCGCCTTCATCAGTACGACAGGTTACGTATTAGATGATTATGTCCACTGGCCGCCGATCTGCGCCATGGTCTTCCTGTTCCTGCTGATCGTCGGCGGATGCGGTTCCTCGACGGCCGGCGGGCTGAAAATGGTCCGCTTCGTCGTCATCTTCAAGCTTGTCACACGCAGTTTCAAGAAGAACGTCCACCCGAATCTTGTTTCTCCGATCAAAGCCGGCGGGCAGATCATTTCCCTGCGCGCCACCAGCGCAATCACGACCTTTACCGTTCTGTATCTGTTCACTGCACTCGGCAGTGCGCTGATCATCTCCATGGACGGCATGGGACTGGAAGTCAGCCTGACATCCGCCCTCTCGCTGATGTCAACGACCGGCATCTACCTCGGCACGGTTGGTGCATATGGTACATTCTCCCTTTTCTCGGCCCCGATCCGCCTCTTTATGGCCCTGCTGATGATCATCGGCCGACTCGAAATGTACACCGTGTTCTTCCTGTTCATGCCCTCCTTCTGGAACCCGGACAAAGCGGGCTCCCGCCTCTAAGCGGACGTCTGTCTGCGGTGCGATCAGAGCAGGACAAAATCGATTTCACGATCTTCCGGGGAGGCAGCCGCCACCCGGATTTTTACTGTGTCGCCAAACTGGTACGTCCGTCCGTGCCGCTGCCCGTACAGCCGGCGATGCGATTCATCGAAGGTATAGTAGTCATCTTCCATGCTGCCAAGGCTCACCAGCCCCTCAACGGTGTTCGGGAGTTCAACGTACATGCCGAAGGACGTCACGCCGCTGACGGTGCCGCTGTATTCCTCCCCGAGGTGCCCGGCCATGTACTCCGCCTTTTTCATCTTCTCGACATCCCGCTCCAGTTCCACGGCGATGCGTTCGCAGCGGCTCGCCTGCTCCGCGGCAGGTGCAGCAGCCTCTGAGAATCGCCCTTTCAGTGCATCCAGCTGCCCGTGCAATGATGCTTTGATCACGCGGTGGATAAACAGGTCACAGTACCGCCGGATCGGGGATGTGAAATGCGTATAGTATTGCAATGCCAGCCCGAAATGCCCCAGGCAGGTAGGATCGTAAGCCGCCTTCTGCATGGAACGCAGGATGACTGCAGAGACCGCCGGTCCATAGGGCCGGTCTTTGACTTTGTCCAGCAGCGCAGAGAGGCTTTTCGGCGTCACCTTGCTGCCGCCCGCCCCGAGGCCGAGCCCGAACCCTGCCAGGAAGCTGTCCAGAGCCGTCAGATCTTCGATATCCGGCGTTTCGTGGATGCGGTAGAGGAACGGCGCCTTTTCCCTGCAAAAGTGTACAGCGACAGTCTCGTTGGCCTTGATCATGAAGACCTCGATGATCCGGTTGGCGATCCGCCGCTCTGCCGGCTGCACGTCGGTACAGACGCCGTTTTCATCGATGGTCAGTGTAGCCTCAGACAGTTCGAAGTCAAGGCTGCCGCGTTCTTCCGAGGCTGCGTGCAGCACGCCGTATAACTCTTTCATGCAGCGCAGGTCCGGCAGGATGTGCGCATACCGCGCCTGCAGGGTGGGATTTTCATTTTCCAGAAGGTCTGAAACATCCGTATAGACAAGCCGCTCCGCAGAACGGATCACGCTCTCCGCCAGCTCATGCCTCAGAACACGGCCGCTGCCGTCGATCTCCATGATGCACGAGAGCGTCAGGCGGTCTTTGCCGGGCTTCAGGCTGCACAGATCGTTCGACAGCGCTTCCGGCAGCATCGGGATCACCTGGTCCGCCAGATAGATGCTGTTGCCGCGGGCGAAGGCCTCCTGCTCCAGCGCGCTGTCCATCGTCACATAATGCGACACATCGGCGATATGCACGCAGAGCAGATAATGCCCCTCTTCTGTCATCCGGCAGGAAACTGCATCATCGAAATCTTTACTGTCCGGACCGTCGATCGTAAATACCGTCTCCTCCCGCAGGTCGAGCCTGCCGGCGAGGTCGTCCGGCAGGATGCCGCGCTCCGCAGCCTCCTCCGCCTCTGCCAGCGCCGCCTCTGAAAAAGCGGTCGGCACACCTTTCTGCAGCACAAGCGCACGGATATCCGCACCGCGTTCGTCACGCCGCGCTGCGATCTGTTTCACAGCACCTTCGGCGCAGTGTGTGTCTGACGGCCGCCGGACGATCTCCACGAGGATCAGGTCGCCGTCCTGTGCGCCGCCGGTGTGCTGCCGGTCGATGTAGATATCTTCCCGGCGCGCCTTGTCGACAGGCACCGCGAAGCCGTAGTCCGAGATCTTTTCAAAGCGGCAGACAAGCGGATCCGCGCACGGTACGATCACTTTGCGGATCACCCCTTCCGGACCGCGCTGCGCACCTTTGCCGCGGTGCGTACCGGTGCTGCGGAGCTCCACCAGGACCAGGTCCCCGCTCATTGCGCTGCCCAGATCCCGCTGGGCCACGAAAATATCCTCGCCGCCTTCGACAACCACAAAGCCGAATCCGCGCCGGTTCTTGCGGAGGATGCCCTCCGCCGTCACGGCGTTCTTCGGCCGGCGGCCGGTCCTGCGGCCGGTATTCTTCCTGCCGGCATTTCTGCGCGGCTGCGCATTGCGCGGTTTGTTCTGTGCGGCGCTTTTCCTGTTGCCGCCTTTTCTCTTGTTGTGTGCAGTGCCTGCGCTGCTTTTTCTCTTAGACATAGCGATTCCTTAAAAAAGGGATGCCCTCCTGAGAGAGCATCCCTTTCTGTTCGTTCTTACAAGCTGACGCTTCTCTTTAGAGGAAGCCGTGGAACAGCGGTGCGAAGACCAGTGCCACGATCGTCATGAGCTTGATCAGGATGTTGATGGAAGGACCGGACGTATCTTTGAACGGATCGCCGACGGTGTCACCAACGACAGTAGCCTTATGGGTCTCGCTGCCCTTGCCGCCGTAGTTGCCTTCTTCAACGAATTTCTTAGCGTTATCCCATGCGCCGCCTGCATTCGCCATCATGATCGCGAGCAGAACGCCTGCAGCCAGGGAACCAGCCAGCATGCCGCCGAGTGCTTCGGGTCCAAGGATGAAACCGACAGCCAGCGGAGCGATGATAGCCAGCAGGCCCGGAGCGATCATCTCTTTCAGAGCCGCACCGGTGGAGATGCTGACGCAGCCTGCGTAGTCCGGCTTGCTGGTGCCAGCGAGGATACCAGCATCCTCACGGAACTGACGACGGACTTCTTCGATCATCTGGTTCGCCGCTTTACCGACGGAGTTCATCGTCATAGCGGAGAACAGGAACGGCAGCATAGCGCCGATGAAGATACCGATGACGACCATGGGCTGCATGATGCTCAGTTCGTC
>Ga0129307_1001855_pt1 | contig 19748 bp, 22 predicted proteins | sample P1105metagenome_FD_94437 | JGI IMG/M metagenome (GOLD analysis project Ga0129307, IMG submission 94437) | Capybara group fecal microbial communities from Wisconsin, USA - P1105 metagenome | ecosystem: Host-associated > Mammals > Digestive system > Large intestine > Fecal | place: USA: Wisconsin... | reverse complement strand
TTGAGCCATTGTGTTCTACCTCCGGTTAATTTGATTGTGGTGATTTAATTATACCTAAAGGTGAGCCTTTGGCTCTATAAAATTTTTAATTATTCAATTTACACCATTATACGGACATTACTCCAAACTCTGCATTTTGGCTGTCTCCCACTCTCATTCTTCGCCGGAATATCTCCGAAATTTCCTTCTTCCAGTCAGCCAATTCTTGAAAATCGATAATTATGGCTTGTCAATTCTTGAAAATCATACTTTTCACTGTCAGCCACAACCGCAGTTTTGTGGAAATTGGCCTGCCAAAAATCCATTTTCATAAAAAGTCCTGTAAGCCACTTTCCGCAAATCCTTCCTTCCGGCTGACAAAATTCCCGTTTTCACTGCAAGTCCATCCGGCGGAGCAGTTACCCCTTCACCTCCTGCAGCTTCTGTACAAAGTCTGCCACCGTCATACTGCCAAGCTCTCCATCCTCTCTGGAACGCACCGACACCTCGCTGCTTTCCGCTTCTTTTTGACCGATAATCAGCATATAAGGAACCCTTTCAAGCTGTGCCTCCCGAATCTTATATCCAATCTTTTCGGACCGTTCATCCACTTCGCAGCGAATTCCCTGTTTCGCAAGCTCACTCTCCACACCCTTGGAATACTCCATGAATCGGTCGGCAATCGGTAAGATTTTTACCTGTACCGGAGACAGCCACAGTGGGAATTTTCCTGCATAATGCTCAATCAGTATACCAATAAAACGTTCAATGGAGCCGAACACTACACGGTGGATCATAATTGGACGATGCTTTTCTCCATCCGCACCCACATACGAGATGTCAAATCGCTGGGGAAGCTGAAAGTCCAGCTGAATCGTACCGCATTGCCACGTTCTGCCAAGGGAATCTTTCAAATGAAAGTCAAGTTTTGGCCCGTAAAAAGCACCGTCTCCCTCGTTCACCGAGTAGCTTCTTCCCATGGCTTTTAGGGCATCAGCCAATGCATTCGTTGCCAACTCCCAATCCCCATCACTTCCGATGGCGTTCTCCGGTCTCGTGGACAACTCGATTTCATAGGAAAATCCGAATTTGCCATAGACTTCATCAATCAGTTCAACCACCTTCTGAATTTCGCCCTGCACCTGTTCTTCCATCATGAAAATATGTGCGTCATCCTGCGTAAAACAGCGGGCCCGCATTAATCCATGCAGCGTTCCGGACTTTTCATTTCGGTGTACGATACCCAGTTCCCCAACCTTCATGGGTAATTCTCTATAAGAGTGCTGCTGCAAATTGTAAAAAAGCATGCCTCCCGGGCAATTCATGGGTTTTATGGCAAACTCATCGCCTTCAATCTCCGTCGTGTACATATTGTCGCGGTAGTGATCCCAGTGTCCGGATTTCTCCCAAAGTTCCCGGTTTAGCAGAATTGGCGTTGCGATTTCCACATATCCCTCCCGCTGATGAATCTGTCGCCAAAAGTCTATCAGCAGATTTTTCAACACAAGTCCTTTTGGCAGGAAAAATGGAAAGCCCGGACCTTCTTCCATTAAGGCAAATAATCCAAGCTCTTTTCCCAGCTTCCGGTGATCTCTGGCTTTTGCCTCTTCTAACATTTTCAAATAATCCGCAAGCTCTCCAGCCTTTGGAAAAGAGATTCCATAAATTCTCGTCAGCATGGGATTTTTCTCATTTCCTCGCCAATAGGCACCGGCTATGGACAGCAGCTTGATTGCCTTAATATGACTCGTGTTGCTGATATGGGGACCGGCACAAAACTCCTCATAATCCCCCTGTTTATAAAAGGAAATCTTCTCTCCTTCCGGAAGCTCCCGGATGAGTTCCAACTTAAAAGGCTCCTCCTTTTCTTCCATAAAAGCAATGGCATCTTCTTTTGACACTTCCCGCACTTCCAGCGAAAGGGATGCTTTCACAATCCGCTTCATTTCCTCCTCTACCGCCTGTAAATGCTCCTCGGCAAAAGGAAAATCAAATGCAAAATCATAATAAAACCCTTTCTCGATAGCCGGACCGATGGCACATTTTGCATTTGGGTACAGGTGCTTTACCGCCTGTGCCAGCACATGCGCACTCGTGTGCCAAAATGCTTTTCTGCCTTCTTCACTTTCCATGTTTCTTTCCTCAATTTCTCCGTTTTTCAGTAAAACCTTCATACTTGTTACCTCACTTTCGTTTTTTTGTAACAACATAAGAAAAGCACCCATAAGACTATTCCAGTCCTAAGGGTGCATCTAGCACGGTTCCACCTTAACTTTTCACTTCAGATTCCAACAAATCCTATCCTTTAACGCAGGCTTACGGTAACGCTTACTAGGGTTCGGCGCTACAGCTCTGGAATGGTTTTCGTAAGTCGTCCTCATAAATGACTTCCACCAAATGTCATTCTCTCTGGATGATTCGTGACAAACTACTCTTTCCGTCAACGCTTTTCTTATGTTATTGATTGCATGGTAGCACAAGATATGGGGAATGTCAAGAGGGAATTACCCTTCCATTGTCTTCCTATACGCTTCCTTGGTAAACCGATGATATTCCAGTCCAAACTCATTCTGCTCAATATGATATACGTAAGGATCTATTTCCTCATCCATAAAAGAAAGCGCCCACTCTTCTTCATCGGCTCTTTCTACTTCCACGTCCGGTGAAAATGTGCGGAACAGTTCCACCATATCCTCCAGGGTATTTCCCGGTCTTTTTATCTCTGTAACAAACCGGCTCATAAATTCCGAAGGCTGAAAATTCTCATGCACCCACTTCACCCCGGCTGCCGGAACCGTCACTTCATAGCGTCCTTTTTCCTTTGGAAGCTCTTTTATTCTTACATTTCCCAGCCGGTTTTGTTCCTCTGCCAGAAATTCCGGAATTGCCGATGCCAGCTCCTTTTCCTCACAGTGTAAAAGCTCCGTCAGGGAAGTCACCGGATAATAAAAGCTGATGGGCTTCTCCTCATGCCCCAGTTTGAGCTCACATTCCAAAACATTGTCAATCAGGTTGCGTTCTAAATTCATTTTTTCATTCCCTGCGTTTCCATAATTTCTTTTGCGAGACTTCTCGCATGGTCAATGTACCAACCGTTTTCATCCTCGTCGGCTTCCACAAACTCCACATATTCGTTTAAAACCGCCAGCTTGATGTCATATAAAAACCGGTCATAATCCGGCTTTTCCTCTAACAATTCATATACCCGGTTTAAAAACAACCGCTTCTGTGTTTCTGTCATATAGAAAGGAAAGGTTGCTCTATCCTCGGTTCCATGTGCAATAAAGCGGGCAACATCCAGAGAGTAAGGCATTACTCCGCCAAATCCCCAGTCAATAATATGCACTTTTCCACCCTTATTTATCGCATTAAATTCCAGAAAATCTCCATTGGACATGGTTCTCGGACAAGTTTTCTGGCGTTCTAAAAACACCTGATAGGCTTCTCCCACAACCGGCTCGTTTTTAATATAATTGTATCTTCGCCCAATCCGTTCCATGTAAACATCAAACCGGTCCGTGTCCTGACTTCCCCAATAGTAGTTTTGAATTTCCGTTATACTTTCCGCTGCAGCCTCTGCCAGCTCATCCGTCATATCCCGCAAATCTTCCCCCTCTATTCCTTCTATCAGAATCCAGTTGTCTTCGCCCTCTTTATATTTTCCGTAATACTCCGGCACGTTAAAGGATTTGCCTTTGAGATATTTCTCGTAATTATTGATTTCCCTTTCCGAACCCTTTTTCAAAATCCGCTCTCCGGCTGGAATTTTAATCTTATAAGCATCATATTCCCGAACGTCCTCTTCTTCCTCACCATAACGCTCACATACTCTTGTAACTTTTACAATTTCCTCCGGTGAAAGGAGTTTCTCGCAAATTTCAAAGATTTTTTCATCCGCAATTTCTTTTTCAAATATTCCCATATTCATTCTCTGTTTCCTCCTACATAAAAAATGCCACCATCGGTGACACTTTCCTTCCCCAATTTTTATTATATGCTGAAACCCCATTCATTACAAGACTGTAATTTGCCAGACGCTCGTGATAAGATTGCTTTACACAATAGGCAATTGCCTACTTTACAGAAATTTAGGAGGGACGACTATGACAAAGGGATTTTTTCAAGGAGAATTCAGCAGACTTGGACTAGGCACCCATCTGGGGGACATTACGGAAAAACGCAATCCGAAAAAATATTTTGAAGAGGTTTTAGAGCCTGCCGGAGTTGCCTGGAGCGATTATGCTGAAGCCGACGGATTATACCAGACGTTGAATCCGAAGCACTTTGAAATTGCTTTTGAAAAATCACTTCGCAACCTGCAGTTGGAAACCTTAGACGTTCACTACATCCACATTCCGGAAATCACTTTTGCCAACTGCGCCAGCGATGGTTTTTACCAACAGATGGAAGACTTATTTGCATGGTACGAGGGCAAAATCGCCGCCGGTAAGCTTCGTTCCTACGGTCTTGCTCTGGAATTTTCCACCATGGAGCCGGAGGAGCCGAAGTGGAATTTTTCTCTGGAAAAAATAGTAGAACTTGCCAGAAAAGCCGGGGACGGTTTTCGCTTTGTGCAGCTGCCTTACAGCATTTTTTATCCGGGTGCTTTTACCCATAAAACCCAGACCGTTGCCGATCAGTCCTTCTCCATGATTGAAGCCTGTCATGCCTTGGGTCTTACGGTAGTCGGCAGCATGCCCTACGCCATGGGAGATGGTTTTACCAGGCACACCGCCGCGGAAATGCTGCAATTTGCGCTGGATGGGGTGGATATTGTAAACGTAGGAAGCAGCAATGTTGAACATATTGCGGAAGCATTAAAAAAGCTGGCGTGATGCCAGCTTTTCTTACTATTTTTTACAATCCGGTAAAAAGATGCCTGCAATCAATGCCGCCATTCCGCAGCCTGCTGCCCCTACGCCAAATACCAATTGTGGCGATATGCCCCAGATAAACGCAACCAACAGCGGCATTACAATTCCCACAACGCTGTCCACGCTGCCAATCACGCCCAGCAGCGCCGTTCCGTTATCCTCCGGAAACAAATCATAATAGTAGGCATAGGACGCCGCGCCAAACATGTCCTTGAACATCGTCAGAACAATCGCCAATCCGAAAACGTAAATATTATGAGATAGCATAAATATCAACGCCGGCAGCATGTCAAAAGCAATGTCAAAAACATACAATCCTTTTCGTCCCTTGGTATCTCCCAAATGGCTTACAAACAACGCCATCACCGCATTTACCATAAGCATCACGGAACTTAAGGACATGATATTGGAAACACTCAGTCCAATCCTTACCGCATATAGCGGCAGATAGGACATGGCACATCCGTAAACACTAACAAAGGTATTCACCCCAATGTACGCCCACACTCTTCCGTTTTTCAAGATGGGGATATAATCTTTCAGGGAAAAACGCTCTTTTTTCTCCGCTTCTTGCTTTTCCTGCTCCCGCTTGCTATGCTTTCGCACAAGAAACAGCATCATCAACGGCAACACATACAGAAATCCCCATACGCTGTAAAACTGCTCTACCGAATGCTTTTTCGTGATTACACCTGCAATAAATAATCCAACGGAACAGCCGCCAAAAAGAAACAAATCTCTTACGGCAATGAATTTGCCCCGGGCATCTGCATCAATTTCATAATTGATGGCATTTCCAAAGCCATCATTATAAAACCACCGTACACACAAAAACACACCGGCAAAGATCATCACCGGCATTGGTGCTTTTACCCTTGATATAAGAAACGGCAAAGCCATTCCTCCCAGTAACGCCGCCCCGGAAACCAGATAGGCACTGTAGCGGGTTGCCAGAAATCCAATGATTGCCGGAACCACAATCCCGGCTGCATTCAACGCCGACAACACATATCCGTAATGCTGGGCGGTCAAACCTTTTTCCGCCATCAACAAAACAAGCAACTGCTCCAACGGGTCGTTCACAACAAAGAACAAAAAGTACAAAAGATAAATTCTTACATATCTTTTGGTAAGCATCTCTTTATAATCTGATATTATTTTTTTCATTTTACAACTTCCTCCTACAATCAATCACTTCTTCCTTTGCTTGCAGGATTGTAGTCGCATCAAAGCCCATGCGGTTGTCTATCGACTACTTACCTGCATGGGCTGAAGCCCCCTTGAATGTAGATTTCAACATAATTGTTCCCTCCTTTTCGTACTTCCAAACTTCTTAAAGAGCATAACACACTATCATTCTCTTGTCCATGGCATTCATTTTATTCTGCAACAGCCCGCTGACTCCGAAAAGTCCTATAGGCACTCTCTACCTTCGCAATATCCCACTGCACCAGTTCATCAAACGGCACCGTCTCCATTAGTTTTCGCACAAACTTCGCTCCTAGATAGTATCCCACATCCGACTTTCCTTCATATTGAACCCAATCACCGAAATAGCGTTGATTCTCCTTCGTCATGCTGTGAATATCCTTCGCAAAATCTTCTTTGATTTGTTCCAGATGTTCATCGCACCACGTCTTCCACCGCTCATCATTCTGGTGAAAATACTCCGTCGCTCCCACCAACTCCTGCTCAAAGCACATGGCAATACCTTCCGTAAACAGCTGCCATAAAAACTGCTCCGGCAAAGCCTCCAGCTTCCGTGTGAGTACACCGTACTGTGCCTGATAAACATGTCCTAACTCATGCAAAATCAAACCATTCAGATTCCGGATGCTGCACCAGTCAAGCTCCAAGATTTTTTCAACACCAAGCAAAATCGTCATCCTGCCATTTACCGGCGTCACCCAACCGGCGCCATTGCACAGTCCTAAATATAAAACAATATCCACATCCACTGTTTTACCAAAACGGGCAATGATTTTTTCTTCCAGACCTTCCGTCACCTGATAAAAAGAGCGAAGCAGTTCCCCTCTTTTTTCCTCATTGGCATACACCCCATCCAATACCGGTAAAAAATCCTTCTCCCATGTATAGCCGCACCGCAGGCATTCCTCCAAATCCTGTAAGCAAAGGTCTTTTGCACCCTTGACATACCCATCTATGTACACCTTCCACTTTTCCAGGTCGAAATGCGAACCGGTAAAAACTTCCATCATTTCCTTACTTGTATCAATAATTTTTAGCATGTTCTTTTTTACCCTTGTAAAATATTCCTCGTCATTCTCATGGTGAATATAGGCGCCATTTTTCAGCTGTGTCTTCAGGGATGCCTGATTATCCTTATTTACCGACATATAGATTTCGTCTTCCGGAATAATCGACCACGCCTTCTCTATGGTAAGCCGTAATCCTTCGCTGGCGTAGCCTTTGCCACGAAATTCTTTTTTGATTCCAAAGCCGATATGTCCCGCACCATTTTCCAGCACTTCATTCAAGTAATGGCGGATCCGAAACAAACCAACAATCACATCATCATCCCACAAAAAATATACCGTGGTGGGTACGTGTCCCGGTGCAAGGTTGATTCCCTTTGCCCGGTCTATATAGTTTGGAAGAACCTTTTCTTTGAACTCTTCATAGCTGCAACCGGAGTGTCTGTTAGTGAAACCATTTTCATCTTCCGGCAGCTGCGTTACATATTCATATTCTTTTTGTATATCTTCCAGATTTGCTTCTTTTAAATAAAGCATTCTTTAATACCCCCTCTTCTTATCCACCACGTACTGTAACGGTTTCCCTTCCGCATAGTTTACCAAATCTTCGCAGAACATTTCCACATTTCTGTCCAACGTGTGGGCAAGAGTCAAATTTCCAGCCGTATGTGGAGTAATGAGAAGATTTTTTGTATTCCACAAATAACTATCCTCCGGAATCGGCTCTTTTGCAAAAACATCCAATGCCGCTCCCGCTAATTTATCATTCTCAAGGCATTCTGCCAGCGCCTTTTCATCCACAGCAGAACCACGTCCCACATTCACCACATAGGCACCATCCGGAAGCAGTTCCATCCTCTCTTTCGATAAAATTCCTTCTGTCTCCGGGGTTCCCGGCAGGCTCATAACCAGAAGATCCGTCTCCGGGAGCACCTTGTCTAAATCATCGATTTTATATACCTTATCAAAAACAGGTTCCTTGCAAACTCCACTCCTACAAACGCCAATAAGCTGCGCTGGTTCAAAAGCTCTCACTCTTTTTGCAAACGTGTTTCCAATATCTCCGGTGCCAAGGGCGGTAATGCGACAATCATTTAAAGATTTTTGCGGCAAAATGTCCCCCCACTGTCCTGCAAAAGCTTTTCTGAAATTCTTATCTGCCTGCCGCAACATCACCAGACTCACCATAATAATGTGCTCTGCAATGCTTACGCCATAGGCTCCCGCAGAATTTGTAAGGATACAGTCCTCGTTAGCAAACACCCCCGGTTTTACCAGAAAATCAACGCCAGCCGTTGCCGAACAATACCATTTCAAATTCTTATTGGTATTCGCAACCTTCAAGCCATATCCGTAAAAAACTTCCGCCTCCCGAAAATCCTCCGGAATGGTTTCCTCCGACTCCGCAAAACAAATTTCCGCCCCCACTTTCGATGCGGTTTCTGTAATCTGCTTTTTATGTTTTTCCTTTAATTCTTTGTTTAAAATTAATACCTTCATCGTAACCTCCTTCATCATTTCCACCCATAAGAAATTATCATACTTCGAATTCCTAACGCACACACGTCCTGTTCCTTGTATTCCATACCATGCTCCTTGCAGAAAAATTCCATGTGCTCTTTGTAATCATCCTGCGTAGGGCTAATATATTCCGCGAAATCATTGACTCTGACGGAAACATTTTTTAACCCTTCACGCTCCATAAGCATTGGAATCTTCGCACCTGCCAGATAGTCACGCCCACCCTTATCCAGTTCTTCTTTCCATCTGGATTTGTAGAAACTGTCTTTGGCAGTAATTTCATCCATTTTTCCTTCGACATAGATCCCCGCATTTTCTATGCGCCGATTCACTTCCATGCACACAACTAAACCGCCCGCACACGCACTATCCGCCATTTTTTGGAGAACCTTCGGATACTCCGGTATGTGCCGTAGCACCGATTGGCAAATAACAAAATCATAGTTTTCTTTCAGTTCATATGCAAGCAAATCCGCTGCAATAAATTCTGCCTCAAGCCCTTTTTTCGCAAAAACATTTCTTGCTCGTTCCAGCAACTCTTCACTGCAATCAATCCCGGTATAGGTGCTCCCTTTTGGCAAAATCGAAAGTAACTTCATCCCCAGAAAGCCATAGCCACAGCCAAAATCTGCTACCCCGACCGGCTTTTCTATCCTCCATACCTTCGAAACCAAGAACTCTAGATAATCATCGTTCCACAGGTACTTTCTTGTTTTTTCCAAGTATTCATATTCTGCTGCCCAATCATGCATGTCGTAATCCTTCCTGTCCTACTATTCTGCTACGCAGTCGGCATTTTTCAATGCTTTTACATACAGGACGCTTCCCATCGGGATCTGCTTCTCTAGAAATTCAACACAGCTTTTCCCTATTCCTGCCCGTTGCCATTCCTTTTTCACATAAAGAGAAGTTATTTCATATACCTTTTCTGTCCATTTTCTATATGAAAAAAAAGCTTTTGCAACACCATTCTCGCCATAGTATATATAGTTTTCATCCTCACGAATCTGCCGATAAAAGATATCCTCAGTCGCATCAGCTCGGTCTTTTTCATCGAAAATCGCGATGGCACTGTTGTATATCTCTGTTAAAATGGTGCAATCCTTAATATCTGTTGTTTTCTTAAACATCTCCGCTCCCTTGTGCAATATAGCTTCATTTTACCATTTCCACAGGCTGTACACAATTAAATGTTTTTAATAAAAAAGCAATCCTTGATTTCCTCAGGGATTGCGGATAATTCACTTTTTTAATAAATCCACTTACAAAAAATCAGGAGTGGAACAATCGCATAGCGACGTGCCACTCCGTACAAAAGACTTTATTGCCTAATCCCCTGTATATCTTCTCCCTTTCTTTCAGTGATCGATATGCTCCCATAAATCATAGAAGCATTTTATAAAATTTCCCTTCACCTATCGGCGTAGTTTTTGTTTCTGCCTCTCCTGCAATATGAAATCCGGCTTTTTCGTAACAGCGGATTGCTCTGGTATTCCATGTGCGCACCTCCATGCAAGGCATTTTATCCGGATAAAAATTCCTCACTATTTCACAAGCCATTTTCACAATGACTTGTCCGTATCCTCTATTGCATAATTCCGGATTTACACCAACACCGATAAAGATTTCCTTGTCTTTTTCGCGAAGGTTGATATACCCCACCAGAACTTCGTCATCATAAAAGGAAAAATGATGATTGTCTGGATTCGCAAAACCGCGGTGTTCCCTGACCTGTTCGCTGTATGGTATGTTGTTATAAATGGCATATTCTCCCGGATATTTCCAGTTACTTATAATATGCATTTCCTCTTCTGTTACTCTATGATAATTCAGCATTTCTATTCTCCCGCTTTTTTACCGCTCGCTTTATTCATGAAACGAAATAGCGTCAACCGAGTCCGCATCATACTCTATTTCAAAACAACCTAACGGTTGAAATTTCCCGTTCATAATGACCTCGCCCTTATAGATAACATTTCTGGATTTGCTCGCCTCATCCGTCACTTGTATTTCGCAAAAGTTAAGCAGATAGGAACAAATTGCAGTAATCGTAATCCTGATATTATCTGAGCCAGAAGTCTTCTGTGGCATATCCTATAATTCTTTCATGAAGTCCGTCCATAACAACTACATCATCTGCCAGTAATTCTGCTGTCTGTACGGCTCTTTTATAATACGAAGAATAACACTTTTTCACACCGGAAAAGCTACCCCGTTTTGCTCTTGCTTGCACCACCCCCTCAGCCTCTAACGGAATGAGGGCGGTTTCTAAATCTATTTTCTCCGGTATGGAATGTCTGATTAAATATATTTTTTTCTTCCGCTCCACATAAGCTTCGTAATGTTTCAATATTTTTGTCACTCCAATCCTTCCAGCAAACTGTTTATTGCAATTTCATACGCCCCCGCTACAGGCAATCACCTATATGCTTTCATCAGAGGGAACAAAATCTCTGTCTCGCCATCTTTATCCGCATCCAGTCTTTGGAAAAGTGCACGAGACACTCTGAACTTCAAATTACATTCCGGTGTTACCATTCTTCTTGGCATTCCATAGGAATTTGGCACGCCACCCATCGGCATCCCGTGAATAGCTGCAATTTTGTTATCATAAAGCGTCACCGCAAATGTTCTTGCGCTACTGAACGTATCATAGGAAACCTTGCAATATATATTGGCGGGTAAAAGTATATCTGCCTGCTTATTTTCATTTACTTCATTCCTGCCATTTTCACAAGCTAAGCACCGCCATTTTCGCGCAGTTCCTTTGCCTTCGCAATCTCTTCTTCCGTATAATCCTCAAGCAATTTTTCTTCCGGAATGCCATACTTTAACATATTTACAATATCACGCAAAGTCGCTTGTTTGACTCCCTGTTCGATACCCTGCTCGATACCCTGCTCGATACCCTTTGCGATACCGATTTTCTCTAATCTATCCGCAACCTCACACATGCTCATTCCTCCTTCTTCCTTTGGAATATGAACATACCGTTCATCACTAGAAAATACTGATAACAGCTTTAATACTGCATCTACATGTTTAAATTTTTGCGGGTTATCCGGAACGTAATCCGGATTTTTTCGCATATTTTCAAAGAAATCCGCAACAACTGCAAAATCACCTTTTAACAGCTTATTCTTCTCTTCTTCCCATGCAACATTAATCACATGAATTTTATAATCGTTGAAATATGGCTGAAATTCCGGAATGACATCTACGCAATCACTTAACTTCAGATGCGTGTCCCACTTCTTTTTCGTCCCAAAATACAGAACAATGGAAATAATCGGCACCGGTTGCTCTTCTTCGTACTGCATTCTATAGTTCACACCATCATACCCGATGATTCGCAGCGGCATCTTCGTATCAATACTGCTCTGATTTTCAATTCCAAAAATCCCCAAATGCACCCGAACCTTATCATGGTTATAATATTTTAGAACATCCCTCTCCTGTTCGTGGAGTTCATCTCCCGCAGCCTTGTACTGAGAATGAACCGAGGCATTCTCCAAATTGTCCGGATTAATAAACTCCTCCCCATTAAATAGATAGGCATTCAGTATGTCTGCGAAGACATCATTGTAGTCCATCAGTATTTTTTCTGCTAAATCTTTATTACCCATTCGTATCTCCTTTCTTTCTCCCGAAATTCAGAGAAAACAAGGAAAACCAACGGTATTTTTATAGCATTATTATACTATGGAACAGCTCACTCCCGCAACGTCTTCCTATATTTCTCTATTCATTTCTTACCTTTGATTGTTGCAGGAAGCCCTGCTTGAATTCTACGAAATGTACTACTGACCTATACAGAAGATCTCTGTATAAGATTTTTTAATACTACCATAAAACTGAAGTCCTTGCAAGCACTACTTTTTAGCACAGAAATGCCGCAACCCCTGATTTCTCATGGATTGCGACATGCTCATCATCTCTTATACCATCTTTTTCATAACAGCATACATAAGATTATTAAACTCCGGCAAGGCACTTGTGATTCCCTTCTCTATGATTGCAAGATGATTCCTCCTTAATTCCTCTTCAAACGTCGCAAAGGAAACCATTCTACAAGATGTGGCTGTTACCATCATTTTTCCGGTCTCGTGTTCTCTTTCCTGTATCTCAAATGCACGACTTATATCACTTTGCATTTCTGCTTCACCGTCACCCATGGTGCAAATTAAGGCCATTCCATTGTCTTTTAGATGTTCTGACACAAAACGGTAAAATCCATCCCTGTCTTCATCAAGCACCAGCATATGTACAACTGCGACTGCATAAATGAAATCAAATATTTCATCTAATTCATCTGATAGACAATCCAATTTCCGAAATCTTTCAACATAACAGGACATCTTTTTTCTGCAATAGGAAATGGCCTCTTCGGAAATGTCGGTTGCCAGCAAATCATATCCCGCATCCAATACGGCTTTTGCGTCTCTTCCTTCGCCACAACCAATTTCCAAAAGACTCTGTTCTTTCTGTATATCATATTTTAATATGGTATCCATCACAATCGGTGTGCTGTTTCCGTAAGCCCAGCTGACACCCTTTTGGTGTGCCGTTTTGTACCTTTCCTCATACGCTTCATAATATTTTCGCGTAATTGAATAATCCCTGAACTGCTCCGGCACCAAGACATACTCCACCGCCGACTGCAATTCTCCCAACTGGTCTTTCCAGGAATCTCTATTGATTCTCACTTTTTCAAAGCCAAGCAATTCATAAACATGCTGCGCCCGAAGATTTTTCAGGTTCGTATCAAGGACGATCTTCTTATATCCCATAGCAAACAGTTCCTTAATAAACAGGCTTAAAATCACCCGTCCCAGACCTTTTTCCTGATACTCTGCATCGCAGATTTTAATTCCAATATCTGCTACGTTTTCTCCTTTGTTGTAATAGCACATCTCGCCAATGGATTTGCCTTCATACTCTATCATAAGCCTCCGCCTGGTATCGTCCGTATCCGTTGCGAGTTGCTCCTTAATTTTCTCCGGAGTTGTGCCAATTCCCTTTGGAAATCCTGCGTGAGCCATAACGTTTCCGTCATTCCACCATGCAGCCAGCTGTGCACAGTCTAAATCGGTAGCATTACGGATACATATTTTGTCAAAGATGATATTCATACACCTATCTCCTTCCCACTTAAAAAGCCCCCGCATCAACTGCGGAGGCTTCCCATTAAAACTTCTTCTTTACAATCGGACTATACTTCGCATAGACTTTCACGCCGAACACGTCATACACATATGGTCGAACGCGGAAGTAATAGGTTTTTTTAATATGAAAACTCTGTCCATTCATACGACGAATGGTGGATTTGGTGTCGCTATTGCTGTAAGTACCAAGGTCCCGCTCATCATCATAGTCGCGGTTTCCAAAACCTTTCTTCTGGGAAACCTGTACAGTGTATCCGTCTACTGCACCGTAGTTTTTGATTTTAATATTTTTCACGGTACGATAATCAAAGAATACTCCATGCTGACGTGCGCTTACGCCAACTTTTGCAATTTTAACGCGTTTCAGATTTGCGCTTTTTGCGAAAAACTGAAGTTTGTAAGGCATCTCGCGATCACCATGAATTTTCAAGTAATAGGTTCCCTTTTTCAGATAAACGGTCTTTTTCTGAGTCGCGGAACTGTAATCAAATGGAGAGGTTGTCTGATTCTGGGAATTGATAATCTCACCATCAAAATATTTACTAGATCCGGTTACCTCTGCCGGTCCCAATGTCAAAGTCACCTTACTTAACTTGTCTACACGGAACTTATAGTAATCCTCTTCATTGGCACTATCAAGAATTCCATATACAGCTTTTCCCGCAGTCAATTTGGTTGCACTTGCGGTGCTCACATTTTTACCGGACTCCCAATTGGTTGCCTCTGTAAAGTTTACACGAAGGGAAAAAGTGGAATCCTCTACTCCACTCAACTTCAGAAGATAACGTATCCCTGTTGATGTAGGAAATTTTACGGTAGTATAGGTTGTTTCGTCCTGTGAGTACATCTCTTTGTTATTCTCGTCAAAAACCACAACCTTTGCACGACTATCATCTCCTTCAACGGTATTGGTTACCTTAATTTCAAAATAACCATTTCCCGGAGCAGTGAAGCTGAACTGATACTCATCATCCCATCTGTCTCTGTGTAAATTGTCATAGGTTGTATTTGCCACAATCTCCTGTTTAATTGCTTCGGCCTTTGCCGGCATTGTTGGCAACAGGCTTAATGCGCAGACCGCCGCCAAGATAAAACTACATATTCTTCTCATAATGCTAGTCCTTTCTTCTTGTAATGATATTCTCAGTATATCCCATTTCCTTTGTTTTGACAACATTCGCCCAGTGTGCGTACAATGAAACAGCTACCGGAGCCAGGTTTGCTTCTACCAAAAGTAATACATAAGTTTTAAGGTACTCGTTTGATAACCATACTCTGAAAACGAACATCAATATAACAACGAACACACTTATTGTCCAATAAAACGCTGCAGCAAACTTCTTTTCCTCGGTTGATAGCAAGTAAATCGCTAACGCCTCCAACAGAATCAACAGGCACTGCATTGCAAAAATAAAGATTGTCGGCCATTTTTCATCCGTGCCCCAGTCATATTGTCCGGATGTAACCCCCTGATATAATCCTATTGCCCGGATAATTCCCGGCAAATTAGAGAGTATGGCAAGTCCCCAAAAGCCTCGAATCTCCAACACTCTATATATTTTCTCATTGGATCTATAGGCCCGATAGTATGCAATAAGCAATATGATTACTTGCACTATCGGAATAAATTTTAAAAATTGCATAATCTGTCCTCCTTATTGAATACAAACCTCTTTGGGTAACATCTGAAACAATTCCGGCGTATATTCCTGAATATATACCGGCGGATTATCCTCATCATATTCTCCATCATTATAGCTATCCGAAATAACATTACCGTAGTCATACACATGAACTGCCGGTTCATCGTACCCTGTATCCTTTGAATACTTGATGTACGCAAATATTTTATTTCCGTTTCGCTCATATTCAATCGATTTTGATGCATTCACAGCGATTACAAATCGGTTATCTTCTCCAATACCTTCAGATTTCAATTCATTGGCAAAAATAGTTCCTTCCACCCTTCCGTTCTTCTTCTCGAAGGATAAACAACAATACCCAAGACCTGTATCCTTGTCAAAGCCACTTTCTTCCTGCGTAATACGATAATTATCTATTTTGTAACTCTGCTTGACCGCTGATGAATTATCACCAAGATAAGACCGGAATGATTTTTGATTGATATTTAATATAGTTTTCCCCCAATATAAATAGCCAAAAACATTCATCCCCATAAAAACAAGAAAAATTAGAAATAATTTCCTTTTCCATTTCGTCATTCTATGCCCCTCCTGCCAGTGTTTTTTGCCGATTAACATGTTCATATTAGCATTTTTACCTGGTATTTTCAATATGCTATTCTATTTTACATAAAAAGAAACCGCAACCCCCGATTTCTCAAGGATTGCGGAATACTTTATCTCTTATATGATTCTTCGTTTCATCCACTCAACTAAACTCGTGCAAAGCACTCGCTAAGTGTTCAATGCCTACTCGATGATAGTAGCAACACGTCCAGAACCTACGGTACGTCCACCTTCACGGTCTCGGAGAAACCGTATTTTCCTTGTTTTACGCTATTTCTCATGTTTTATATGGTAGATTATACAGTATTTTCTATGTCATTTTTATGGTTATCTGATTTTTTGTTGCCAAAGTGTTGCCAAGAATGTTTTACTCATCTCTTAATCATTCTTATTCCACCATACGCAGTTATAAGCATTACAAAACAGAGTAGTAACATTGCTAGTTCCTTATAAGAATTAGATTTTTTATTATTTCCTTCAAAGAAGTTTTTTTCATCATTTACTCTATTATTAACTGAAGGTGGTCTTGCCGTGCCTATCCATTCTTCCTTATCCCTCATAAAATCCACCAACCGAAAAAGGACATCTGGTATCGTTTCTTTCGCAAGCTGCTCCTGCGTTTTCCGCTCCACAAGCTCCCAACGGCAATCACGGAAACGCAGCGTGTATTCCTGATAAGGCGTGTCCCTGCCCGTCACATACAGCTTGGCGGTGTCAGACGCACGTTTCTCCTTTTCCAGAACAAAGGTAGCGTCCGCACTCCCCGTTAATCCTGTCGTCCCAGACACCTTGTTGAACACGTCGCTGTCATTCTGCTTTCGGATGTGGTGTACGACAATGACCGCCAGAGAGTGCCTGTCGGCAAAGTCTTTGATGAGGGAGATGTCCCCATAGTCGCTTGCATAGGCATTGTCTTTTGAAGCTGTACGGACTTTCTGCAAGGTATCAATGACAATGAGCCTGCTGTCTGGGTAATCTTTCAGATAATCTTCAAGCTGCACGATAAGACCGTCTGACAGCTTGCAGCTTGCCACGGCAAAGTGGAGCCGCCCGCTTGCTTCGTCCGTCAAACGAAATAACCTGTCCTGTATGCGGCAGAACGTGTCCTCAAGGCAGAGGTAAAGCACATCGCCCTCCATTGTCGGCATATCCCATAAAGGGATTCCCTGCGACACGCATAAGCATAGCTTCAGCATGAGCCAGCTTTTGCCTATCTTCTGTGAGCCGCAGAACAGCGATAAGCCTGTCGGGATAAGGCTGTCCACCACAAAGGATGGTTTCTCAAGCGGTTCATAAAGGAGCGTTTCGGCGTTGACTGTCTGTAACTTCTGCATGGCTTTCCTCCTTTCGGGCGGTGTCTTTGTTTTCGTTGCACATAGGCGTTGACCTCCTTAAAAATAGATTTACTCCCACGGAAAAAAGTGAGAGTATGTAATGCCGCCAATCCCACACAAATAAAAAACAGATTTCTTTTTCGGGCGGTGTCGGTCACGGTTGGAGATATTTCTTCAATTTCCGCCTTTACTTTCTCCTTTGCAATCGCAACAGATTTCTGTATTGCCGAAGCGGTGCAATGCTCCATAGCGGCGATTTGGTAAAAATTGAACTCATACTCGTAGTAGAGCAGGAAACGCCGCCTTTGTATCTCTGGAAGGCTCCCAACCGCCTTATAGAGCGTTTCATTCCGTTCTTCCTCAACCATGCGTTCATCAAGGCTCTTAGGCACACGCAACGCCCGTCTGTAAAGGGTTTCGTCCCATACCTCGTTAAACTCCCTGTGCCGCTCGTCCCATTAGAAAAGATTCCTGTTCCTGCGCTCCATCTGCCGAAACTCCATAAAGAACTGTTCCGACACTTCCAACTCGTGGGATTTGCCCTGCCCGTCCTTAAAGCTGATAAAATACCTTGTGCCGCTTTCCGTGGATTCCTCCCGAAGCGTGTATGCCTTAACCCTGTATGCCATCCTGTTGTCCTCCTGCAAAAAATGAGTGAGGGGATTTCCATCCCTCACCCAGTAGCCCGCAGGATGGCAGGCTGTTTTAGAAGCTATAAAATTTTCCGCAGCTTCTTCCGCAGATGGTCTAACCTCGCTTAGATGGCACCAGTCGTCAAATGCACAAGCGGGGCAATCTCCTTTGTGGAATACCCCTGCATTTTCAGCAGGACGATTTTCAAGGTACGCCCGTCCACCGTGACTAATACTTGATAGAGATTTTCGCTCTCAATCTCTTCCAGTAACTCCGCAACCGTACCCACTTCCGCCTGCCGCTCCCTGCCTGCCATGTCCTCAAGATATTCCGCAACGTCATTCGTCCATCGGTAAAACCGCCTGTTGGAATTGAAGTCTGCCCTGTCCGCCATGCGTATCTGCTCAATGGTCGCTTCATCAACGCCGCACTCACGCAGCAGCTTTTCCTCCGCTTCTTTCCAGATACGCCATTTCCTGTCCTCCCGTCCGTGGTTGTATGCCATTCTTACTTCCTCCAATCAGAATTGATTGAGAGGGCAGAGAAAAGCCCCCTCATCTTCCCAAAGGAAAAAACAAGGGGGCTGAACGCCTTAAATTTTAATTTTCTATTATCTTTCTTAGTTTTATTAGGATTCTGGCTTTGCGTTTGTTTACAACGCTCTGGGTTATGCCCAACCTCGCCCCGACTTCACGCTCGGAAAGTCCGTCAAAAAAGATTGCCTGTATCAGCTCCTGTTCACTATCCGACAGCAAAGGCAGGGCGGCTTTCAGCCTGTCCACCATGACCGCATTGACAACGGTTTCTGCAATGTCCACCGCTTCATCAGTGATAAAGTCCAGAGGATTCCCCTCGCTGTCCGTAAATCCGTCGAGAGATAGCAGTCTATTCTTTGTATCTAATTTTTGCAGATAACGCCACCGTTCCTTGTCACGGTAGAAGTCTGTGTATTGCTCCCTCACGACTTCAAGCAGACAGCCTTGAATGGGGATAAACAGCTTGTCCATATAGGTCTGGTCGGATTCCCTGCAACGGCAGAACTCCGTGTAGGATAATTCCACATAGCCGCCACTTTCTCTGATATATACCTTTCTTGGTGCATATTTCACCATAAATACCTCCCATCTGAATTTTTGAAATGTAAAAAATCCAGATGGAGAGGCGGAGAACGACACCGCATATCAGAAACAGCCCTACGGCACTTTCCAACAAAAATCGACAAAAGAAAAACCGCAAAGGCTCTGTGACCTTTACGGTTATAGGAAATAGTAATTCTATTGTATGGAGATTGTACTTCTACTTTCAAGGTGAGAAGTACCGTTGCACTGGCAGAAATTTTTTTAACTGGTTTCCTGCCGTTCTCTGATATGCTATGTATTGATAAATTTTGCTTCGTATGAGCAGATAGATAACTGCCCGAAAAAAGGACATAAAAAAATCCCTCCAAATTTAAAAACAAATTCAGAGGGTAATTTAGGGTATAACAAAATAACCCACCCGAATATCGTTTTTTTTATTTGGTGAGTTTGTTCTTTCAAATACGAAACAAAAAGAGCCGATGATTCGTGAATTGTTCCACAATTTCATCGGCTCTGCGTCTTAAGCGTCTGGCTCTTTGATGACAGTTATCTTCAAGTTGTCAACTTTAATCAATCTTTCTTGTCTGCATTTTGGACAATAAAGGGGATAATTCTCCAAAACAGTGTCCTTCCTAATTTTATTACGGGTTTTGCTCCCACAAACAGGACACAATATCCATTCGCATTTCATCATAATT
>Ga0129307_1001854_pt1 | contig 19752 bp, 13 predicted proteins | sample P1105metagenome_FD_94437 | JGI IMG/M metagenome (GOLD analysis project Ga0129307, IMG submission 94437) | Capybara group fecal microbial communities from Wisconsin, USA - P1105 metagenome | ecosystem: Host-associated > Mammals > Digestive system > Large intestine > Fecal | place: USA: Wisconsin... | reverse complement strand
GTTTTCGGGGATCACGTCCCCTTCAGGGCTTTCTGCCGTAGATTCCTGCGTGCTCTCCGCCGGTTCGGTCTTGCTTTCCGCAGCTTCCTGCGTTGCCGCCGTGCTTTCCGGCGAAGACGTTTTTTCCGTCGAAGGCGCCGGGGACTTCCCGCACGCAGCAAGGGAAAGCACCAATGCAAATGCCAGGAGCAAACTGATCAGTTTTCGCATAACTCCCTCCAAAAGGTTCATTTGTTTTATTATATCCCGTGCGGGACAGAGTTTCAAGAATAAAAAAACGGAGGAATCATCCCCCGGGCAATAAAAAAGCTGCTGACCGGATTTGAACCGGTGACCTCATCCTTACCAAGGATGCGCTCTACCGACTGAGCTACAGCAGCTTGTGCATCGGCGCTTTTCCGCCGCGCAACGTGTAATATACAATAAACTTTTCGCCTTGTCAACATATTTTTTCGGAAAAATCAGTTGACAGTTATATCCTTTTATTGTAAAATCACGATTGCGCTTCCTTAAAGGGCAGGCGGGTGTAGTTCAATGGTAGAACACCAGCCTTCCAAGCTGGACACGTGGGTTCGATTCCCATCACCCGCTCTTACCGAAGCGCTTCCATGGATGGCATGGTGGGTTTAGCACAGTTGGCAGGGCGTCAGATTGTGGTTCTGAAGGTCGTGGGTTCGAGCCCCACAACCCACCCTCCTTGGGCTATAGCCAAGCGGTAAGGCACAGGACTTTGACTCCTGCATTCGTTGGTCCGAATCCAACTAGCCCAGCTGGTCTCGGACAGACGCTTACAGCGCGGCCCGGGGCTGAATCGGGCGATTAGCTCAGTCGGTAGAGCACTTGACTTTTAATCAAGTTGTCGGGGGTTCGAATCCCCCATCGCTCACAAAGGAAAACGGCTTCGCTGAGCCGTTTTTTTGTTACCTGGACAGCGAAAGAGCGGAGGATCATGATGAATTATAAACTGACGATACGATATGACGGCAGCCGCTACTTTGGCTGGGAGCGCCAGCCGGGACGCGAGACCATTCAGGGAAAGCTGGAAGCGGTGCTGACCGAAATGACCGGGGAAGCAGCCGAGGTGATCGGTGCCGGCCGGACGGACGCCGGCGTGCACGCGCGCGCCATGACGGCGAACACGCATCTGACGACGCAGCTGACGCCGGATGAGATCCGCCGCCACCTTAACCGCTATCTGCCGGATGATATCTGCGTGGATGAGGTAAAGACCGCAGCAGACGGTTTTCACGCCAGATACAAGGCTTCAGGAAAGCTTTACACATACACCTGCTGGTGTGGTGAACTGAAGCCTGTTTTTGAGAGAAAATTTCTTACGGTTCTGGACAAAGCACCGAATATCGAGCGTATGCGTTCTGCCGCCGCCCTGCTCGTCGGAGAACATGATTTCAAGAGTTTCTGCGGGAATCCGCAGATGAAAAAGTCCACCGTACGGACGGTGGACCAGATAGAGATCCTTCAGAAAAAGGATCGTATTCTTTTCCGCATTCACGGAAACGGCTTCCTGCAGAATATGGTGCGGATCATCGTCGGCACGCTTCTTGAGGTCGGCTTTGGCAAACGCGAGCCGGAAGATATCCCTGCCATTCTGGAAGCGCGCGACCGAAAGAGAGCCGGCTATACCGCTCCCGCGCAGGGTCTGTGCCTGACAAGGGTGGATTATTAACTTCCGCTTACCGGGGAAGTCTGATCTTGTTTCTTCCCCGGAAGGTGTTGTATCTGTCCGGGATCCATTCCGGACTGATATCCTTTACCGCTTCCGCGGCAGTGATCACCGCATCATCATGATCGATATCGATCAGCTGATAGCGGTTATTTCCCATGCCGACCTCTTTCATATAGCTGAGCTGGCGCAGGCCGTGACGAGTCTCGATGCGCTCGATCATGGCCTTTCCGCCGCCTTCGGGCAGGTTGTAGATCAGGTCCACACAGGCCGTATCCGCCGCGCAGATATCCAGCGATGCCACGATCCCGATATCCGGCGTGACCACAGGTTCCGCTTCGGGACCTTCGCAGTCGCAGGAGACCGAAATATTCCGCAGGGTGTTCACAAAGCAGATATGCGGCGCGAAATGATCGACCACCGACTTGGTGCTCTCGGAAATGCGCTCCATCAGCTCTTCTTCCCCGATGCTCCACATATTGTCGGAGCCCTCGCGCTGGTGGATCTCCTTCTTTCCCACGCGGCCGTCCGCGCAGCCGATGCCGATGTTTTTGTTGCTGCCGCCGAAGCCGCCCATGGTGTGTCCTTTGAAATGCGTGAGCACCAGCAGGGAATCATAATTCAGCAGATTCTTTCCCACATGCATTTCCGTAAACCACTTGCCGCCCTTTACCAGCAGCGCAGCTACGCCGTGCTCATCCGTAATATCCACCGGGCAGAAGTTCCAGCCGTTGATCTCCAGCGTTTTTCGGTGCTCTTCGGTAGTGTAGCGGGTCCCGTAATAAAAGGTATTCGTCTCGACGATGGATGCCTCCGGCAGCCTCTCGTTGATCAGCTCTCTGATCCAGGGCCGCGGCAGGATATTGGGGCCTTCCGCTTCGCCGGTATGCAGCTTGATGGCCACCTTGCCGGTCAGGACAGAGGCGACGCGGTCATAGATCTTTTTCAGGCCTTCTTCAGACAGATCGCGGGTGAAAAACACCACGGATTCTGCCCCGTCTCTTTTTTCATAGGGGACATACACATTGCCGTTCTTTCCGGGTTCAGGTCTCATTCTTCGTCTCCTCCGCAGTTTCTTCCGGAAGCGTTTCGTCCACGCTTTCCTCCGTGCTCTCTTCGCTTGCTTCCGGCACTTCTTCCTCCTCGCCCAGCCAGTGGATATCTGCCGCATCCTTCAGGAAATAGCAGCTGTAATCCGCAAACAAGGCGGGATTGATGGTCAGGTTGTAGGAATAGTCGTACATGGCCGCCTCAAGCTTCGTTGAGAAGACAAAGGCGCTGTAGCTGGGAGATCCGCTGTAGTTGCCGTAGACCGGCTGCTGATACAGTTCCTCCTGCAGGGTCTCGATGGAGCCCAGCGAGCCGTTCAGGAAGAAGCCGCAGCGGGAAAGGCTGCTGTTGCTCTTCAGATACGGCCCCAGGAAATCCGTAAAGTCGCTCGGGGTGGTCCCGAACCAGTTGATCACAAGCGGCATGTAATAATAATCGCCGACCTTTGTGACGATATACTTATCATCCGGCGAACTGATATTCTTATCGTTGTCGCTGATGACCTCAGCCGGGATCCTCTTGTAGCGCACGCCGCTGCTGTAGGCCGCGCCGCTGCGGTCATAGACCCAGCCGCCTTCCTCCAGAAGACGGATCGCTTCCTGTTCTGAGGGCTTATAGGCATTCAGCTTCATGCCCTGCGCAACGGCGGATTTATACATCCAGGCGCCTTCATAGTAAGGGCCGTCTACCGCCTTGCCGTGCCCACCGGTATAATCACTCGCGATATCGCTCCGGTCAAGCAGGTAGGCCAGGGCCCTGCGCACCTCGGTAAACTGGACCGGTCCGTAATCGCAGCGGAAGCCGATCTTTCCGTAACCGGCGCGGATGTACGTGAACGATCCCAGTCTGGAGGAGAAGCGTTCAACGTTCTTCTGCGCTTCCGCGATCGCCGAATCTCCCGAGATGCCGCCTACAAAATCGAGGGAGCCGTTGCTCATCGCGACCATCTCGCCTTCCGCATCCAGGACCTTATAGGTCACCTTGCCGATGGAAGGCTTCGTTCCTTCATAATTGCCCTTGAAATGGATGTTGCGCGATAAGACTGCCTCACCGCTGTTTGTATCGAAAGAAAGGAGAAAATACGGCCCGGAATACGGATATTCCGCATAGGCTTTGCCGGAGGTATCCGTCGCCGCTGTCTTGATCTGAGCTGCCGTCACATAGGCGCCGCTCTCATTCTTTGCGTAGAAATCATCCGTCAGATAGCAGCCTTCGCCGTCATCTTTGATCTCCGCATTACCAAGCCACATGGATGCGTAGTAGGGCTGAAGGGAGATCATGGCCAGATCATAGAACGACGGCAGATACTCCTTCTTCACTGTCTGCGAGAAGGTGTATTCGTCAATCAGATGAAAGCCCGTAAAGACCTTGCTGCCGCCTTCCGCACCGGGACCGGTGTAGGCCAGATAATCCTCCCAGCCCAGATAAATGGCGCCGGAATCCTGACGGCCGGAAGCCGCTTCGCCCAGGGGGCTGAAAAAGACCATGGGGAAGGCCAGATAATCCTTCGCGGTGATGGCGCTGCCATCCGAGAATTTCAGATCATCCCAGAGCGTGATCGTATAGGTCACGGAACCGTCTTCATTCAGGGTCTCCGTGTGCTGCTTCACCACCGTATCATTCCAGGTATAGCCCGCGTCTTTGGTGCGGGAGACAGTCTCCAGGCCGCTCAGCAGCTGTCCGATCTCCTTATCCGCCACATTGGTCGCGGCATTGCCGTAGGAAGCGTAACGGAACTGGCCGGCCGCTTTCGTGGTGTTGCCGATGATGATCGATCCATTGGAGGAGGACCATTCCACGAGGGCATCCAGCACGGACCAGCTGGCCGTCACCGGGTGTTGGTCCACTCCGTCAAGTTTCTTGTTGTAAACGCAGAGGTACTCGTTCGTGTAGAGCGGGATCTCCGGCAGCAGATAGTTCCAGCGGGTAACGTACAGCCTCCACCAGGCGGCGTAAACGTCTTCCTTCGTCTTATAGTCTCCTGCGGGCTGGGTATTGCCGACCATGGCCATAGACAGGAAATCAAGACCGAGTTCATAACGTTTTCCGTTCACTTCAATGTACGCAAAGCCCGTCTCCGGATCTTCGATCACATCGGCAATGGTGATGTCCCGGCCAAAGCTCTCATAAAGAGATTCATAGTCCTTGCCGTAGGTATAATGACCAAGGACCATCGGCGCGAATTCGCTGTCTTTGTACACATCCATCGGATCCGGCTCCGCCTCGGTCGTTTCCTCGGGCGTGGTCTCTTCAGTGGTCTCCTCTTCCGTCGTCTCTTCTTTCGTGGTGACCGCTTCGGTGGTGGTTTTCGCCTCCGTTGTGGTCGCTTCGGTCGTATCAGGCGTCTTGCCGGCACAGGCGGCCAGTTGGACGAGCAGCAGCATCGAGAGGAATATCGCAATGAATTTCTTCATGGCATCTCCTTTATACGGGCATCAGCCCGCGTTTATTGAAATGATATTGTAACACAGGAAGCGGAAGATGTAAAGGAGTACAGCCAAATACAGGCGCGGAAGTCCGCCGAAGCGGTCATCTTCCACGCCTGTCTTTTTCGTCAGGATCAATTATAATCCGAGTTCCTTCCTGTATCCATCGATCTCAGGAGAGTTGCCGTAGATGAAGTGGCCGGGCAGGATCTCGACCCATTTCGGCCCTTCCTTCTCGTAGTGATGGACAGAAGGATCGTATACCAGAAGCTTCTTGCTCCGCTCCACATAAGGGTTCGGATTGGGCACGGCCGACAGCAGCGCCTTGGTGTAAGGGTGCAGCGGATGGGCGAACAGCTCTTCCGCCTCAGCCAGCTCCACGATCCGTCCCTTGTGAATGACAGCGATCCGGTCCGAAATGAAACGTACCACGCTCAGATCATGCGCGATAAAGAGGTAGGTCAGACCGCGGCTCTTCTTCAGGTCATTCAGCAGGTTCAGCACCTGCGCCCGGATGGACACGTCAAGCGCCGAAATTGGCTCGTCCGCCACGATGAATTCCGGTTCCATGATCAGGCTTCGGGCAATGCCGATACGCTGGCGCTGGCCGCCGGAGAATTCGTGAGGGAAACGGCTGGAGAACTCGGTCAGAAGACCGACTTCCTGCAGCGCCTTCCGTACCTTATCCTGACGGTCGTGATCATCCTTGTACAGATGATAATTGATCAGCCCTTCGGAAACGATGTAGTCGACCTTGGCACGTTCGTTCAGCGAGGCCATGGGATCCTGGAAGATCATCTGCATGGAACGGATCACCTTGGTATCCATTTCCTTGCTGATCTTTCCGCTGATCCGCTCGCCCTTGAACAGCACCTCGCCGCTCGTGACGGGGTTGATACGGACGATGGCCCGGCCGATAGTGGTCTTGCCGCTTCCGCTTTCGCCCACGAGAGCAAAGGTTTCGCCCTTGTAGATCTCAAAGTTTACGTCATCCACAGCCACGAATTTCTTCCGGCCTGTGCCGAAGGTGACCTGCAGGTTCTTCACCTCGACCAGCGTCTCCCTGTTGGGATCCAGATGCGGATGATAGGCGTTCGGATCGGTGCCGGTACTCGTCAGATTCATCTCCGAGAGCCGCTGGATAGCCTTGGGCTGTTCCACCTTGGGGGCACGGGGATCGTGCAGCCAGGATTTGACGGTATGCGTGCCCGTGACCTCATACGTGGGCGGTTCTTCCAGGAAATCGATATTCAGGGCATGCTTGTTGCGCGGGGCAAAGGCATCGCCCTGGATCTTGTTGAACAGACTGGGCGGGGTGCCGTCGATAGCCGGCAGCTTCTCGCCCTTCACGCCCAGCTGAGGCAGTGCGGAAAGCAGGGCCCAGGTATAGGGGTGCTGCGGGTTGAAGAACACTTCGTTGGCCATGCCGATCTCGATGATCTGACCGCCGTACATGACCGCCACACGGTCCGCCACATTGGCTACCACGCCCAGGTCGTGGGTGATGTAAATGATGGTCATGTTCTGCTCTTTCTGCAGGCGGCGGATCAGGTCCAGGATCTGGGCCTGAATGGTCACGTCAAGAGCGGTCGTCGGCTCGTCGCAGATCAGGATCTGCGGACGGCAGGCCACGGCGATGGCAATGACCACGCGCTGGCGCATGCCGCCGGAGAACTCGTGCGGATACTGTTTGTAGCGGCGCTTCGGATCGGGAATGCCCACCGCTTCCAGGATGCGGTAGACCTCTTCCCTGGCTTCCCTGCCCTTGAGGCCCTGGTGCAGTTCCACGCACTCCTGGATCTGAAAGCCGATGGTTTTCAGGGGGTTCAGGCTGGTCATCGGGTCCTGAGTGACCATGGCGATCTTCTTGCCGCGGATCTTCAGCCAGTCTTTCTCTTTGTATTTGGCCAGGTCCTCTCCCTCATACATGATGGAGCCGTTGGTGATTTTGCCGTTCTTGTCCAGCATGCCGACGAAGCACTTGGTGAACACGCTCTTGCCGCTGCCGGATTCGCCCACGATGGCCAGGGTCTCGCCTTCATATAGATCCAGAGAAGTCCGCCGGATGGCCGTCAGCATCTTGCCGCGCAGGGAGAAGGTCACTTCCACGTCCCGTGCAGACAGGATCGGTTCCTGTGCAAGGATCTTTTTGGCGCGCTCGTTGAAATCAACGGTATTCTGCTTATTCATCGCTTCACTCATTGCCGCGCCCTCCTTTACACATGGTTCCGGGGGTCACACGCGTCGGAGAACGCGTTGCCCACCAGGTAGAAGGTGATGGAGATGAAGGACACGATGGCCGCCGGGAACCACAGCGTGTAAGCCGCACGCGGGAAGACCGCGCTGGCCGCGGACAGCAGGTTGCCGAGCGAGGGGACCATGATATCCATCAGTCCCAGGTAGGTAAGGGTGACCTCGTACGCGATGGTCTGGGGAATAGCCAATGCCAGACGAAGGATGATCACGCTGACCAGATACGGGAAGATGTTCCGGGACAGGATGCGTCCCAGCTTCGTGCCCAGACAGCGCGAAGCGAGGTTATATTCGCGGTCGCGGTACATAAAGACCAGGTTTCTGACGTTCCGGGCGGTGGCCAGCCAGCCGAAGGCGATCATGGCAACCCCCATGGTCAGCATGGTCTTGCCCACCATCAGCGCGATCAGGGTCATGTAAATGATGGTCGGCACGTTGTCGATCAGGTTGTACAGTTCCGTGAAGAAACGGTCAAGCTTGCGGACGTACCCCCACACGAGGCCGATGATCACGCCCAGAGTGATCTGGCCGATGGAGACCAGCACGGCGAGCAGGATGGATGCCCTGGTGGCGTACCACACCTGGGCCCAGTAGTCCTGGCCGATGGCGTTGGTGCCGAACCAGAATTCCTTGTTCGGCGGGATGTACATGCGGTTCATCGGATCGGGCGCCATGTAAATGTCGTACTTTCCGATCGCGCTGGCGATGAAAGTAAAAACGAACATGAGGAGGAAGGAGATGCCCAGTATCACGGCGAGCTTATTTTTCAGGAAGTTCGCCCATACGCTCTTCCAGTAGGAATAATTTGAATAGCCGATCTTCTCCGCTTCCTGCGCGTTGTATTCCGCAAAGGCAAAAAGCTGCTCTTCCGGCATCTGGCTGCGGGATTTCAGATATTCCCGGCCCATGGGACGGGTGCGCTCGGGATCGGTATCCACCTTGCCGAAGTCTACCGTCTTGTTGACGACCGGCGCTTCGGCTTCCTGAACGGTTTTCTGGTGTTCCTGTTTATTCATCAGCGCACATCCCCCTTTCCGATCAGTTTGATCCTCGGATCGATTATCGTCATGAGCAGGTCGCCCAGGAACACGCCGAAAATACCCATGGTCGCATACAGCATCACGATGCCCTGGACCAGGTTCAGGTCATAGCGGCTGATGGCCGTGGTCAATTCGGGACCCATGCCGGGCACGGCGAAGAAGCGCTCCACCAGAAGGGAACCGCCGACCGTGAGCAAAACGGAATACGGCAGATACTGCGCAAGCGGCACGAAGGCGTTCTTCAGCACGTGGCGGAACATCACCTTCCGGTCGCTGAGGCCCTTCAGCTTCGCCAGACGGATGTAATCCTTGTTCAGCTCGTCCACCATGTAGCGGCGTGTCCAGAGCATGTAACCGGCAATGGAGCCGATGGACAGGCAGATGACGGGCAGCACCTTGGTCAGCCATGGCTTCGCCGCGGTGGCGTCGTATCGCAGAGGAAGGTTTAACAGCGACGCCCCGACGATCATGATGACCGTATACATCACGAGCTTCGGCAGTGCCTGCACGACGACCGTAAAGCCCATGCCGATGTGATCGAAAAGCTTGTCCTTATAGACAGCCTGCAGCACGCCCAGAACGACGCCCAAGACCAGCGAGACGGCAAGCGAAAGCAGGCCGATCTCCATGGAAACGGACATCTTCGACGCAATCACATCGGTGACGTACTGGTTCTTCTCCAGTCGGATACTCTTCCCCAGATTGAACATCACCTTCGTGTAGTAGCCTTCTTTCAGTTCTCCGAAGGGGTTTTCCCCTGTCTTCGACTTCTCGGACAGGTATTTGATCAATGACATGGGCTCGATGGATTTGACCTCCTTGCCCTTGGCATTGAACACCCTCACCTGCAGCATGTCTTCAAAGAAGTCCCCCAGCTGAGCCAGAATGGAACGGTTAACGTACCCTGTGCCCTTGACTGCCAGTTCGTTTTCCCGGCAGGTATGACAGGCTTCATCGTTCACCAGACCGGTTCCCCCGCAGTCCGGGCACAGCTTCATCAGGCCCAGACGCTCAAGTTTCGCGTACTTCTGCGTCTCGGTGAATTTCATGAGTTCATCTTCGGTAAAGAAATAATCGCTCGGCATGAGCCGCAGCAGGGTAAAAACCACGCATACGACCAGCAGGATCACCAATACCGATTGGAATACTCGTTTTATGATGTATTTTACCATGTACTTCTCTCCGTTTTCTATCGATATGGCACACAGATTATTTTCGTTTTAATGAAAACTTCCGGGACAGTCCAAAAGGGGGCTGCCCCGGAAGTGTCGTTCAGGCTTCGGCGCTCCGCGAAGCGGAACCCGTCGGCCTTACCCGGCATTTACCGGATATTGAGTGCTTTACTCAGCAGCGTAAGCAGCGGCAAAGGCATCCATCTGCTCGGTGGTATAAGGAACCGTGCTGGTCTCCCAATCCACATAGCGATAGGCCTGCATGCCGTACATGCTGTACACCTTGGAGTAGTTGTTGACCTTGGTCAGCTCCCAGCCGACTTCGTAGGAGCAAGGGATCACCAGCGCGTGATTCAGCATGCACGCTTCGGCTTTCGCGAATGCGGCATAGCGCTCATCCATGTTGCCAGTGATGGCTTTCGCCTTAACAACGAGATCGGTGAACTCCTGGTAAGCAGCGATCAGATCGGGATCGTCATTGTCGTTGCAGTTGCTGTACGCGTTGGAGTAGTAAGCCTGCTCGTCATTGTAGGTTTCCTGGCCCAGGAAGTTGATCGGGTCGGCGAAGTCAGCGCCCCAGCCGTTGATGAAGAAGGAAGCCTTGCGGGGCTTGCGGACTTCATTGGCCAGCGAGGAGACGTAGGTGTTGGTCTTCAGGACAACATATTCGCTGCCGAGGCATTCTGCGAAGATGTTCTCAAGAACCTTGGCGGTCTGAGCGGCAACGTCGGAAGAACCGGAGATGTAGTAATCAATGGTGATCGGGAAGGTGACGCCCTTGGCGCTCAGCTCTTCCATGGCTTTCTTCTTGTATTCGGCAGCCTTTTCGGCATCCACGCGGGCATACTTGGTGCTGTCATATTCCATGCCAAGTTCCTTCAGCACGAGCTTCGTGTAATCGGTGCCGTCAGAAGTGAAGGCCACGCCGTTGCCGGTGTAGACAAAGTTCTGGCAGGACAGAGGATTGATCGCGTTGGTGCGGGCGAAGTACGGGGTCAGATCAAGGCCGTAGTACAGGCTCTTGCGGAAGTTTTCGTTGGCAACGGCAGTGTTCCAGTTGGTATCCGGAGTCTCACCGTCTTCCAGGTTCTTGTTGTATACCAGGTGCATCTGGTAGGAATACTGGGTCGGACGGGATTCAACCAGATAATCCTTCAGGTTGGCGTCGCTGGTGCCGTTGTAGATGCCCTGCAGGGTAGCCTGGTCAAGGGATACGTGATCCAGTTCGCCGTTCTTGAACAGCTGGAAAGCCACAGACGCGGAGTCTACCATCTTGATGGTGACGGTATCGAAACGGCTGCAGTTGGCATCGTTCCAGTAGTTCGGGCTCTTGGTGAGCACTTTCTGGTTCTGGGATACGAAGTAGGTCACCGTGTAGGCTCCGCTGTACCACATGTTCTCCCAGGTCACGTCACGGTAGCCGTCAACGCCCAGTTCTTCGATCAGATCGGCAGACAGAGGATACAGGCAGTTGTAGGTGGCGACGGAAGGGAAGTAAGGCAGAGCGTCGACCAGCGTGTAGGTGATGGTGCCGGCGGCGTCATCAACTTCGATGCCGACCATTTCGGCGAACTTGCTGCCCTCTTCGGCAGTCAAGGCCTTCGCGGCATCAGCGCCTTCGGTCTCGGTCAGCTTCATGGTGTATTCGTAGTAGTCGTTCGCGCCGGCGATCATTTCAGCAGGCATGGAGACGTTGTACGAATCGTTCTTCGCATAGTTCAGCACCCATTCAAGGCCGGTGGCCCAGTCAGAGGCGAGCACGTCAGCCTGTTCTTCGCCGTCCTTGTTGAACCAGGTCATGCCGTCGTTCAGCGTGAAGGTCCAGGTCTTGCCGCCGTCGGGGCTCTCGTAGCTCTTCGCCGCGTTCAGCTTCAGGTTGCCGTGGTTGTCGTTGGTCAGCAGGCCGTCGATCAGGTTGCACAGGACGTTCAGGTCAGCCGCAGCCTGAGAATAGTGGATATTCCAGGTTTCCAGTTCACGAGCCTTGGTCTCGTACGTGTTCAGGGTTCTCGCGGTACCGGGAGTGGGAGCCTCTGTGCTTTCTGCGGGTGCATTCGTGCTCTGATCGGGAGCCTTTGTGCTCTGATCAGGGGCCTTGGTGCTTTCTGCCGGAGCGTTCGTGCTCTGCGCCGGAGCAGCGGAGCTCTGTCCGGGCTGTCCGCCACAGGCTGCCAGAGAGAGGACCATTGCCGCAGCAAGAAGCATTGCGAGCAGTTTCTTCATAGTTTTCCTCCTTATTGGTAATGGTAATATGTCCGTTATGGAAGAACAGCTGTCCTCCCTGGATATATCATACTTTAATATAGCAAAGCGCCAAAGCCTTGTCAAGGAATGTCTTTCAAAAAAACATCATTTTTTAGCGTTCTTTGCGTGATCGTCATTCGGACCGGCGGCTTCCTCTTGTTTAATGGCAGACGGGGTGGTATAATAACAGCGTATTTCCATCGGAGGATGTTTCATGATTCGCTGGCTGAAAGCACATTTTTCGCGGGATATGATCCGCCCGCTGATCTATAAGATCTTTACGCGAGCAGTGCTGGCTCTGTTTGCCGCCGAGCTCTTTCATTTTTTTGCTCCTGCAGACTGGCCTATCTCCCGTTTTTCCAACCTGGCCCTCATTCTGGCCTTCATCTTTGTTCTGGGCGCCGTTATCGCCTGGCTGCGGCTTGACGGGATGCACATTCCGCAGTTCAAGCTTCCCCGCATGAAGCGCACGGATCCCGCTTTTCTGACCGGGGATATGGCCGATCATATCGATGATGACATCGTAAAATTTGACGATCTGGATAAAGAAGAGCAGGACGTCTGCGTCCTGCTGACCGATGTGATCCTGGCCGTGGTCTGCTTCCTGCTTGCGCTCATCCTCTGAAAGAACAGTTCTATTCTCTTTATAAAGCCAAAAAAACGAGGCATCCTCAAGGATCAGTCCCGGTTTTTTCTTAATTATGAAATAATTTACGTTTAAGCGGCAAAGTGATACAGCAGCAGAAAGACGCCGGAAAGGATAAAAAAGCCAAGTCCGGTAAAGAGAGACTGCTTCAGCCAGGGTCCCCTTGCCTTTGCCTTTTCTTCTTTATAGTCGACGAACTGTCCTGCAGGCTTTCCGGTCCGGAACAGCTTCCAGACCGTTTTGATGCCGTAGCCGAAGATATCGTAGAAACCTTCGGAAGCCATGTAGCTAAGCCCTCCGAGGCCGCCAAGCAGCACGCCGGTCAGAAAGCAGCTGTCCGACAGCATGCCGAAAACGTCCTTCGCCGAAGCCGCGCCGAATATCCCGCGGGAGAGCGCCGCCGTAAAACAAAGCAGGACTCCCGCGGCTATCCAGATCAGCAGTTTCTTTTTTGAACCGGCTTCCTTCACTTGAGCACGCTCATGTACTTCTGGAATTCCGCCTCATTGCACATGACGAAATGGCCCGGCTTGATCTCCCGGAAGGACGGCTTGTCCACGGAATAATCATGCTCCGCAAGCGGATTGTAGGTGATGCGCTTGCGCTGCTTTTCGGAGATCGGGTCCGGCAGCGGGATGGCTGACAGAAGCGAACGAGTGTAGGGATGCAGCGGGTTCAGGAAAAGCTCGTCCGAGGGCGCCATCTCGACCATCTTGCCGAAATACATGACGCCGATCCGGTCGGAGAAGTACTTGACCACGGAAAGGTCGTGCGCGATGAACAGCAGGGTCAGGCCGAACTTCTCGCGAAGGTCGTTGAGCAGATTGATGACCTGCGCCTGAATGGAAACGTCCAGCGCGGAGACCGGTTCGTCGGCAATGACGAGGTCGGGCCGCATGACGATGGCTCTGGCCACGCCGATACGCTGCCTCTGGCCGCCGGAGAATTCGTGCGGGTAGCGGCTCGCGTGCTCGGGGACAAGGCCGACCAGGTCAAGCATCTCATAGACCTTCTCGTTGATGACCTTCGGGTCTCTCTCTCCGCGGATGACCAGCCCCTCCGCGATGGTGTCGCGGACCGTCATACGGGGATCAAGGGAGGCGATCGGGTCCTGGAAGATCATCTGGATCTGCGTGATGACCTTGGAGTTCTTCGCCTTGCGCAGCTCATTTCTGTACTCAGCCGACAGTTTTTTCTTTTCCTCGGCGGAAGCGCCGGCCAGCAGCGGTTCATATTTTTCCTTCACCGCAGCCGTCAGCTTTTCGACATACTCCTTGTCGCAGTTCTTCTGATCGTACTGTGCTTCTTTGATCAGCTTCTTCTGCTCGGCAACGGTCCGGTCAAGCTCTTCCTTCAGGCGTTTCTTTTCATCCTCGGAGGCCGTCTTTACCTTTTCGTTATAGGCATCCTTCGCGTCCTTGATGGCCTGTTTGTAGCTTCCGGTCCCGGCGCATACGCGCACGCCCTTGAAATAGACACTGCCGGAGGTGATGTCATAGAGCTTGATGATGGAGCGGCCGGTCGTGGTCTTGCCGCAGCCGGACTCACCGACCATGCCGAAGACCTCGCCTTTATGGATCTCAAAGCTGACGTCATCCACGGCCTTGGTCGGCCCGAAGTACTGGCAGAGGTGATCCACCTTCAGCAGAACGTTGTCCTTCAGTTCAACGTCCACATTCTGCGATACGTTCTGATTATCCATTTTGTCCGGCCTCCCGTTTCTTCTGCATGCGGCGGATGCGTTCGGTCACAGCCTTCGGCGGTTCCACCTTCGGTGCATCGGGGTGAAGCAGCCAGGTCGCGGCATAGTGCGTGTCGCTGATCTTGAACATCGGCGGCTGCTTTTCGAAATCGATCTTCAGGCAATACTTATAGCGCGGGGCAAAAGCATCGCCCTTCGGCGGATAGATCATGTTGGGCGGCGTTCCGGGGATCGCCTCCAGACGTTCGTTGGTATCCAGGTCGGGCATGGAGCCAAGCAGAGCCCAGGTATACGGATGTCTCGAGTTGTAGAAAATATCCTCCGAGGTGCCGTATTCCACGATCTTGCCGGCATACATGACCGCGATGCGGTCCGCCATATTGGCCACGACGCCGAGGTCATGGGTGATGAAGATGACCGACAGGTGGCGTTCCTCCTTCAGCTTGTTGATCAGCTCAAGGATCTGCGCCTGGATCGTCACGTCAAGCGCGGTGGTCGGCTCGTCGCAGATCAGGATGTCCGGGTCCGCCGCCAGCGCGATGGCGATAACGATACGCTGCCGCATGCCGCCGGAAAACTCGAAGGGATACTGATTGTAGCGGCGTCTGGGTTCCGCAATGCCCACCTCTTCCATCAGCTTGATGGCGCGCAGGCGCGCGGTCTTCTTCGTGACCTTGTTGACGATGCCGGAGGCGTTCGTTTTCAGGTATTCCACCGCGGTCTCCGTGCGGGCATCCGCATCCGCGCCCGCATCGTTCTGCAGCGCTTCCTCGAAATGGTCGGAAAGGCGGGTGATCAGATGGGCCATGTTCTGCTTGGTCAGTTCCAGATCGGTGACCGAGGCAGCCGGGACCTTCCAGCCCGGATCCTTGCCCTTTGCCATCTGCGCATCGTATTTCTTCTGCATCTTGTCATGCTTTTTGAGTTCTTTGACGTTCTGCACGATGCCTTTGAAATAGGTATCGATCTCGCTCTTCAGACCGGAGGAGAAGGTATAGGCCAACGAATCCTTTACGGTAAGCAGCGGGTCGATGGTCTTATTCACGGCCTCGGTGAGCTTGTCCAGGCTGGCTTTGCAGGCGTTTTTGTCCAGCTGGCCTTCCGCCTGGTATAAGGGCAGTTCCTCTTTCAGGACCGTTATGGCTTCGCGCTTTGCCTCCGCGGACTTCTTTTCCGCAAAAGCGATGCCGGCTGAGGCATAGGAGGCAAATTCCTTCATGAAGCCTTCGCTGACCCTGTCATAGAGGCGCTTGTTCAGTTCCTCCACGGGAACATCGGGCAGGGGATCCTTTTCATAGGTCAGCCAGTAGCCCATAGCGAAGAAATCGGGTTTTTCCTTCGCAGCAGCTTCTTCCAGGATGCCTTTTAATTCCGTCAGGCGTTCTACGGTCTTCGCAAAATTGCCTTCCTTCTTCAAGGCCTTTGCTTCCTGCAGCAGGCCGTCCGTAAGCTCGTTCAGGCGTTCCGCCTTGTCCCTGACCACATAGGTCTGGACAGAGGTTTTCGCTTCGGTCACGATCTGCTTCAGACGGTAGTCCATATCCTTGGCGGCGTTCTTTTCCAGCTCAAGGGTGATGGAATCGATCCCGTCGACGGCATCTTCCGCCGCTTCATGCGCCGTATTGTAGGCAGTCTCCAGTTCAATATGCTTCTTTTCGAAGGTCTCGAAACGCTTGCAGAGATCATCGATCTTCGCATCATCGCTCCGTCCGGCGGCCTTTGCCGCTTCCTTCATGCTGGTATTCAGATCCTTCAGATAGCTGTTGAAATTCCGGCGGCTCTCCCGCTGTCTGGCCTTGCCCTTTAAGATCATGGCCTCGGTCAGCTGGCGGCCGATCTTGACGATCGGGTTCAGGGAGCTCATGGGGTCCTGGAAGATCATGGCGATCTTGTCGCCGCGGATCTTGTGGAAATCCTCTTCGGAGATCTTCAGCAGATCCTTGCCGTCGTAAATGATCTCGCCGCCTTCAATGATGGAGTTGCCGGCGAGGATGCCGAGGATCGCCTTGCTCGTGACGGATTTGCCGGAGCCCGACTCGCCCACGATGGCCAGTGTTTCGCCCTTTTCCAGGTCGAAGCTGATGCCCCGGACCGCCTGTACCTTGCCGTTTGTGGTGTGGAAGGATATTCTCAGATCGCTGACATGCAGTTTGTTTTCCATATTAATCATCCACTCCTCTCAGCGAAGGGTTGAAGGCATCGCGCAGGCCGTTGCCGAAGAGGTTGAATGCGATCAGCAGCAGCGCGAAATACATGGCCGGGAAGAACATGGCGTGCGGTGAGCTCGTCATGGAGGTCTGGCCCTGGCTCATCAGGGTGCCCAGGCTCGTTCCCGCAAAGTCCGCGATATTGACGATGCCGAGGTAGGTCAGGGTGGTCTCGGAACGGATGACGCCCGGGATGGTCAGCGCGCAGCTCGTGATGATGGTGCCGATGGCGTTCGGGAAGATGTGCTTGAACATCAGCCGCCAGTCGGAAGCACCGAGCGTGCGGGCTGCCATGACGAATTCCTGACTCTTGAAACGGTAGAACTGTTTCCGGACCAGAGCCGCCATGCCGATCCAGCCTGTCAGCACGAAGGCAAAGAGGAAGGAAGGCACAACGCCCACCTTCGGCGCCAGGTGCAGCTGGAACAGGGTCGAAACCACGATGAAAGGCACTTCATACAGAATATCCGCGATACGGTCCATGATCATGTCGACCGCGCCGCCGTAATAGCCCTGGATGGCGCCGTAGACGGCACCGATCGTCAGGTTGATCACGGAGACGAGCAGCGCGAAGATGATGGAGAAGCGGGAGCCTACGCCGATGGCGCAGAACAGATCCATGCCCATGGAGTTGGTCCCCATGATGTACATAGGTTCATGACCGTTCACATAGGTATAGTAGTTGTAGTAGCATACACGGCACTGCACGGCGCCGGACTTCTGCATGCTGTAGATCCAGTTGCCGGGGTCGTTTTCCAGCCGTTTGCTGTGATAAGGGGCGCCTTCCTTGGCCGTATTGGTGGAATAGGCCGGGATGAAGTTTCCTTCCTTATCATATTTGGGCGTGCCCTTGTTGTCCGAGACCTGATACCAGACGTTCGCGCTCGTGATGTCCTTGATGTCCTTGGATTCCACGAAGGGATAGATGACCTGGATGCCGGTCTCGTCCTGCCATTTCTGGATATCCTCGAATTCCTGGAACGAGAAGACACGGAAGATCATGCCCTGTTCATAGTACTTGTTGGTCTGGATCTTGTAGGTCTTTGTGATCCTTTCCTTGCCGCGGTAGAGCGATACGGTCTCCGTGGTCTCCAGGATCTTTAACAGCGGATCGTAGCCGGTCTCAATGGCAACGGCCTTCCACTGCGCCATGGCCGCCTCATTCTGCGAGGCATGCACGGCAGCGCCGTCAAAAATGCCTATCTTCTTGTCAGCGATGGAACGGATGTAAGGCGGGTAGTTGACGTAATACTTGTCCTGGTCCCTTACCGTATACTGTGACAGGATGGGGGACAGGAGGGAAAACAACAGCAGGAAGAAAATGATCCAGGCACCGATCACGGACGCTCTGTTCTTTCTGAAGCGCACAAGAGCATCGGCAAAGTAGCCGCGCGCCTTGGTCTCCAGCTTCGTATCGTGAAGGGTCTCGTCCTGCTGCGCAAGTTCAAACATTTCCTTCGGAATATCTTCGTAAACATTTTTCGTTGCTTCGTTCATCATTTTTTGGACCCCATGCGGATACGAGGATCGATAAAGCCGTAGCTGATATCGACCACGATGGCAGCCACCAGACCGATCGCGGTATAGAACACGGTCAGCAGCATGAATAAAGGATAATCCCGTCCGTTGATGGAGTTCAGATAGAGCTGGCCAACACCGGGTACCGAGAAGAGTTTTTCAATAATAAGCGAGCCGCCGATGATCGAGATGAATTCCCCGAAGATGGACGGGACGATAACCACCATGCAGTTTTTCAGGGCATGCCGGACGGTAGCCTGCACCTTGGTCAGACCTTTGGTCCGCGCCAACAGCATGAATTCGCTGGTCAGCACTTCCGTCAGCTCTGCGCGGGTGGTACGCGTAAAGCCTGCGATGACGCCCAGAGAAAGGGACAGCACCGCGGGAATCATACTGACGAACATGGGCCACGAGAACCAGTCTGTTCCCTCTTTCATCAGGAAGGGGAACCAGCCCAGCTTGAAGGCCAGGAAATACTGGATCAGGAAGGCATAAACGAAACTCGGCACCGAGATCAGTGCCATGGTGAGCGTGGAGATGGCATCATCCACCCACGTATTCTTTCGCAGGGCAGCCCATATGCCCAGCGCTATGCCTATGGGTATACTGAGTATGATCGAATAGAAGTTCACGATCATGGTGGCCGGCAGCTTGCTCACGAAGATCGCGAACACGTCCTGACCGAAGTACAGCACGTCCGAAACACCCCAGTCACCCTTTGTGAAGACATTCTTCAGAAAGATGCCGAACTGTTCCAGATAAGGTTTATTGTATCCGAGCGCTTCTCTTCTTGCTTCAACGATCTTGGTATGCGGATCTCCCGGCGGAAGTTCGGCGGGAGGCAGCATCCTGACCAGCACGAAACACATCAGCGTGATGATGAACAGCGTGAAGACCATGAAGATCAGACGCTTGATGACGTATTTGCCCATGTCATCCTCTCCTAATCAGTTCTTGAACGGACCGTGGCGCGCGGAAGCGCCGCAGCTCATATGCGAAAGTGCGGAGCCGGTCACCCGGCTCCACAGCTGCCAGCTGGTCGCTGGTAATTAATACTTCAGCTCGCCGCCCTGGGCCGCCACATAGGCTTCCCACTCAGCTTCGTTGTAGTTGTACTTCATGTACTGGATACCGCCGCGGCTCATGACCGGGTTGTATTCGTCGATGACGTAGAACACCTGCTGAGACAGAAGAGCCATGGAGCCGTCCTGCAGCATGGGCAGATAGTCATAGGTGCCGAGGAACTTGGTTTCCAGAGCAGCCAGGATGTCCAGACGGGTCTCAACATCCGCACGGCCGGAACCGAAGCAGTATTCCTTGTCACCGATGGTGATGGTGGCGCCGTTCAGGGCGTCAGACCAGTTCTTGATGTTGGTGGTCAGCTCTTCGCCGTCAATGGTCAGGGTCATTTCCACGGTGGTGGAATCGAACCACTGAGCATCGTACTGATAGCTCGGGTTGACGTACAGATCGGTCAGGGAGAACGGGTTCAGCAGAGAGCCGCTCCAGCCGCCCAGAACGGTATCGGCCATGCCCTGTTTGATCTTGGTGGACCAGTCATTGCCGTAAGGAGCGGACTTCACGAATACGATCTTGCCGTCAAAGGCGGTGCCGGCCGTAACTTCGTTCATCTTCTCGTTCAGGTAGTTGATGGTCTTGGTCATGAAGTCGGAATCGGAGCTTAAGGAGTATTCGATCTGGATCGTCTGATCGCAGACGCCGTCCTTATCCTCGTCGGTGATATAGCCGAGTTCAAGAGCTTCCTTGAAGGCCTCGTTGTAGAGGGCCTTCGCGGTCTCAGGGTCATAACCGG
>Ga0129307_1001851_pt1 | contig 19782 bp, 22 predicted proteins | sample P1105metagenome_FD_94437 | JGI IMG/M metagenome (GOLD analysis project Ga0129307, IMG submission 94437) | Capybara group fecal microbial communities from Wisconsin, USA - P1105 metagenome | ecosystem: Host-associated > Mammals > Digestive system > Large intestine > Fecal | place: USA: Wisconsin... | reverse complement strand
AAAGCCTGCTAAGAAAAAGTCAAGTAGAAATTGAAAAGATATTTGATGTGGATTAGAAGGTACAAAAAACAGGCCGCCATATAGCCGGCCAGGAAAGGATAGATGAGATCATTTATTCTGATTTAGCTTGAGATGCCAGATAAGCTTTCACTTTGCCGTAGTAGATACGGAGAAACTTGTTGGCACCTGCCGTCATGTAGACATTGTAGGGCTTGCCCTCAGAGCGCTTCTTATCCAGGAACTGATAGACCGGATCATCCGCAGGGCTGGTCTTGAGCAGACAGTCCATGACCAGGAACAATGCTTTACGGAGTCTTGGCGGTCCGCACTTGGATGCCCTGTTGCTTCTGGCACTGAACTGGCCCGATTGGTTCACTCCGGGGTCTACCCCCGCGAAAGCAGTAAGTGCCTCACGATGGGTGAAGCGAGTGATGTCGCCGATCTCGGCGATCAGCTGCGGACCCAGGGTCGGGCCAACACCGCGCATGGACATGACAGTAGAGTATTCCGGAAGTGTGGAAGCAAGGCGGTCCATCTCATGGCGGATCTGCTCTACACTGGCGGAAGTGGCGTTCAGCTGTTTGATGCCCATAAGGATAAGATCCTTGTACTCCTTTTCCTTTGGGAAGACAGCGACAAGCTCTTTGGCGGCATCATAAAGTTCCTTCGGCTTTGCAGGCTGGAAGTTATAGCCATGGCGTTTGCAGAAGGCCTGATAACGCTCTGTGAAGGCAGAAAGGCCGATCTTTGTGACGCAGTCCACATGCCAGAAAGAAGCAGCATAATCCACCCACTTCTGGCTTCCGTCAGAGCGGGTCGGGCAATCAAAAAGATCATTTACCCCGGGATAGGTCATATCCAGGAGGGAAATGAGGTTTGTCTGGGCAGCGATCTTCTGTTTGGTGAAGAAGTCCATCTGCGCATTCAGGGTCTTGAGTTGTTCACGAGTCGTATCCATACCTGAATACTGACGCAGTGAAGCCCAGTTGTCAAGGGTATACCGGGCGATCTTTCTGGAGTCTGCAGGGTCGGACTTGACTTTCCGGATGGTGTTGTTACTGAAGTTCCGGATCAGGTGGGGATTCACCGCACTGACGAAGATCCCGGCACCAGAAAGGGCGCGGACCATCGGCTCATGGTACCTGCCAGTGCATTCCAGGACAGCTCTCGTATCGCCATCCAGAGAAGAAAGGTAGCTTGCCAGGTCCTTCAGGTCACTGGCGGAGTGCTTCACATCAAAGGGTCTCCTTACAACAGTGCCTCCCGGCTGCAGGACCGCTACGGTGCTCTTGCCCTTTGAAACATCAATACCGACTGCGTTGTACATCATCTGCACCTCCAAAAAGATAGAATTGCATGGGCCAGCGGCTTTCCATTGCTTATTCAATCTCCTGGGGTATCACGCGGACATGTACGGGACAGTCCAACCTGCTTAAATCGAACGGCTGCGAATGGAATGGCCGGCAGACGGGCTTTCATACGGACACTAACTGGTCCAAGGAGGACTACGTCTTACCAATGCCACACCATTCTAACAGCTTTAGCAATGAAACGGTTAGTCCTGACTGGTTGTCGGGTATCTAACCACCACAAAATCTATTGTAGGAGGAGAACAGTTATGGCATATTCCGAAAAAGGTCTTAAAGTGTATCAGATGATCAAAGATCACCTGAATGGTGGCAAATTCCATTTTGAGGCGCATGATGATGACCTGGTAATAACGCTGACCGTCCATGGCGAGGATCTGCCGCAGTTAACCATTATCAGGGTAATGGATGACCGTGACGTGATCCAGGTTCTTTCCCCCATTCCAGGCAATATTCCTGAGGAAAAGCGTGCGGAGGCTGCGGTTGCGGTGGCGGCAGCGAACATGGGAATGATCAACGGCAGCTTTGACTTTGATCTGAAGGACGGCGAAATCCGTTTCCGTGTAGCACAGAGTTACGCCGACATCGAACCCAGCGAAGAGCTTCTCAAATATATTCTCGGGATTGCCTTCTATACCACAGACAAATTTAATGACAAGTTCTTCATGTACCAGAAGGGCATGCTGAGCCTCGAGGAATTCATTAAGAAAGCGGACGAGTAATATACGGACAGCCTCACGGACAGGCAGCGGGAATCCTGCAGAAGAACCATATATGCAAAGCAGCAAAGAAAAGAGGTTTTTATGATATTTGATGTTATTGCAGGCAGGAAAAGCGTAAGGACATACGACGGGACCGGGATCACGGAGGAAGACAGGCAGAAGCTCCTTAAGTATATCGGCGGGATCAGCAATCCCTTCGGCATTCCGGTGCAATTTGTCCTCCTGGACGCGGAGGAATTCGGCCTGTCCAGCCCGGTGCTGGTCGGGGAAAAACTGTACGTCGCGGGCAAAGTCCAAAAAGGCCCTTATGCCGACGTGGCTTTCGGCTATTCCTTCGAAAAGCTGGTCCTGTACGCCTGGTCCCTGGGAATCGGGACAGTCTGGATCGGCGGCACCATGAACCGGGAGGATTTTGAAAAAGCGGCCGGCCTTAAGGACGGGGAAATGATGCCGTGCATGAGTCCTCTCGGCTATCCCGCCAAAAAGCGCTCGCTCCGTGAAACGCTCATGCGGCGGGGCGTCGGCGCGGACGCCAGAATGCCCGTGGAAAAGCTCTTCTTTGACACTTCCTGGGGCACTCCCCTTCCGGAAAATGAGAGAGAACCCATAGCCGCTCTCATAGAAGCGGTGCGCTGGGCGCCCTCTGCGGTGAACAAGCAGCCCTGGCGCATTGTCAGGGATGGCAGCCTGTATCATTTTTATGAGAAAAAGGACAAAGGCTACGTCTCAGACGCCACCGGGGATCTGCAGAAAATCGACGTCGGCATTGCCCTGTGCCATTTCCTTCTCGGCCTCGAAGAACAGGGGCAGCAGGCGGAGGTAACCGTCTCAGACCCGGGCATTTCCGTGCCGGAGGATGTGGAGTACATCGCGACCGTAAGCATTCAGGAGAAGGCGGGGTAACAGCGACCGCAGAGGTCCCGGAGAAGGCGGAGTAAACCACGACTGTAAGGGGTTCTGGAGAAGGCGGAGTAAACCGCGGCTGCAGGGGTCCCGGAGAAGGTAAAGGAAACAATGACTGGAAGGGTCCCAGAAGCAGAATAAGCGGAGAATGAAATCTGCCCGGAAGAGAATCCACACAAAATGAAATCGGCGCCAGCGGCTCACACAAGCCCTGGCGCTTTCCTTTATTGCAAATTCAGTCTTTGCCCCAGGTTAGATTTTCTTAAAGTTATTCTTTGTCCCATGTTAGATTCACTTTCATTTTTCCCATTGGGAGAAGCCTTGACCTAAATCGTGAAAAATCCGAATCCGAGTCAATGAAAATAGAGAAAAGCATTGACTCAAATCACGAGATATTCAAATCTGGGTCAATGAAAATAGAGAAAAACATTGACCCAAATCGTGAAATATCCGTATCTGAGTCAATGAAATTCCAGTTCTATGCTTTTTTCCCTTATTTCCCCTGTCAGCATCTGGATTGGTTTTCCAGGATTTACAAATCCATATGCTCCGCGAAAATCCTCCCCCGGTACAATGCTTTTTAAATGATCCTGTGGTATGATAGCAGCAAACAATGGGGACAAAAGGAGGATATTATGAAACTTCTTGCATTGTATAAGAACAGAAAAAAGGCGGCAGCCTTGCTCCTTTCGCTGGCGGTTGTCCTTGCGTCCGCGGGATGCGCGCAGAATAAAGCGCCCGCAACTGAAGCAGCGCCGGCGGAAAGTGCGACAGAAGCGCCGGCAGCACAGGCGGCCATAACGGAGACTGCAGCCGAAACAGCGGCGCCGGAAACCAATGCACAGGAAAATGCTGACGAAACTGATGCCGGCGAAGAAAAGAGCGAAGCCGCGGAGCCTGAAGAAAAAGAGAAAGCATCAAAAGAAAGCGGTGCCGCGGACGATAAGACCCCGGACGAAAAGGCTGAAGACGATAAGGCCGCGGATGCAGATGCAGAAGAAGCGGACAATGCTGACGGCGCCAAAGCAGATAAGCCGGAGAGTGCCAATGCAGCCGAGGCGGCCGACGCGGCCAGCGCGGACCAGGCCGACATCGAGAACAACGGCGGCTATTTCGTGCGGAGGGGCGACGCCATTTATTTCCGGGTTTACGGGCCGGACGGACTCCCGGACACAGCGCTCTGGGCGGACTTCAAGCAGCCGGTCATCGGGGGCTCTTCCGCGGTCTGGAAGCTGGACCTTACGACCAACCAGTACGAAAAGCTCTTTGACGACGGCGGATGGGGCGGCCTCTGGTTCTTCCGGGACAGCCTCTGGCTCACCCGGAGCACCAGCCTGGGAGATATCGTATACAGCGTTGACCTGGACAGCTTCGAGCGGCACGACCTGGCCTGGGGCCGCATCAAAGGTGTTTCGGAGGACGGCTCCCACCTGGTATATGAAGGCTACACGGACGACGGCAAGCAGGCGTTCTATATCACCGGCGAGGAGGACAGGGACCAGATTGTTTTTGCCACGGAGAATGAATACCTCACCTATTGCGGCGTCGTAGGGCGGGACCTTTACTTCCTTGCCCACAGTTATGAGAATGATGAAGGCCGCGACGAGTTCTGGCAGTATAAATGTGAAAAAGGCAGTGATGAAACGGAGCTGATCCTGCTGGGCACCTTCCCGGAGAGCGAGTACGGCAGCTCGGCGCAGTTTGTGCAGTTCCTCGCAGGTAAAGGTCCGGATGCGGATAAGAAAGCGGACAAGGCTTCCGACAAGGCATCGGACGAAGATGCGGCTTCTGATAAAGATACCGATTCGGATCCGGACGAGTCCAAGGTCTACGTTTCCGTGGAATACCGCGAAGGCACCGGGCATTTCTATGCCGGCAGCCACTATGCGGCAGCGGTTCCTGGCAAGGCGGATAGCCTGGAGCTCCTGGACGAAGAAGCCGCGAAGGCGGACGCGTATATACAGAAAGTCCTGGACAAGACCAGCGATGACAGCGGATATTCGGAAGATCCGTCAACCCTGAAAATGTATCTGGATGAGGACGGCAAGCCCGCGTTCGCGCGGCACCTCGCAGGGGACCTGGAGCTGAGCTACGGCGACGGCGCGTTTGACCTGGTACTTTATGACAGCCCGGAGGACATCCTGGCTTCCGACGGCGTCACGGTCTTTGAAAACTGGCTGCCGGAATTTGAATACCTGAGCGACGACGACATTTCCTGCAATGCGCAGATTATGGAAAATGTCGACGGCAAGGTCTTTACCGTCTATACGGAGTCGGTCCGCGCGCCGGAGGACGACATCGGCTGGCGCTCTGCCTACCGGCTGGTCCGCACCCGCTATGAGTATTTTGATCCGGACAATGCCGACTCCGACACCCACGGACTCTGCTTCATTGATTCGGTCGACGCCGGCCGCCCGCTGGACGAGGAAGAAATTGAAAAGCTGAACCACCGGCTGGATCCGGACCGGTACGGATTCTTCCTGTCGGAATATCATGACCCGACGGAGATCAACTGGCCGGAAGTCTTTTACGACGGCGCAGGCATAGGCAAAGTACTTACTGAGAAACAGACAGACGAGCTCCTCACCATCACCGGCGAAGAGGAGCTGTTCACGGACGTCACCGCCATCAGCGGCAAAGACATAAAGGACTTTGTCCAAAAGACCACAGGCACCGACTATGAGGACGCAAAATATCCGCTGAAGGGCAGCTGGACCTATCTGCCGAAGGATGACCTGTATGCATTCCAGCACGGGGACACCAACGCCCAGCAGATCGAATTTGAAAACGGCTGGGAGCTCGGGGAGAATGTATACCGTCTGCACTATAACGGGCATATGCCGGGCAGTGACTTTGAGTCCTGGCCCTATAAGGCAACCGTGCGCATCGAGGACGGCGAGTGGACCTTCCTTTCCAATCTGCCGGAATAAGACTTAACGGGAGATACCAATGAAATTCATAAAAGGATCCGGCTGGACAGCCGCTTATGATGAAGAAAACGAACGGTATTACGGTGAATACGGCGGGATACAGTCCTATCACCTGTACGAGCTGACAAAAGAACTCTATGACAGCCTCGATCAGGAAATGACGGAGTACGACGCCGCCAAAATCATGTACGAAGGGCGGCATCTGTACATGTCGGTGGATGACCGCTGCGGTCCGCCTTATACAGTTGTATTTGACGAGGACTACGAAACGCTCTGCCCCTGGGCCAAGGTGATCAAGTCAGGACGGGTCTGGCCGGATGAGCTGACCGACGCTGCCGTGGAAATATTCGAGTCAGAAAAGAACAACCGGGAGCAGAGGCGCAAAAAGCGCAGCGAGCGGGAGAAAAAAGAGCAGTAAATGCAGACGCAGACCGCAGATAGAGCGGAAAGGCAATGAAATGAACCAGAACGAACGACTGGATTACCTGGTAGAAGAATTTAAAAAAGATTCCGTGCAGTACCGGAATCTGGAGACGCCGTCGGATACCGCGGGAAAGAGGGAGACCCTGCGCGGTCTCATGAATATACGGATGCCGAAAATGATGGCGCCGGCGGTGCTTGCCGTACAGGATGAATACCTGCGGGAGCGGAGCCGGGAAAACGGGATCGTGCAGGTCGCGGATATCCCGGCGATTGCAGCGCAGGGCAGCAGACACCCGCAGGCGGAGCACATCTCCGTCTGGCAGGGCGACATCACGAGGCTTGCGGCGGACGCCATTGTGAACGCCGCCAATTCCAAAATGCTCGGCTGCTTTATCCCCAATCATTCCTGCATCGACAAAGCGACACATATCAGGATCACACATCCATCAAACTGCATCATGGCAAGCTGCTGATTCAGCTGAATACATCACTTCCAAAGGTGGCGGATGATGCCAGCCCCGGGGAAAAGCTACGATACTATCGTTTGCTACATAACATGTCCCAGGAGGAGCTGGGGAAGCGTGTTGGATTTGCCAGAGGCGGTATTGCAGATTTTGAGTGGGGGTGCATCGATTTCTATTATGAACATGCAGTAAAATTTGCTGAGGTCTTCAAGTTGGATCCTGAAGTATTCATTGATGACTACACTCGCTTTTGTATGCCGGGATACGGGCGGAGGATCCGTAAGATTCGGGATATGTACGGCGTCTCCCAGCAGGAATTCTCGGATATGCTTGGCTGTGATCGGGCAAGCGAATCAGTTTGGGAAACTGAAATCAATAACATTCATCCCCGCAGGGATATGTATCTGAAGCTCAGGGAGCTTGCTGAAGACATCGGAATCAATATGGATAAGCTTATTGAAAATCCGGATCAGTATATTGATGAATACTCTGTCTTTATCGAAAAGGACTGGGATGTAAAGATTCGGAAGATCCGTCTGGCATATGGTCTCCCCATGGAAAGCTTTTCAGAAGTTATTGGTTGTGATGCACAGACACTCGAACACTGGGAGATCGCCTGGACTCGGCCTTCTCGCTTCTTCTACTTTGCCTTGAAGAAAGCTGCAATCGCCGCAGGAATCGATATGGCTGATTTGAATACAAATCCAGAAAAGGTATCCGGTGAATATGCAGATTTTATAGAGGCAGATTGCGGAAGAAAGATCCAAAGCATCCGTCTGGCTTATGGCCTCACATTAGATGGCATTGGCAAGTTAATCGGCTGTACCGGAGAAGCAGTTGCCAAGTGGGAAAAAGGTTCTTGTGTTCCAGGCATCAAATACTATAAAACAATAGAGAAGCTGGCTCTGGCTCGGAAGATCACCATAGGGTTTCTCAATGAAGATCCAGAGCTTTTTGAAGACGACTATGAGGCTTTTTGCAATGATGCTTTCGGCCCTGTCGTCAGGAAAATCAGGAAGGCTTATGCTGCCCGGCAGGTCGATTTTGCAGATATGTTGGGTGTGAGTGGCTCAACAGTTCGCTTTTGGGAAGCGCAAAGAGTAAAGCCCTCAAGGAAAAACTATTTATCGTTAAAAGAGCTGGCTGCCGGGAAAGGAATTGATATACATGACACATGAAGAACAAAGAATCTGGTTGATAGAGCAACTGCTTAATGAAAGAGCGGAATACCGCAGCTACCAGATCCCTGATGATGAGCAGGGGCAAAGGAATCTATTGAGAGCACTGATGAATGTTCGTATGCCTGATCCGATCAGCGAGGAGATATTGGCAATTCAGGACGAGTATTTGACCGAAGAAAGCATTAGAGCCGGAATAACGGATATTGCTGACCTGAAGCCATGTGCCATAGATGACAGGCTGTATTTATGGCAGGGTGATATCACAACTCTTAAAGTTGATGCTATTACGAATCCCGCAAATGCCGCGATGTTGGGGTGTTTTCAGCCCCTTCATAATTGTGCGGACAATATTATCGGAAGCAAATCAGGCATCCGCTTAAGACTCCGCTGTAACGACTACATGTGCCGCCAAGCTGCGATTCATGGCAGAAACTATGAGGAGCCTACGGGACAGGCCATGATCACGCCGGGTTATAATCTGCCATGCAAATATATCCTTCACACGGTCGGGCCCATCGTCCAAGGGCATCTTACGAAAGACCATGAACATCTGCTGACGTCCTGCTACACCTCTTGTCTGAACCTGGCGGCGGAGAACGGTCTTGAAAGTGTAGCTTTCTGCTGTATCTCAACCGGGGTTTTCATGTTCCCGAATCAGAGAGCGGCGGAGATTGCCGTGGAAACCGTTCGAAAGTGGCTGGATGAGTCTGGAAGCCAGATGAAGATTATCTTTAACGTATATAAGAATCTGGACCTGGCCATTTACAGAGAATTGCTTTATTGATTCTTCGCTGTAAATCAGTACACAAGAGGCAACCAAACATAACATAACTCACGCTATTTCGTTATCTGCGGTTGGTAGAAATCAAGGCAACTTCGCTTTACAATAATCATCAGAATCATACTTTTGGGAGGCTCTGGTGATGGTTGCAGAAGTAAGAAAACTTATGAAGAGGTATCCATCGTTCGTACTGGATGAAGTCTCTTTTGACCTGGAAAGAGGAAAGATCACCGGCTTTATTGGCAGAAATGGTGCAGGAAAAACAACTACGATCAAGTCGATGCTGAATCTGATTCACCCAGACAGCGGCGATGTCCGATTCTTCGGTATGCCCATCGTGGACAATGAAACAGGCATCAAGAAACGCATCGGATACTCGACGGGGACGGTCAGCTGGTACCCGAGGAAAAAGATCCGGGATATCGTCGATATTATAAAACGGTTCTATGAAACCTGGGACGATACAGCATATCACAAATATCTCGAGCTCTTTTCGATTGATGAAATAAAAACGCCGCTGGAACTATCGGAAGGTATGAAGGTGAAGCTGAATCTCCTGCTTGCCTTATCTCACAGATCAGAGGTCCTGATTCTTGACGAACCGACAAGCGGTCTGGACCCGTTTTCCAGGAACGAGCTCCTTGAGATCTTTACAAAATTGAAGGAAGACGGAACGGCTGTTTTCTTCTCTACGCACATCATCTCTGATATTGAGAAATGCGCGGATGATATCGTCTATATATCAAGAGGAAAAATCATAGCAGCCATGCCTAAGGCAGACTTTATTCTGAAGTATTCCGTTGACGGAGAAACGCTGGAGGACACAATGCTCCGGATGGAAGGAGGGATGATCCATGCGTAATATTCTTCGTAAAGAAATGCGCTTAAGCGCGTCCGTGCTGTCCTATCTGTTCATCGTCTTTGGCCTGATGTTTTTGTTGCCCGGATACCCGATCCTTTGCGGAGCATTCTTCGTGACGTTGGGAATATTCCAGAGCTTTCAAGCTGCAAGGGAGGCAAATGACATCCTGTTTTCGGTCTTGCTTCCTGTTGCAAAGAAGGACGTGGTGAAAGGAAAATATCTTTTTGTCTGTCTGATCGAGGCCTGTGCTCTACTATTGATGGCGATCTCGGTCATTTTGCGTATGACAGTATTTTCGGAGTCTGACGTTTATCGAAGCAATGCGTTGATGAATGCCAATCCTTTTGCCTTGGGGATGGCATGTGTGATCTTCGGGTTATTTAACGCGCTTTTCATAGGTGGATTTTTCAAAACCGCTTACAAGTTCGGGCGTCCTTTCGTAAGTTTTATCTTTGCAGCCTTTCTGGTTGCCTTTATTGCGGAAGCTTTGCACCACATGCCAGGACTCGGGGTGCTGAATGCCTTCGGCACGGACCACATAGCTCTGCAGTTTGTTTTACTCGCCGCAAGCATAGCAGCCTTTGTACTGTTCACCTTATTATCATACAGGAAGGCCCGCGAGAATTTCGAGAGAATCGACCTATAGGGAGGATTGTTAAATGCTGAAAGATAATCTGGTCATGCTTCGGAATATCCATGGTTTTTCGCAAGAAGCAATTGCAGAGAAGATTGGGATCTCCAGGCAGGCGTATGCAAAATGGGAAACCGGAGCAACGATTCCGGATATTGAAAAGTGCAGTCTTCTGGCTGAGGTTTACGGGACAACGATCGACAGCCTGATTCGGACAGAGCCGGTAGAAGGTATTGGGATGATTCCGCCTGCGCCAAAGGGAAAGAACATCTGGGGATCTGTTGCTGTCAGTGACAGAGGACAGATTGTCATTCCCAAAGGTGCGAGAGATCTGTTCGGGCTCTCGGGAGGACAGCGCCTGATCGTCTTAAGTGATGAGCATGGAATCGCGCTGATTCCTGACGCAGCTTTTCTGGAAAACATGAGGAGCGCCATGGAACGCAGTCTGGAAAAACACGATTGAAAAAACCAGACAAATATGCTATGATTCCTGTAATTTCCTTGAAAGGCACATGATATTCATGTGGTGGTGAAGCAATGATTAACAGATAATCAATTTCGGGATATGTAAACGGAAGTACCAAGGGTGTATTATGCCCATAAACAGTTTGCGTAGACTGAATGAAGATTGTCTGTTATTTTGAGCGGATCTTAAGAAAGGTTCTGATGGCACTGTGTTCTTACCGCGGGCCACCATGTTCTTTCGAACAATTCTATGCGAACTAAGAAATCGCCTCGCTCTGGCAGACTCTCATCAGTCTATGTATGTCGGAGAGAGGTGTTTTTTTTGTTACAAATCAACGCACTTACAATAACCCACAGAAAAGATCTGAGAACGATTATCAGGGATTTTAGTATCGTCCTGAACCCGGGAGACAAGGCCGTACTTGTCGGCGAAGAAGGAAACGGGAAATCGACTTTGTTGAAATGGGTCTATGATCCGGACCTTATTGAAGACTACGCAGATGCGGAAGGGATAAGGGCCACACAGGGAGAGCTTCTTGGGTACCTGCCCCAGGAGCTTTCTGAGGAAGACAAAAACAAAACGGTGTATCAGTATTTTGCGGAGCTGCAGGCTTTTCAATCCGCAAATCCAGCGGATTTATACCTGATATCTTCAGAGCTGGGCTTTCGGGATGAGCTGTTTTATTCTTCCCAGACCATGAGCAGCCTCTCCGGAGGGGAGCGGGTGAAACTCCAGATGGCAGGACTTCTTCTGGCGGCCCCGGATATTCTGCTTTTGGACGAACCATCAAATGATATCGATATCGAGACGCTGGAGTGGCTTGAAAAACTGATCAATAAGTTCCCCGGTGGCGTGCTTTTTATTTCACATGACGAAACCCTCATCGAAAGGACAGCAAACCGCATCATTCTGATAGAACAGCTGCGGCGGAAATCGGTTCCGAGGATAACCGTTGCCAATATGCCCTTCAGAACATTTATGGAGGAACGGGAAAAGAGTTTTTCAAAACAGGAGCAAATGGCATATAGTGAACGCCGTGAAGAGAAAAAGGCAATGGAACGATTCCGGCGCATTGAGCAGTCTGTGGAACATGATCAGCGGACCATTTCCAGACAGGATCCCCATGGAGGACGCCTCCTCAAAAAAAAGATGAAGGCTGTAAAATCCATGGAACGGCGTTATGAGCGGGAACATGATGAAATGACAGAGATTCCGGAAACAGAGTCTGCCATCACCATCCGCTTTGAGAAACAGAAGCCCATGCCTGCCGGGAAAACGGTTTTGGATCTGTCGTTTCCGGAGCTTCATTCACCGACCGGGAGCGTCCTTGCGAAAAACATAAGTCTGCAGATCAAGGGACCTGAAAAAGTCTGCATTATAGGTGCAAATGGAGTCGGAAAAACAACATTGATCCGGATAATTGCTGAAGAACTCTGCAGCAGGGCAGATCTCTCTGCCTGCTATATGCCGCAGAATTACGAAGAAGAGTTACCCTTTGATCTGACGCCGGTAGAGTATCTGGCCCCTTCCGGGGGCAAGGATGAAATAACCATGGTCCGAACTTTTCTGGGATCCATGAAGTATACTTCTGATGAAATGTTCCATCCGATCAGGGAGCTGTCCGGTGGTCAGAAGGCAAAGCTGTTTCTTTTGAAAATGAGTCTGACGGAAGCGAATGTTCTGATTCTTGATGAGCCGACAAGGAATTTTTCGCCTTTATCCGGGCCGGAAGTACGAAGAATATTTAAACAATTTCCTGGAACAATCATCAGTGTTTCTCACGACCGGAAATATATTTCCGAGGTCTGCAATAAAATCTATACGATGACCGCGAGTGGATTGAAACTATCTGAGTAACCATTTTTTGAAAATCACCCTGCGTAAGGTATTGCTTGTTACGCAGCGTCATGTAGTAAGATACGTGGCGAAAGGAGGTGAACGCTATGTCAAAATACACGACGGGAGAACTTGCTAAGCTCTGCGGCGTTACAGTCCGGACAGTTCAGTATTATGATACCAGAGGCATTCTGATCCCCAGCGAGCTTTCAGAAGGCGGGAGACGGCTCTATTCAGATGACGATCTGAAGCGCATGAAGATCATCTGCTTCCTGAGAAACTTGGATCTTCCGATCGACGCTATCTCTCAGATCCTGAAGGAAGAGCATCCGGAGAAAGTGATCTCATTGCTGATTGAACAGCAGGAGAAAGCTCTTTCGGATGAAATCTCTGATAAGCAGGAAAAACTGGAAAAGCTGCGTGAGCTGAAAAACGGATTGAAAATACAGGAGTCATTCTCCCTCGAATCTATCGGTGACATAGCAGTTATCATGGAAGGTAAGAAGAAACTGAAACGAATGCGCTGGATGATGATCCTGACCGGGATCCCTGTCACGGCACTGCAATGGTTTTCCATTATTATCTGGATCGCCAAAGGCATCTGGTGGCCGTTTGCCGTTTGGGCACTTGTGGCGATTCCCTGGGGAATTCTGGTCAGCAGGTACTACTTCAGGCATGTAGAATACATCTGCCCGGAATGCCACGAGGTGTTCAAGCCGACACTGAAGGAAGCTTTTTGGGCGAACCATACACCGAATACCCGAAAGCTGACCTGCACTGCATGCGGCCACAAAGGCTTTTGCGTCGAAGTCTGGGGAGGTGACTGCAAATGACGGAATTTGAGACCATCGTCATTGGGAAAAGCAGTATCCCCTCTCTGATCATCACGGCCGTTTTGATGATCACGATCCCTGTCATTTTCTTCATCTGCTGGCGCAGGAAGTATAAACAGCGGACAAATATCAGCTATCTGATTGCAGGTGCCATAGGGTTTATCGTTTCTGCACGCGTACTGGAGCTTGGCGCGCATTATGTCTTCATTATTGCTGACAACCCCGTTTCGCAATTCATCAACGGAAACACCGTCGCTTTCGTCCTTTACGGAACCCTCATGGCAGGTGTTTTTGAGGAGTGTGGACGGTATATCGTTCTGAAATACATCATGAAAAAGAACCGTACCCGTGAAAACGCGGTTCTGTACGGCATCGGCCACGGCGGGATCGAGATACTGGCTGTCATCCTTCCTGCCATGATCACGTATCTTGCAGTTGCGGTCATGTTCTCCAGGGGATCGGTTGAAGGAGCATTAAGCGCATTGAAAATCACCAAGGATACGGCAGCCGCTGCGCTTCCGACCGTTCAGGCCGCTGCTGCGTTCAATTATGGGATGATGGCGATGAATGTCCTTGAACGGCTGTTTGCAATGCTCCTGCATATCGGACTGACGGTCATTGTGTTTTTCGGCGTCAAGAACGCAAAAAAGGGGTACCTGCCGCTGGCCATTCTTTTGCACATGCTGATGGATACTTTCCCTGCCCTGTATCAGAGAGGTGTGGTACCGTTGTGGACAGTCGAGATCTGGGCAGCTGTGTGGACAGGGGTGATCGCTTATATTGCTGTCAGACTCTACAGAAACATACCGGAATGAGGGATGATATGGGATTCTTTCCGGAGCCGGACATCGATTTTTCGGATGTTTGGCTCTGGATTTTTGATTTATGGGTCTTGTCAAAATCGGTCAACGGCCTTAGAATGATCATTGACCGAATCGGTTAACGGAGGTGCCTATGAATCCAAAATTCTATTCCCTTCCTGAGGAGAAGCAGCAGGCGATGTTGAACGCCGGCCTCCACGTTTTCTCTCAGAATACTTACAAAAAGAGCCCCATGAGCGAGATCGCGGAGGCAGCCGGGATCAGCAAGGCCCTCCTATTTCATTATTTCCACAACAAGAAAGAGCTCTATCTCTTCCTCTGGGATACCTGCGCCAGGGTCACAGTGGAAGAAATGGAGAAAAGCGGCTGCTATGAACAGAAAGATCTTTTTGACAGTATGAACTATGGCATGCAGGCGAAGATGCGCATTACCCGCCGGTATCCCGATATGGCGCTCTTCGCGGTGAAGGCGTTCTATGAAAAAGATCCTGAGGTAGCTGGTGAGATCCAGAAAAGCATGAACGGATATCTTTCTATCCACGCCAGGCGGAAGCTTCAGGAAGTCAATCCGGATGACTTCATCCCCGGTATCGACCTGAACATGATGTACATGGAAATGTACTGGGCATCAGAAGGATATCTCTGGGAATTCCTGCAGCGAGGAGCCATGGACTTTGACGAGATGGAGCGCGGCTTCCAGAAGCTCCTGGCTTTTTGGAAATCCGTCTATCTTCGGAAACCACAGGGGGAATTCAAATGACAGAAAAGACATTTTCCACATCCTGCGGGACGATCCATTACTGGACAAACGAAATTTTTCCGGGACGCAGGACGATGGTTCTTTTACCCGGGCTTACGGCGGGTCATCACCTGTTTGATAAACAGATTGAAGCCTTTGAGCAGGATTATAATCTTCTCGTATGGGACGCTCCGGGACACGCGGCCTCCAGGCCCTTTAAGCTGAACTTCATCCTGATGGATAAAACGGCCTGGCTGCATGAGATTCTGGAAAAGGAAGGCATCCGTCATCCTGTCCTGATCGGGCAATCCATGGGCGGATACGTTTCTCAATGCTTCCTTGAGAAATATCCGGGGGAAGCAGCCGGCTTTATTTCTATCGACTCCGCACCGCTCAAACGCAGTTATGTGACAGCAGCTGAGATCTGGCTTTTGAAAAGAACCGAACCCATGTACCGTGCCTATCCCTGGAGGGAACTTATGAAGGCTGGCGCGAAAGGGTGCGCGCAGACGGAGTACGGACGCTCTCTCATGGAAGGGTTTATCAATACATATACCAAAGACGAATATTGCAGACTGGCCGGTCATGGCTACAGGATGCTGGCGGATGCGATGGAAGCGGATCTGCCCTATTTGATCGATTGTCCGGCGATCCTGATCTGTGGGAAGAAAGATCAAGCGGGTTCCGCAAAAAGCTATAACCGCCGATGGGCGAATAAAGAGCACCTGCCGATCTACTGGATCGAAGGTGCAGGCCATAACTCCAACACCGATAAACCATCAGAAGTGAATCGGATCATCCGTGAGTTTATCAAAAAACTGCCGGAGGTATCATCATGAATCAAGAACTATTCAAACAGGCACTGACAAAATTTTTTGCAGGCCTTATTGCTGTCGGCCTTCTGCTGTTTCTTCCTGCATGGACGTTTCGGTATCCTCAGGGTTGGCTTCTGATCATCATTCTATTTGTGCCGATGTTCATCGCGGGTCTGATCATGATACGGAATAATCCCGAGCTTCTGAGGAAGAGGCTGAATGCCAAAGAGGAAGAGCCCGAGCAGCGTACGGTCATCCTGTTTTCCGGGATCATGTTCCTTGCTGCGTTTATTTCCGCAGCCTTAAGCTTCCGTTTCAAATTCCTGATGCTGCCATGGGCGGTCAGTGTCGTCGGAGCAGTTTTGTTCTTGTCGGCCTATGCGCTTTATGCGGAAGTGCTGAGGGAGAACACCTTCCTTTCCCGGACAATCGAAGTCCAGGAAGACCAGAAAGTGATCGATACCGGGCTTTACGGGATTGTCCGTCATCCGATGTACATGGCAACAGTGCTGCTATTTCTTTCCATGCCGCTGGTCCTGGGTTCCGTGCTCTCATTTGTCATTATGCTTTTCTATATTCCGATCATCGTGAAGCGGATCCAGAACGAGGAGGAAGTCCTCGTCGAAGGACTTGCCGGATATGCAGAGTATAAGGACAAAGTGAAGTACCGGATGATCCCGTTTATCTGGTGATGCATTTTTGATATCGATAAGAATTACAAGGGATCAGGAATGTCTTGCCGGGGATGTGGACAGAAGAAAGGCAAGACATTCAAACAGGGCAGAGTAGAGTTGGAGACATGAAACGGTGAGCCAATGTGTCCTCTGTCCTGTTTGGCAGGAAGAATCCAAAGAAACCAGAGGTTTCGTGGCATGGGTTTCCAAAGGGAACAGCGTTCCTTTTGGCACACGACTTTGCTTGCAAAGTCTAGTGTGTTATACCTTTATCCGAAAGACAGCAGCAAAACAGCAGCGTGTGCCACTTCGAAGCACAGGCTGCTGCTATTGCGTTGCGGCGTGAAAAGGTCGCTTCCTTTCCTTGCTGGAAGCGTACGTTTGAACGACGCAAAAGGAACGGTGGCGTGACTTATGCCACGGCGCCGATTCCGGGCCGGATTGAGGATAGAGGTATACTAAAACGAGATTGGATCAGTATCACCATGGGAGTTCCAGACGGACATTATCAAGAGCGGTACGCTCAATACTTCTTGCGCGGCTCTCACTTAAATGGAAATGCGCCGCAGTCTCTTCCCTGTCGTGGAGAAGATCGTCATCAAAACCGTAGCGGTAGCGGAGGTATGTGCTTTCCCTGAGGGAGATCATATTCAGCGCGTGATGGATTTCTTCGTAGGTCTCCTTCTCAATACAAATCTGCTCTGGGGTTTTTGTGTATTCCGAAAAAAGCCTGTCGTAAAAACTGCTCTCATTATTGTCCTGATCGTTATTCGGTTCGACGTCAAGGCTCAGCATCTGACCTGTAGAAGGAATAGCGGATGCGCATTTTCGGATATAGTCCATCATCGCGTTTTCGGAAACCCGGGATGCGTAGGTCTGGAACAGATTCCCTTTTTCCGGACGGAAGGAATGGACAGCCCTTAAAAATCCAATAGAGCCTTCCTGCAATAGATCGTCAGATTCGATCTGAAGTCCGGAGTACTGTACTTCAAATTTTGCAGCCAACGCCTGCAGTGATGGCAGCAAATTACAAATCAGCTCCTCCTCTGCATCGGCGTTTCCTTCCTGCGCCAGCATGCAGAGTTCTTCATTCGTCATGATCCGGATCCTTCAGAGCGTTAAGCAAATCCAGAAAACTGATGCCAAGCGATGAGAGCATTTCTTCCGGTACACCTGCTTCCGAAATGGTCTTTATGACCGCAGCCGTCAGATCCTCGGCGGTCAGCTTACTGAGATCCACCGCCTCCCCATCCTTGGTCAGATTTGCACGCAGGCGATTCAATACTTCGGCTGTTGCCTTTTGCTTGTCCTCAGCCGTCGATTCAGCATTCCTCTTGATATCGCGGGCAATCTGCATGAAAAGAGCTTGAATCGCATTTGTATCCGCTGTGACAGAAGGAGTACTAAGCAGCTGCAGTGCCTTTGCAGCTTCCCCGGCGGCCTCGGCATCTTCAGGGTGAATTTTAGCCTGACCGATAATATAGGAACGGGAGAAATTCATCACCTGGTTCATCGCATTGATTCCGGCGATCATGGTCTCGTCCCGATACCGCGCCAACAGTAGCAGCAGCTGCGGAAAGCGTGGATGCTCGATCAGCTGGTTCAGAACGGAGGCATCGACCTTTCCGGTATACAGGAGTTTTGCTGTTTCCGCGGAGAGCCCGAGCTCTTCTATGTCATAATTCTTCCGGTCCGGAATATCTGTTTCACCAAGAAGGAAGTCGGTTGAAACGTCAAAGTACTTGGCGATCCGGATGATGAAACCATCACCCAGATTCTTCGTGCCGCCCTGCAGATATCTGCTGAGGGCGCTGTTCGAAAGACCGACCTTTTCGGCAAGTTCGGCCTGGGTAATCTTCCTGTTTTTAATGAGATCCTGGATACGCTGCCGGGTATCGCCGGGGAGATAAGTGTCGGACATAAGCTGCTCCTTCTTCATCTCTTGTCTTTATAACTCATCCATCAAAAGAAAATCCCGAAGTTTGTAATGATAAACGGTGCTGGTCGAATAGTCGATATCGTCGTTTGTGATGATGATTTTTTTCATTGTATTATCAATACCTGAAAAGGCAGAGAATTCCCTGTCGTAGGCTTTTTCTTCCGCGACACTGTAGGCGACCTGGATCAGGTACAACTTGCCATCCCGGACTGCTCTAAAATCAATCTCCCGCCCTTTGTTGTTGTACACCGTCACTTCACATCCCAGATAGATCAATTCATTCAAAACGATATTTTCCAGGTTGTGTGTAAGATCATACCGGTTTCCGGAGACCCGGATGCTGTTCAGGGAAACATCCTCATCGTAAAGCTTATAGTAATAGTTGAGCTTCGCCTTCGCCTTGGGAGAATAGAGGGGAATGTCATCAATGACATAGGCCTCTTTCAGATAGCTGAGATACTTGATCACCGTCGGAACGGAAACAGAAATGCTCTGCCCCTTCATATAGTCGGCAATGGATTTTGCGCTGAAGATCCTGGCATTGGAAACCAGGATGTAATCAACAATGCGCTCAAACACATCCTTCTTCCGGATATTGTATCGGTTTTCCAAGTCATTGTAGATAATGGTACTGTTGAGATCGTTCAGGTAGCGCTTCATGGATTCTGCATCCGGCTGCTCCAGCGCTGCGGGGAACCCGCCCCAGACCAGGTAATCACTGATTTCAAAACTGCGCCCCAGCTGGTCCGCGTACTCTTTGGCCTCACGGTATACGAAGGGCCGGATGCGGAAAGAAACATAGCGTCCGGATAATTCCTTTGTAAACTCCCGGGACAGCAGCTTGGAATTGCTTCCTGTAATGAAAACGGAAGTATTATAGAGCCGGAGTGTCCTCGCTGCCTCGTTCCAGCCTTCAACATTCTGGGCTTCATCCAGGAAGACATAGAGCTTATCATCTCCCAGATAATCATTTACGTAGGCAATGAGGGCATCTGCATTCGGAATCTTCGTCCTGATAGGCCTCAGGTCAAAGTCCAGAAACAAGCATCTCTTTCCGGCGGCTTCAAGTTCATTCAAAACCTGCTTTAAGATTACGGATTTCCCGCACCGACGGATACCGGTAATGATTTTGATCAGATCACTCTCATAGAAAGGTCTGATCTGTGTCATATAGTGCTCTCTGAGGATCATAGAATCATCTCCTGTACGTTGGGATAATAGAGGCAGCCATTGCAGCCTGTCTGCAGATGGCTCTTCGGTATGTCGCCATTATACTTTAAGATTTCGCGAAAAGCAACAATATCTTAAAATAGAAATTTAAAATATGACCGATGCGCGTATATTCTTAAATTGCGAATCCTGGCATCACTATTTGGCACTTAAGGCGGTATTTTT
>Ga0129307_1001847_pt1 | contig 19810 bp, 10 predicted proteins | sample P1105metagenome_FD_94437 | JGI IMG/M metagenome (GOLD analysis project Ga0129307, IMG submission 94437) | Capybara group fecal microbial communities from Wisconsin, USA - P1105 metagenome | ecosystem: Host-associated > Mammals > Digestive system > Large intestine > Fecal | place: USA: Wisconsin... | reverse complement strand
TTGACAATCAAATAATCATGTGCTAATATGCAGATAAGACCGACTGCTTTCACAATCGGTCTCATCATACACCCTTCTATTGCACTATTTTACGTTTACACAGAATTTGGGATTGACTCTAAAGGATATACTGTCCAGTCTCTTTATTCACCGCAAAGCAGTCCATACTGCCTCTCAATACGTTCTTTAGCCTGTGAACGCAGCTTTCCGGGACCGAGTATCTCTATGACCGGACCGAAGCTGAGCAGCATTATAAGCACCTCTGTTTCGTCCTGCTCGTCATACCATAGCTCCACCGTATACTCGTTCTTTTCAAGATCGCGCACTGTATGCTTCTCAAAGGAAGCAAATTCCAGCATAAAGCGCTCCACGCCGTTCCGCTCGTTGGTCACTCTTATAACAGCAGGCTCCTTGCATTTTCGGCTGCTGAAATAGTCGTCCATAGAAAAAGGCGTGCGGAACACTCTTCCCGTGTCGGTTATGCTGTCTATACGTCCGATATTTATAAGACCGCTGCTGCGTATCCTATCATTTCTGAGCAGATAGCAGTATGCCCTGAACTTGCCGTTCTTAGGCGAGAATTCCATTTTCAGCAGCACAAACCTGCCGCTCGCACGCTTACCGCGCCCCGTATGAAAGCTTATATCTACTATCCGACGATTCTTCACAGCGTCCAGCGCTGTACGGAAGTTCGCAATGTACTTTTCGTCGGAATAGTCATCATGGTCGGCAAATCTGTCCGTCAGCCTGAAATGCTCATGGCGGTACAGCGGCTTTATATCACCGAGTTCAGTTTGCAGCTTCTTTATGGTCTCCTCGTCCATAAACAGCCTTATCCTCGGATCCGAGAGCTTGGCTTTCAGCCACATTTTCTGAAGCTTCGTAAGCACCTTCACAGGTGCTTTTTTTGTTATACGCCTGAGAGTATTATCCTTTTCACGTCTGAAAAGCTCCAAGTCCTCTCCGCAGGGGATAAGCTTCTGAGGCAGAAACAGTACGGAATCACGGAAGCCCTCATGCAGAACCGTATCACGGACAGTCTTTTCATCGGTAACTTCATTTTCCAGCAGCTCAGCGGCAATGCGGAAATAAGTGCCGTATATCTCACTGAATAAGTTCATTTTTTACGCCTCCGTACATCTTATTCATTCTGGAAATATCACTGTAAAACCGCCTGCGTATCTTCTCCGTTCCGCCCTCTATGGACACGATACGCCCTATAAAGGTCTTTGCCCAGTGCATTATCTCGTTGGGATCGAACACATCGGCAGAAAGGGTATACAGTCCCTCTCCTGTTTTTTTAAGGACGGCGCAGCGCTTTTCACGTTCAAGCCGCTCGATTATAAAGGGCTCCCTTTTCTCGTCAACAATAAATGTTATCTTTATTGCACCGGCATTGCCCAACTCATGACGATCGCCGAAGGAAACGCCGAAACAGCGCTTTATATTAGCGTCATACCTCTCCCGGAGCCTGTCGTAGTCGGTGCAGGCGCTGTTTTTCTTTATCTGCTTTATCCTGTCAAGTCTGAACGAGGAAAATCTGCGTGTTTTCGGCACATATGCGGCGATATAACGCCTGCCCGTCTGAACGGAGACAAGTATCTGCATAGGTATTATTATTTCTTCTTTTGGCTCGTCATCTGCCCTTACAGAGAACTTCTTTATCGTGATACCGCACTTATTGTCAACAGCTTCCAGTATATCTGGTACAAGTATATCCTCAAGGGTATGTATCATGTAATTGTGCTTGATATGGAACAGGTCGTTCTTTATGCCGGCCGATTTCATTATACTGTTGCCGATAACTCCGAGATCGGGCGCCTCCGAGAAGAACTTCACTGCGTCCGCAAGCCCCTTGTATTTACTTATATATTCATCTGTACGGTCGGCAGAGAGCGAATAATACATGGCCTTTCCCTGCTTTTCAGCGGTTATTATCCCCTCTTCCGTGTACTCTCTGAGCTTGTTGCGTACCGTCTGATCGTCGAAAAGCTGCTCGTATTCGCTGTTGAGAGTATCGGTAAGCTCTCTGAGAGTACGGCTTTTCCCGTCACAGAGAATGTCCGCGAGCAGAAAATGGAGCTTTATATCGTTATCTGTAAAGCTCTTTGAGTAATAAGCATTATACAGCGGATTTTCCGAAATATGCCCGCTGTCTGCGGAAATAGACACGCTTCTGCCGTGAACAGAATCGTCATAGCGCATATAGTCCTGCATCCAGCTTTCCACGCGGCGCTTTTCGTCGTCATAGGTGCGGACACTTTTTTTGTCGAAATCGCTCCTGACCTTACAGCCGTAAATGAAAAAATCCCGGACATATTCTCTTGTTTTGTCGAAATTCTTTATGAGCTCCGAAAATCCTGCCATTTCAGCCACTCCCCTTTCCTTATTTATATATTATCAGAAAAATATGTCATTTTCAAGTGACAAATGAGTGTGCGCAGATTTTTTTATATGATTATTTCCATTTCACGTGATATACTAAAGTCAAGCTAAAGGAAAGAGAAGTGAATGAAATGTTCGTACATTACGAAAAGAACCAGAATATGCTCCCGATAAAGATATGGCAGACAGATATGGAAGCTGTCGGCACAAAATGTATCGAACAGGCGGAGCACCTTGCGAAGCTTCCATTCGCACACAAGTGGATAGCACTTATGCCCGACACCCATGCAGGCAAGGGTATGCCCATAGGCGGAGTCATCGCCTGTGAGGACGTTGTTATCCCCAACGCGGTAGGAGTCGATATAGGCTGCGGTATGGCATATGTTCAGACCGACATCCCTGTATCGCTTCTCCGTGAGACAATAACAGGCAGCGGCGATCTTGTGCAGACTATCTGCGGCGATATTCTGAGAAATATCCCCACAGGCTTTGCACACTACAAGACAATGCAGGCTTCTGCGGTACTCGACCGTGCAAAGGCTGAAATGGGTCGCTACGAAGCCGATAAGGAGCTTATTCCTCAGATAGAGGAGGGCTACTATCAGGCAGGCACTCTCGGCGGAGGAAATCATTTTATTGAGATACAGCAGGACGATGACGGAATGTGCGGCATAATGCTTCATTCCGGCAGCCGTCACTTCGGAAACATAGTGGGACAGTACTTCAACGCAATAGCACACGAGCTGAACGACAGGTGGTTCTCTCAGGTTCCGAATGAGTGGAATTTACCGTTCCTGCCTGTTGATACTGACGAGGGAAAGAGATACCTGGCATGGATGCAGCTCTGCATGGACTTTGCCTATGAGAACCGTGCGATAATGCTCGGAAAGATAAAGGATATTTTCACAAAGCATATCGAAAAGCACACAGGCATAGTTCCCGTATTCTCAGACGAGATAAACTGTCACCACAACTACGCAGCCCTTGAGAACCACTTCGGGAAGAACGTATGGGTACACAGGAAGGGCGCTATCCGTGCACGGGAGGGTGAGATCGGCATTATCCCCGGAGCTATGGGCTCATACAGCTACATAGTGCGGGGCAAGGGCAATCCCGAGAGCTTCATGTCCTCCTCTCACGGAGCAGGCAGAGCTTATTCGCGTACAAAGGCTATGGAAGCTTTTTCAGTGGAGTCCGTAATGGTGGATCTGAAGGAGCAGAACGTAGTACTGGCAAAGAATAAGAAGTCCGACGTAGCCGAGGAGTCAAGATTTGCATATAAGAATATAGACGATGTAATGGCCAATCAGCAGGATCTGACGGAACCTGTAAAGAGGCTGTTCACCGTCGGAGTAGTAAAGGGCTGATTTTTTCGCCGCTTCCAGCAATTACGGCAGTTCGTTCCAGAACGGGTTCAACTCCCAAAGCGACGAGTTCAAGACACCAACAGCAGCCGTATCTATGAAAAAGGTCTTTCATACGGTGTCTTGTCAGCATAACAAAACTAAGGCACAGACAGCAAACGAATCATCTATCCTGAAATGATAATCTGTGCCTTGCATTATCTAAAAATCATTAAGGTGCATACAGCAGACCACATGACTATGCTGTTAACGTAGTATCATAAAAAGCACCTTGCGAGCTGAGCCGGCTCGACCGCTTCCGCGTTGACGCTTGTTTCACGCGATCACTATTATCAGAAACGATGTTTTTACATCACTTGCTTCACATTTACGGATCAATTATAATCGGCTCTGACAGCATTTTTTCAGGGACGCAGGAAGCTGCCGCTTCGTGGGTAAGCACTGTGCAAAAATGAGCCGCGACTAAGTCAGCAACAGCATAATGAATTGGTTATTACAGGTTCAAATCCTGTCCTGCGGAAACGCATGGTAAAAAATGCTGTCTTGAAAGCTACGACAATAAATTTGAGCCGTAAGCGATGTACAAAGTGCGATTCCAAAAGAAATACGCGAGTTTACGAGCGTCATCGTTGATGTCTCCGGCGTCACGCCGGTGAAAGGAGAATTACTATGCTTAACTTTTTAAAGAACGAAAGCAATTATACTTATACCGAGAACGGCGGTACTGTTTACCGTTCAACAGATTCATTCTGCCTTGATATGTTTTTCAAGGCAGGCGCTATGCGAAATTCCACAGCCGAGGAGATAGCAGACGTGGTAACACGGGCTTACGCCGAGGATCCCGACAAGACTATGAAGATAATCTTCTTTGCCCGTGACGCAAGGGGCGGTCTGGGCGAAAGACGTTTCTTCCGCTGTGCGGTATCCGCACTGGTAAAGACAGCTCCCAAGGCTGTCGAGAAGAATATCCCTATGTTCGCTGAGTACGGCAGATATGACGACCTGTGCGTACTGCTGGGCACTCCTCTGGAGAATGCAGCTGCAAAGGAGATAAAGGCACAGCTGGACAAGGATATATCTGCTATGAACAGAAAGGGAAAGGCTTCCCTGCTTGCTAAGTGGCTGCCCTCCGTGAACGCCTCCTCAAAGGAGACACGGAACAAGGGCAGACGTATGGCAGCTCTGCTTGGCATGACCGAGCCCGCATACAGAAAGACTCTGTCTGCTCTGAGAGCTTATACCGATATACTGGAAAATCGTCTGCGCGAGCGTGACTACACCTTCGACTATGAGGTACAGCCCTCCTGCGCTATGTTCAAGTACCGCCGTGCTTTTATCAGAAATGACAACGAGCGCTATGTTGATTACCTGAACAGAGTACACTGCGGCGAGGCAAATCTCAACGCAGGCAGACTGTTCCCCTATGACATAGTAAGAGCCGCTCTTACAGGAAATATTTCCGAGGAAGAAAGAAAGTCTCTGGACGCCGCCTGGAAGTCCCTGCCCGATCTGACCGCTTCAAGACGTGAGAACGCCATAGCTGTCATAGACGGCTCAGGTTCCATGACCTGCGGCAGAGGTATACGTCCTATAGATGCGGCTATGTCGCTGGGTATATACTTCGCAGAGCACAACACAGGCGCATTCGCCAACCACTTTATCACCTTCTCCGAGTCTCCCCGGATTGTAGAGATAAAGGGCGGGGATATAGTAGAAAAGGCACGCTACTGCGATACCTTCAACGAGGTTGCCAACACAAACCTGGAGGCTGTGTTCATGCTGATACTCCGTACAGCTGTAAAGAACAAGGTCTCAGCAGCAGATATGCCCTCGAAGCTCTACATAATCTCCGATATGCAGTTCGACTACTGCGTTGTCGGCGGCAACGACGATGTACTGTTCAAGGCAATGAGGAAGCTCTGCAACAAGTACGGCTACGACCTGCCTGAGATAGTATTCTGGAACGTAAACGCAAGATGTGACGCGATGCCTGTGACGCGCTCCGAAACAGGCGCTGCGCTGGTATCGGGATACACACCTGCCGTATTTGATATGGTCATGGGCGGAGAGATCTCCCCTGAGGCTGTAATGGACAAGATACTTGCTTCAAAGCGGTATGCCGCCATAACGGCTGCATAAAAGCAGCGGAACCCGCACTCAGCAGATCAGGACACTCTTCCGCTTTGATGTTGCAGTCGCTGCGGCTGCTGCCGAACGCATAGAACACACAAAAAAAGAAAGGCTGCGTAGACTATTCTACGCAACCTTTACTTCAAAACATTAATATTACTTTATAAGCGCTATTCCTGACGGATAGCCTTTTTTATTATACCTTGAAAAATAAATCTGCTTCCTTCTGTACAGTATGAAGCATTATTGAATATAAACTTCTTTTAAGGGCGAAGGTAGCCCTGATATCTGTCTACCTTGCCGATATATTTATTCTGATTATATAATTTGAATATTCTGCCATAAAAATACAGATCATTGTTTTTCCAGTAATTATAATCCTTGCCTGCGATATTTATCTTCTGATAATTACTTGAAGGAGAAGTACTGGTATATGGATTATTGATCTCTATCGTTGCAGATGTTGGGTTGGTAGAACCGAAAATACTTCCGCTGCCACTGCCAAGATTCAGAACATGTGTGGTATAAGGAAGGTCGATGTGATACAGTCCTGTACAGCCTTCAAATGCATTATTGCCGATATTCTTCAGCTTCTTTGCAGGTGTCAGATCAAGGGTCTTGAGAGTCTTACAGTTATAGAAAGCGTATTCGTCGATCGTTTCAAGCTGAGGATTTGAGCCTGAAAAACGTAACGATGTCAGCTTACCCTCTTCAAATGTGTATGAATGGATCCTCGTGATTGAATCCGGGATATATAATGTCTTGATCTTGCATCCTCTTGTACATGTACGGTCACCGGACTGACCGGAACGACGCTCAGCACCTATCTCATTAACATTATACCAGCAATTATCGTTCGGGTCATATACTCTGGACGAAACATACACGCTGGTCTTGTCGGTATCAAGCATTCCGATCCATGAGGCGCCGCCAAATTTATTTTTCACATAGTAGCAGCCGTCATTAAAAAGGAATCCACTATCATGGGGTCTGGAATTCCAGCGGCATGTCGGATCCTCATCAGGCGTAATAATTCTGTAATTATTCGAGCCGTAACGGATCTCGTTATAGTCGGACATATCAACATATCCGTCGCCGTTGACATCATAGTAGGATAACGGGGTATGATTTGAATTGGATGTCCAGCCGTCCTTCATGACTGTCTGCTCGAAAATCTCAGCGTCACCGCTGTCAAGTCTGTCGTTCTTATTGAGGTCGCCTGCAATAACAGGACGCTTGTAACTTATTCCATATTTTCTGAGATAAGACTTGTTAACAGTAGTAATACTGCTTTTAACGCCCTTGTATATTGTTGCTTCCTGATTAACACCGTCTTTATCCGGCAGATATACTTTATTTGCGTGAACTTTCTCATAATAAGATGTTCTGCCCCAGCGTATCTGACAGTCTTCCAGTTCACCGTTGCATTCTGCAAATGTTATATTTTCTCCTGATATGCCTGTAATGAATATGCTATGCCCCTGAGTTTTACCGCTGATATTGTCAACAGGAATATTCAGGCGAACGTTATCACCGATCTTTGGCTCATAATTTGAACCGATATCATAGGTGTAGAATTCCTTAGTGCCCCAGATGTCCTTGGCAAGCTTGATTGCAAATCCGTAGCACTGTTTAGAATAATTTCCGTTGAACAATACTTCACTACAGTAGCATAATCCTTTTACCTCATCAGGTTTATGATTGCAGGGCTTATTTGTACAGGTATTCTCATCGTACTTCGTGACACCCTTGTGGTTCCAGTATGCCTTGTTAGGGAACCTATTGTTCTTTTCATCATTGATACGTGTTTTCCATTGTGAGATAACAGTATTGTACATTAGTTTTGTACTTGCTGCGGAAGTATCCGTTTTAATGGAAAGACCTGTTGCTGCTGCGCCGGCGATGATAGTCATCGACAGCATTGCTGATGTGATTTGTTTGAGTAGTTTCAATGTAATTTCCTCCTGTCAAAATGTATTGTGTGTTGCAATTAATTGCAGTATTATTATATACTATTTTGACATAAATGTCAACCTGAAAAGTAATTTTATGATATAAGGAACTGTTTCAGATATGAATTAAAAATCCATTCAAACAACATGGATCGTATTATGATATTCTAAAGTAAAAAGGCAGTCCGTGGCCGCCTTAAGTCATGCATTGTTAGTTTATGTCGATCAGGCTGCTATATGTTAGCAGCTTACAGCAATAACGAAGCCTCCAATGGTTCACACGATACCACAGGAGGCTTTTTCATTGCCAATTCTAGGAATCCCGTCCGGATTATCGCTGAAATACGAGCTTTTCACAAGTATGATATTCAGCGAAAAGGATCATGAACGAAATCATTCCGGAACCAGTGTATTTACAGCACCCAGCAGATATTTCTGTACCATCAATGCATCCTTGCCTGTCAGGCCGGGAGATGATCTGTCAACATCTGCATTCGCCGCTCCCTGCGCAGTGAGAGCATTCTCGTCACGTCCGCCTATGGCGAATTTGTCGGGATTTGCAATGGACTGCATTATCAGCACTGCATCAGCCATATCAACGTCCTCGTCGCAATTGGCATCGCCGTATTTTTTCGGTTCAGGCAGAACCGCCATCGAAGACGTGGTAGTAGTTGTGGCCACAGTCGCAGTTGCTGATGTCGAAGAAGTCATAATCAAATCGTCGGGACACGGCCGCAATTCATATTCAAAGAATAGAGCCCAGGCAAGGGCAGCCTGCCATTCGGGCGCAGTCTGGTTTACACATTGCGCTTCAACGTAATCAACGTAGCACTTCTGGTACGGAATTTTCCATGAATCCATACCGAGAGAGTAAATATACTCCTCAGCCCCATTTGAACAAGGTCCGCTTACAAACACTCCATCCGGAGCCATGGGGTATTCAGGGTCTATTTCATATATCCAGTATTTGTCAGCAGGATTGTTCACATAATAGGAGCCGTAGCCTGTCACATATGATATGCCGAGCCCGTTTCTTCCAAAGAGATAGTTCAATGCGCCTTCCACACCGTTGAAATAATTCCGATCATAGGTAACATCGTAGGCATATGCCATTATAATAGCATTATTAAGAATACACGCATTGGAAGCATACTCATAGCCTTCCCACGGATTGCTCGGATAGCCGATACGTTCATACGGGATATGTTTCTTATACGGAATCTGCATAGCATTATCAGTTTCGTTCTCACGTTCCACAAAACAATCTGCGGTTCTGAGCAGATTTTCGGTTATGAGCTTTTTGTCTGTTCCGGAGGTCTTTTCGCTCAGAAGCAGGGATAGCGTTCCGAAGGAGGCGGTCTGCGTATTACTGAAGGCTGTGAAGCTGTCGGACTCCAGTTCCGAGCTGTAATCCGTATATTTGCCATAGTAGCCTTCTCTCATGCCTATATCAAAAGCCTTGTTATGTCCGTCTTCAGTGAGTCTGCCATCATATTCACTGAGAATATCATAGTATTCACTGCTTCCTGTTGTGGAGAAAAGCTCACAGGCTGCCCAGTATGCCTCGTCCCTGACATCATAATCACTGATAGGATTAACGTTCGTGTAGTACAGTTTAGGAGCAAACTGATCATCAACACCTCTGCGTGAGATCAGATCCCATCTTTTGCGGTATTTCATTATGGCATCCCAGGAATTCTCAGCATTTAACAGACACTTTTCCGCAAATTCATCGTCTATCCCCTTCCACAGACGGGCAGCCTGAGCAGCGCAGGCTATCATATCAAAGGTCGCTGCATAGGACGGAGGATTCACTATCCGTTCAGTATTTATCTCGTAGATATTTGTTATCCTGCTTGCAACCGGATCGACATACCGGTGATCAATCACCTCATGATATACGAAACCCGCATAATCCCTGCCCCATACCGGATCCTTTTCGGGATCGACTATCATGCTGAACATCCATTCGAGCTCATATCTTGCCTCGTCCAGAATATCCGGAGTTCCCGTGCCGTTGGTCACACTACCGTAAACAGAGCAGCTCTGAGGTATACTCATCAGCTTATCGTCATCCCAGGACTTGTCAGTGCCGTTATTTTTTGATCTCTCATACAAATTCTGCATGAGCCATACAGCATTTGCGCCCGAGACAACGTTCTTTGAATAATCCGAGGAGGTATACCAGCCGCCCGTCACATCTATACAGGCAGAATCGTCGTCTTTAAACTCAAAATTGTAGTTCCTTGTCCATTGTGACTGAATATAGGCCTCGTCCTTTGTATTGAAGCCGCTGTGAGAAAGCTTATTTTTTCCGCCGGGATCATTCTCATTATACGAAGTGATATACTGCGGCAGTATATCCGTACCGGAACGCCTCTGATAGTAGTAATTCATTACGTCCTTAAGCATTGATGTGTAAAGATCGTAACCTATGATGAATTGATGACTGATATACTTCTTATATATCTCGCCTGTTTTCAGGTTTGTATATACGTTATCCTCGTCGTCCACAACAATGGTATATATTCCGTGCTCCCACACCTCAGAAAAATCAAGGATCTGGCAGTATTCTCCTGAATCCTCGTCCTTTCCTATCAGTATGCCCTTGCCTGTATATACCTTTTCGCCGTTCCTGAAGACGCTGAAGCTCAAAGCAGACTTTTCTTCGCTTGTAGCATAAGTAGCTCTTTTTTCCGAGTGACAGTGATAACCTATCTGATTTACCCTGACATCGCTTCTCGGAGTTATAACGCCCATTTCGTTTGACGGATCCCATAAGCAGGGGGTAGTTTTTTTGTCCCTGAAGGTATCGCCGCAGTCCACGCATTCAAGAGTAAGGTTATCGAATTTCAGAGTCGTACCTTCAGGGAAACAGTCGTATTTCTGATACGGGCCTGCTCCGCCATAATAAAACGCCCATTCGGCTACCTCCAGGGTCTTAGAGGCCGTGAACTCGCTGTCAAAGGAATTCTTGCCATTTGAGATTCTGACGTTATCCCAGCCCTGTGACCAGTTGCTTTGGTTATTCTGCCATACTCCATTCTCATCGTCTCCGTATGCGCTGATATGAGTATGTAGCTCGCCAGCTTCGGAAGCATCTACTTCCCAATGTATCTTATATGTATGGCCTTCCTCTATGTGAAGATTTCTGTGTACAAACTGACAGTCGGACTTTGTGCCTCCTCCGCGCTGCTGGGCACCTGAGATATAATTTCCGTTCTCATCCACGCCGCTTCCGCCTGGATTTATAATGGTAATCTTACAGCTTCCATCGCGAAGGGAATATGCCTGCTCTCCGGGATATCTGACTTTTACGCGCCATGGAAATCCGACTCCGTCGTCAAAGTTGTTCTGACCAAGACAGTCCGTAGCTTCAGCATACATCGGTAATGACGCTGCCGCACATGCCATGGTAAGTGAAGCTGCTGTAAGTTTTCTGAACATTTTCGTTCTTTTCATTGCGTAATGCCCTCCCTGTTTTTAAATTATGTCACATGTACAAACAAAACAAAATGTATAACATATACTATCTTTTTTTATTATAAACCCTCAAAGCGCAAAAAACAACCATAATTTTTCAGAAAAGAAACATAACAACCAAGATTCTGCCCTATTTGTTAATGGTAACATATCTCTATGGCTTGGTTATTTGGGATAGTTTTCAATTTCATTATAAAGTAAAACAAAAAAGTTGCCCCGCAAAGGGGCAAATTATAAATTCAGTTGTAACGTCCAGCGGTGTTATTTTCAACGTCACCATTGGTTTATGACAACTCATAGGAAACATCGCCAATCAATTGTTAAACTTTTTATCAGCCAAAATAAGTTGTGGATCAATAGTTATCTGGAGTAAGATTAATGTACAAAAGAAATATCATGCAAATCAAAAAAGTGATTGTTAGCTTTTCATAGTAATTCTAAAAGCGCATTGACAAAACATGTTACTTATGCTATACTAGTTTTACCATTATAATGTTGACGTAAGGATTGTTTTTAACTTAAACATTATAAACAATCAACAACGAAAAGGAGGAACTATCATGCAAATTCATTCAAATGAGTTTAGTAAGAAAGCACTATCTGGTATTATTACATTTATGCTTGTGATAATCTGTATTGCTTCATTTGAACTCAAGCCTCAAAACGCATACGCCGTTTGCGCACATCAGTTCAATGGTTCATTCAATACTACTTATCCTACCTGTACCAAAGATGGTGAAAAAATTGGAAGATGTACTAAATGTGGATCTGTAGTATTCAGACAAGTTCTTAGTGCTACAGGACATACGTGGAGCAGCTGGACCTGTAGTAAAAAAGCAACTTGTACTACTGCGGAAGTTCAGACTCGAAAATGTACCGTATGTTCACAAACAGCAACAAGAACCTATGGAAAACCGTTAGACCACAGTTGGGGACAATGGCGTACAACTAAAAATCCTACTTGCCTTGCAACCGGGGTTCAGATTCGTACTTGTACACGCTGCAAATCTAAGTCTCAAACAAGAACCCTTGAAGCCACTGGGCATAAGTTCAGTAATTGGACAGATGCGGCACCAGCAACATGTACAACGCCTAAAAAGCAAACTAGGAAATGCTCCGTATGCCCCAAAACGGAAACAAGATATGTTGGCACTCCTCCAGGTCATAATATGAAAGTTATAACTAAAGACGCAACTACAACTTCAACTGGATTGAAAACAATAAAGTGCATAAACAGTGGGTGTAATTATGTTTCATCAGAGGAAGTACTCCCTATGCTTGGAAAAATAACTATTCCAAAGGCTTACATAAGTCAAGATGATTTCCATTTTCACGCTGACGGAACACCTCAAGAATTAACTTATCAAGGGATGTATTATGAGGATAAGTATATAAGAATACGCTTTAATTCAAATGTCGATTGGACTATATCACAAGATAATAGTTTTATAAAAGTAATGGATAAAAATTATAAATCCATTAATTCAGGTTACAAAGGTGATAATGAAATCATTATTGGAGTATCATCATTTCCTTCCACATCTTATGAAGACAAAAGAACAGGAAGTATTACTATTAAAGCTAATAAAGCAACAAAGACATTTTCAATTACTCATTACAATTATACAATAAATAGTCTTCCAAAATCTGAGTATATTCAACAAGATAATGTTAAACGTTTAATTAAGGAATTAGGATCAAATACACAAGCAATAAAACTATTAAAAGGAGAAGGATTAATTGATGAGATTTTTATTGATCAATTAGATGATATACGTAGAATTGCAATTAGCTGCAGAAAACAAAGTCCAACAAATATAATGATTGATTATATTATTTTTCAAGCAGAAATACAAAAAAATAAAAAAATTATCATGGCAGATATTTATTATCTTGAAGGCGAAAGAATGACAATAGAGCAAAATGGAGCAATATTCACTACAACAGCTAAGATAGACAGTACCTTTTCACAACTTCAAAAATCACTAGATGAAAAACACAAGCAGGATGAATACGCAAAACATTTTTTGAAGTATACTCTTAAAACAGCTTCGAGATTAGTATTATCATATTTTGCGACTTGTCCAGCTTTAACTGACGCATTCTTTTATGATGAAATTACTGGATGTCTTTCAGATGAATTATGGGACTCTATAATTTCAACTGATTATTGTGATGACCCATTAACATCAAAAGCCAAAGTAGTTTCTTCAGTAATTCTTCCTGAACATTATGCATTAACAAAGCCAAAAGACTATATAAAAATAGTTGCTAAAAGCCAGAAAGGTTCTATAATGGAATCTGAAAACAAATTCAAATTGAAAATTATAGACGGAGGAGGAAACACTGCTTACACGGCATATATAAAGTGAAAGCGCATTATTAACGTACTATTTACATGTAAGAAAGCCCTGAGGTCGACTGACACCTCAGGGCTTATATCATATTTAGTATATAATAATTAGATTAATATCTCCATATTCTTAATAAAGCTATCATTTTTACCGGTCAAGGCGATTTGTATAAACGAATATGGAATGGAAGCTGAAAGCTGCTACTCATTTAAAAAAGCATGCTCTTTAGAATCCGACAGATTATATGTTCGCCGTTATATCTGTTGTGCATTACTCCTATGTGTTCGTACTATGTTTCTATCTCACTGATATTGTAACAATATGAATTAATAGCTCATAACATATAGACTTGCAATATTTTAACAAAAATGGACAAACATTAATTATGTATATTATTTAAAGATTACATTGACACAATTTGTTTTTTATTGTAAAATTAATTTAGTCTGTTTAAATGATTTACAAGACGATACACTAATAAAAAGGAGTAATTTGACAAATGAAAAAACCAGCCACACTTTTAAGCACAGCCGTCTGTACGGCAGCTCTTGCAGCTGCACCGCTTTCAGCGTCTGCTGCGGAAAACGACAAGGTATACGGTACAATGAACATACCCTATGCCGATTTTTACAAGGCAGAGATCGAGGACGCATACACTGTTGACGCAGTTTCCTCCGCAACCACAAAGGGAAAGTGGGGAATGAACGGCGCAGGCGAGATCGTTGAGGGTACTTACAACAACGGAAACGGAACTATCCTCGGAGTCAAGTTCCCTGTTGAAGTATCAGCGGCCGACGTTGATACCCTCAGGGAAAAGTATGACTTTACTGCTCTTGACAGCAAGCCCGCCGCATACAAGGAGGTATCCCTTTCAGGCGATTCTCTCAGCGTATCGAAGCTCGTTGATACCAACGGAGAGCAGACGGTTGACGGCTCTGCAACAGTTTCCACAAACAGCTACTACGGCGACTATCAGATCAAGGTAACAGGCTATCCCGAAAATACTGTCCTTTACGGTGTTATAATCAACACAAAGGAAAACGATCACTACGCTATGCGCCATCTTGAAAACATCTGGAGATCAGGTTCATATGCATGGTCGGCAGGAATAAAGACCGTGGAATATCACGGAAACCATGTAAAATACGAAAACTATGCAAGCTCAATGGGCAAGACGGTAACCTCGGTAACATTCATCACACTTGACGGATATACCACTGTTAATGTCGGGGAGCAGTATCTTCCTATCAGATTTGCAGGAGAGGTCAAAGCTGAGGACGCTTCCGCAGGCACAGGCAGGACAGCTCTTTCGCTCACAGGCTTCCCGGAGGATTACAGGAAGGTCATAAGCGCAGATGAAAGTCTCACAGCTACCGAGACAGAGGTAAGCTATACAAACGCAAAGCCCGGCAAGTATAATGTAAATGTCAGCGATGAAAGCGGCAAATATGCACCCATGACTGCTCAGTTCATACTTTCGACAGACGATATTCCCGTTAAGTTTGAAAACGGTAAGCTCACAAAGGCTGACGGTTTCACAGACGATGACTATGCAAATTACATCAAAAATCTTGCGACCGTTGATATAAACGATACCTCCTACAGAGCAACAGGCAGCAAAGCTATCAGGCTGTTCAAAGAGGACGGCTCCGTTGATCTCGATGTGACCGTAAGCGACGCGAAGGTATTTGAGAACAACGGCACTTACAGCATCACTCTGAACTCAACAGGCTACAATGCACCCTACAGCTTTGAGGTAAAGAAGACGGCAGCCGCTTTAACAACAACTACCACAACAAAGAAGACTACGACAACAGCAAAGACTACCACAGCAGCTTCAAGCAGCCCCAGGACAGGCGTAAACGGAATGGCTCTGCCTGCAGCTGTACTTGCTCTTGCAGGAACGGCAGCCTTTGCACTCAGAAAGAAAAACGACTGACGATAGATTCTGAAGGATAATCCATAAAATACTGATCCCCGGAGCTTTGTCTGCTCAGGGGTCAGGTGCTGAAAGGTTGTAATAATATATGTTATTTATCGTTTCACTTATAATTGCTCTTTTTACAGCATTTACCCTTGATAAGCAGCTAAAAAAGCGCCCTGTGGTATTCTACATCACGGCAGCTGTTCTCACAGTCGCTTCTGTCGTAATAACACAGTCAGATATAACTGTAAACAACAGCTTCGTGAGGGATTATGTTTTGGGCATGTTCTCACGGGGAGCTCTCGGAGCTGCCTTCTGGGCAGTTGTAATGTATGCGGGGGCTCTTTCCAACGGTTCGGCTCCCATAAAGAAGCTTATGCCCATACGAGGAGAGCTTTCAATAACCGCCGCCGTTCTCACCCTTGCACATATCATCACCTTTGGTATCAGATATATCTCAAGCCTTATGAACGGCAGAACAGGCAGCGGCGCCGCTTTCAGGGACTTTGTAGTTACCTGTGTTTTATCGCTTGCAATGGCACTGATAATGCTGCCGCTGACCGTAATGTCATTCAAGGCTGTCCGCAGAAAAATGGACGCTAAAACATGGAAGAAGATACAGCGCTTCGCTTATCTTTTCTATGCGATGATATACATTCATATCATGTTCCTTTTTGTTCCGAAGGCTCAGAAAGGCAGAGAGGGATATTTTCTCGGCGTTCTTGTCTACAGCGCAGTATTCATCGGCTATGCAGTTCTAAGGCTCAGGAAGCACTGTCTTTCAAAGAAAGAGAATACATCAAAGCTTATTCCTAATGCCGTATGCGCCTGTGCTTTTGTTATCCCCTTATGTTTAAGCGGAGCGGTTTCGCGGAATACAAATGTCAGAACAAAAGCTGTCAGCGCAGCGTCCGGATCGGCAGCCGAGACTTCCGCAAACACTCAGGATACGACCGGGACCACAGCAGCTTCTGAACCCCAAACGACCTCAAAGCCAGCTGAAACGACGGTGACGACCTCCGCTAAAGCCGAAAAGGCTACAGAAACTGCAACGGATGAAGCAACCGAACCGACCAGCGAAGCCGAAACTGCAAACGATCAGCCCACAGAAGCTGAACCCGAAGAAACGTCTCAGCAGAACTACAGGTTTAAGAACGGTACCTTTGAAGGCACGGGCGAGGGATATGACGGAAAGGTTCATGTTACGATAACAATCGAAAATGACATCATCACTTCGATCTCCGCAGATGCCGACGCAGACGATCCGGACTATTTCGGCGACGCTGTGAGCGAGGTGTTACCGCAGATAAAAAGCAGTCTCAGCGCTGACGGTGTTGACGCCTGCTCGGGTGCTACGTACAGCTCCAACGGTATAATCGAAGCCGCAAGAAACGCTCTTGAACAAGCACTGAACTAAGTTATTGCGAATACTCCTAAAACTTCTATTCTTGAAGCAAAAAAAGGATCCACAGATATAAACATTATCTGTGGAGTTCTTTTTATACCTTGAGGTTTTCTAAACTAATCCCAGCGGTGCATAGCACACAGACCATGTCAGTGACATATAAATGTGCTCTTATGATATAATGCTTTTTTGTTATCTGATCTATCACATGTCGTACCAAATTAGAATATATTTAGTCAGGTTAATCATCGGCAATTATTAATGCCTATATACAGCCATATCAGCTTATAAATAACATATATACCAAAATTTTTAGGATATCATATACATATTTATCATAGCTTTTTTCATCTGTCAGGTTTAATCCAAGTATTTCTTTTTCCACTATACCAACAGCTTCTGAATGTGAAACACCTGTCTATCGTTTTTAGATATAAGCATCAGCTTGATTCGAATAGAATTCTCCGATTGTTTAAAACATAAGAATTCATGTTCATAAAATATTTACGATTTCATCCGCACATTTTGCCAGTCTCATACGTTAAAGCATATATAGACTAAAATACAATTATCTCTTGCATTCAGCGAGATATCGTTGTATAATGAAATCAGCCAGTTAAATGCTGCAAATCTGAAGAATGGCAGGTGAATGATATGAAGCTCACAAGACTGACCGCAGCTGTTATAGCAGCTGCAACCGCAATCACGCCGCTTTCGTTTAATGCTTCTGCACCAATTTCGTATGCAGAGGACACAGGTGCAATTGCTAAACTCCCAGACTGGATACCGTCTGATTTTAATTCCGCTGTAGAGTTCAGAAATCACTATGGAGCAACGCATATTGACAATGGTCTCATCTGTATAGTATATCCTGATCGTGCGAGAAAGGGCCGCAGTGCAGATACATACGGATATGAACTGAAACCAACTGTAGGAATGGGGCTCGAACTTAAACATGAGATATACACTCATGAGCTGACCGAGACCTGCTTTGATGTGTTTGTCTATCAGCCGCAGAAACAAGGCGATATTGATCTGACAATAGTTGATCCTCATGTACAGATCAGCGAATTAAGCTTGTTTTTGACAATATTACAATATTTACGCACGATAAAGACCTCCAATCAGATGTGTATATCTGATTGGCTTCGCCGCACATTTTCGGCTTTTTGTCAATACCTTTCGCCAAAAATTTACATTATATTCATAAAAATAGTCACAGGAGCATTAATTGATTTCTGTGACTATTTTGGTTTCCCTTAGCTTAATGACATTACCCTTTCGGGTGGGGATTTTCTCATTCATATACGATTATTAAGATATATGCAGACCTGGAATCATTCCTCAGGTATCACCAGTAAGGAATTTTCAGCTTGCCTCGGGAAGCTACTCTTAACTCGCTGTCAAATCCTGTTGAATAACAACAAAAATACTCTTGACATTTGATAACTTTTGTGGTATTATTATTATATTATTTCCCGTTTAATAGTACAGAGATTATACATTCTGTACTAAAAATAATAAAAAGCGAGGTAGATCTATGTCAAAAAGGATGTTGCAAAGGGTTCTTTCCATGCTGTCGTCCGCAGTAATAATCGCTCCGACTATTACTTCAGCGGCAGCACAAGCTTCAGCTTATGAAGCTTATCCGCCAAATCAGTCGTCATCAGCAGGAAAAATAGCGGCTGGATTTTATGCTCCTGTCAATGACAATGAATTCACGGGAACTGGTAAAGGCGTAAAAATCGCTCTGCTGGACGCAGGCGTAACAGAATACGATACCTATAAGCAGGTATCTTTCATCGATGACGATACCATTGGTTCCAATCATGGTGATCTCATGATGAGCATACTCAGCGATAAGGTACCCGATGCCTCAGTTATGGACGTAAGAGTTCTTGACGACGAAGGAAAAGGTACATACTCCGATGTATGCAAGGGCATACGCTGGGCGGTCGACAATGATGCCGACATTATCGTTATGAGCTTTTCCGGCCAGAGCAATTCGTCGCTGCTGGGAGAAGCAGTCGAATACGCTGAGAAGCACAATGTCTTCGTTGTAGCTGCGGCAGGCAATTCTTCAAGCGAGCAGATGTTCTTCCCTGCTGCGTTTGAAACGGTAATCTCCGTGGGAGCTATCGACGCTGACGGAAATATCTATGATTTCTCCAACTACGGTCAGTATGTTGATACCTATGGTATAAACAGCAGCGGTACTTCGGGTGCGGCTCAGGTAGTTGCCGCTTCTGCTGCTATTGCAATTGAATTTGAAAACGGTATCAAACCTTCCGAGCTTAGAAAAGATTTCCAGCTTAACCCCAAAACCTTTGTTCCGAGATCGACTGAAATAAATGCAGATGCTATTGTTTATGCTACAGTAAAATGCAGCAATAATGGTCATAAATGGGAAGCATGGAGAAGCATCAAAGCCCCTACATGTACTGCAAAAGGACGAGACACGAGAGCTTGTCAAAATTATGGTTGTGGTACTGTTGAATTCCGTGATTCCGATCCATTAGGCCATTCTTATTCATGGGTAAAAACAGCAGATGCTACATGTACAGGTTATGGAAAAGAATCAAAAAAGTGTTCAAGATGCGGGGATATTTCTGGAACAAGAAATACCGGCCCTCTTGGCCATAACTGGGAGTCATCATGGCATATTACAAAACAGCCTACATGTACCGAAGAAGGTTCTCAGTATAAGGCATGCCAACGTTACGGCTGCGGTGCTACAACAACAGATAGCATCAAAGAATTAGGACATGCTTATTCATGGGTCAGAACAGCTCAGCCTACTTGTACCAATTACG
>Ga0129307_1001843_pt1 | contig 19862 bp, 16 predicted proteins | sample P1105metagenome_FD_94437 | JGI IMG/M metagenome (GOLD analysis project Ga0129307, IMG submission 94437) | Capybara group fecal microbial communities from Wisconsin, USA - P1105 metagenome | ecosystem: Host-associated > Mammals > Digestive system > Large intestine > Fecal | place: USA: Wisconsin... | reverse complement strand
GGGCAGGGCGTTGTACAGGTATGCTTCCGAGATCATCCAGCGGGAAAAGATGATCGCAAATCTCGCAGAGAGCCGGTCCGAAGACCATCTCCGTCTGAGCTTCAACCAGAGCCGTTCGATCGCGAAGGCTGTCCTGGACTTTCATTCAGTCCGGGATAAAAAAGTACACATCCATGCGTTTGAGAAGATGACGGAGCTGGTGATCCGGGATGTGGCACAGTTCCAGAGCGACCTCGGCTTTGTCTTTGTCATGGATGTCCAGATGCCGGCATTTGCATATCATCTGGACCGAAAAGGGCTGGAGTATGAGATCCTTTTTAAGACGGATGCGCACATATCGGTCGGCGGGAACAATCCCTTATCCGGCAGCAAGCAGGTATCTCTGAAGGACCTTCAGGATATGCGCTTCGTACAGTTCGATGATGATTACTTTTCCTTCCAGAACGGCGTATGCACGATCGAACCTTCGCTCAAGCCCGCCTTTCACAAGGCCTTCATTACGAACAGCTCATCGATCATTCTGACGATGCTGAACAACGGGGATTTCTGCAACCTGTGCATACCGCCTTTCTACGGTGTCGAGCCATACGGTGAAATAAAAATGATACCCGTCCGTCCGGCGCTGACTGTCAATGTTGTCTGCATCCACCGTCCTGAAATGACGAACGAGATGAAGGCGTTCCTGGAGTACTTAAAGTCGTTGAACGTTATGCAAAAACAGCAATGACAGGTATGCGGGGTCATACTTGTCACCATGTATACCGGATGATATAATGATAGCGAGTTATCAGCTCAGGGACATAAGCGTAAGCATTTGTATCAAGAAAGGAAAAAAGCTTATGAAGAAACGTTTTTCATTCATTCTGGCAGCAGTAATGATAACTTTCGCACTTGCGGCATGCGGTTCCAATTCAAAGCCCGCGGCTACCACCGCTGCACCTGCAGCGACTGAAGCAGCTCCTGCAGCTACGGAAGCGGCAGCCGAAGCGGCAAAACCGGCGGAGACCGAGGCTCCGGCTCCTGCTGCGGCAGCATTCAAAGACACGGTCGTATTCGGACGCAACGCGGATCCCCTGGATCTGGATCCGACCGTCGGCGACGATACCAACTCGACACGTATGTATCATTCTCTTGTTCCCGGTCTGGTACAGGTCGACTTAAACGGTGAGATCCAGCCCGATCTTGCAAAGTCATGGGAAGTCAGCGATGACGGCCTTACATGGACCTTCCATCTTCAGCCGGGTCTGAAATTTGCGGACGGTTCCGATGTGACGATCGAGGACTGGCAGTTCAGCTTCGACCGCGCGAAGAACACGGAGACTTCCTACTGGAAGTTCGTGGCTGAGCCGATCGTCAGTGTGGAAGGCGACAATGAGACCGTGATCATCACCATCGCCGAGGAGAACCCGGCGTTCCTTTCCTACCTGACCATGTTCAATATGGGCGTGCAGTCCAAGGCTCACTTCGATGAGCTGGGCGGCTCCTATGACAATGCGTGGCCGCTGGGCGCGGGCGCATACTATGTGACCGAGTGGGCGCATGATGAGTATATCACCCTGGATGCCAACCCATATTACTTCAAAGAAGGCTATCCGAAGACCCCGCATGTGAGGTTTGAGACGATCGCCGATGATAATTCCAGATCCATGATGCTCAAAGCCGGCGAGCTTGATCTGACTTCGGATCTTCCGTTCTCCAGCGCGGCGGCCATCGATGCGGAAGACGGCGTTTCGGCTGTTGAATGGCCGTCTACACAGCAGAGATACCTGGTCATGAACGGCATGGCATGCGAGCCTCTTGCGGACACCAAAGTGCGTCAGGCTCTGATGATGGGCACGGATTTCCAGGGACTGATCGATATGTGTCTCTATGGTTTCGGCCAGAAGTCCAATTCCTTCCTGAGCCCGAAGCAGCTCGGCTACAACACCAAACTTCCGGAGTACACCTATGATGTGGAAGGCGCTAAGGCGCTGCTTGCGGAGGCGGGATATCCGGACGGCTTTGAGATGACATTCACCCTTCGTGCGGGCAATGCACTCTTCGAGCAGATCGGCACCATCATCCAGGATCAGTGGGCCAAGATCGGCGTCAAGGTCAACGTCGAGTCCATGGATTCCGCAGCCCTGGTGGCTCTGCAGAACGAGATGAAGCTGGATATGGTCATCGGCACCTGGACCGACGACATGCCCGATCCGTCCCAGCTGACCCAGTATCTGTTGGACTACGAAGGCAACCACGGATTCTTCACCAACTGGCAGTCCAGGGAATGCCAGGATCTGTTCGCGGAAGCATCCAAGGAAATGGACGACGATGCGCGTTATGCGCTCTATGACAAGATCCAGGAGATCGCTCATGATGAAGTCGCACTTCCGTCCCTGTTCAATGCCAATGAATTCGTCGCACAGAGCGACAAACTGAGCGGATATGTGCAGACTCCGTACGGCCAGTACATTCTCGAGGACGTCGTGATCGAAGAGTAAGCGTCACAGTGTAACACTTCAGGGTCAGTCGAATGATCCGAACACACGGACAGCGGGTTGAAACAAGCCCGCTGTTCTTTTTTATGCAAAGATAATACTCACTTCTCCAGCCAGCTGATATCCAGATCGGCCACAACAGGACTTCGCTTATCGTAGTTGCCCTCCAGGACCTTGATGAAATTATCGGGCCGTGCGAACCAGTCGAAGCTGATCACCCAGTTGCCCTTATTGACTCCGCGCAGGAAGTCGCTCTTTCGTATGCGTTCGATTGCGGAAAGGACGGCATCGAGCCCGTACTCCCTGATCCGTTCATTGATATCCTGACTTCGTCTGGTACCGGGGATGAGCTTGCTGATGCGGTTAATGCCGACGGTCTCCAGTTCGTTCCAGGCTTCGACAACGCGGCCGGTCTCTTCGGATGGAAGATCGCTTTCCGGGCCTTCAGGCGAAGGATCATATAATACTTCTTCTGTTCTTTCTTTCTTATAATTATTACATTCTTTATATTCTTCTATTGTTGCAGGCCGAATGAAGTCGGATTGATCTTCGTATGCAGCCGGCTTGCGGACCGTGTGAGAATCGTATGTTTCAGGATCTTTATTATCCCGCACAGGGACGGCCTTTTTCCCGTATTCTTCCTGCCCGGGATCGCTTGTTGAATCTGCCTCGGAATCCTGATACTTGTTATAGTTTACGATCGTAATGATCCGGTAAGAGTTCGTGCTTCGATCACGAATCTCGCCGGTCTTTTTCAGGTGTGCGAGTGCAGTACGAATCTCACCGATTGTAAGACGGGTCTCTAGGCGGAGACTGTCCAGACTGGTTACAAGTTCTCCCCTTTCTATGCGCTCGCCCTCAAACTCACCCGGCTTCCAGTTTGCCCGGATCAGAAGATGAAGAAAAAGTGCCTTGGTCTTGAGATTTGAGTACCATCCCCATTCAGTAAAATTGCGATAAAGCTTAACGAATCCTTTTGTCATTGTTGTCCTCCTTCAGACGTATATAAATGTTGAGTAAGCATGCCATCCTCATCCCAAAAGGCCCGGATCAACAATGCTTCTACATAAAAATGGAGAAAAAACGGAAAACTGACGGAGAAACATGCGAAAAATACAATAAAAGAACAATTTACATGATCTGGCATGAACAATTCCGGCATTGTCACGGGAGTGTTTCAGAAATAATACCGTGCGCGGATTGCTTTAAATGTTGCACGGTGGTAGACTTAAAAGGCTGTATCGAATAGGGGAAATGGTGAGCTGAGCCTTCCTCTATTTTGTGATACATAATTGAACAACACAGCAGCCGGACCGGCAGCAAGGAAGAGAAGACATGATCGATATCAATGATCCGCGTTTTGCGGGTATCAAACCGTTTGAAAAAAAAGTATGGCTGGCGACACCGACAATGCACGGTAACGAGGCTAAATACATGATGGAAGCCTACGAGACCAACTGGATGAGTACCGTAGGAAAGAACATCAACGAAGTTGAGGCACAGATCGCAGAGTATGTTGGTGTGAAATATGCTGTGGCACTTAGTGCCGGCACGGCAGCGCTGCACCTTGCGACCAAGCTCGCGGGAGAGAGGCTCTACGGACAGGCGAGACCTTATGAGGGAACGCTTAGGGGACGAAAGGTCTTTGCGTCGGATGTGACTTTTGATGCATCTATCAATCCGATCGCATACGAGGACGGAGAAGCTGTCTTTATCGATACCGAGTATGATACCTGGAACATGGATCCCAAAGCACTGGAAAAAGCTTTTGAGATCTATCCGGACGTGAAGCTCGTTGTCATCGCGCACCTCTACGGCACGCCGGGCAAGATGGAAGAGATCAAAGCCATCTGCGATAAACACGGTGCACTGATCGTGGAAGATGCTGCAGAGAGCCTCGGTGCAAAGTATCTCCTGAACGGTGAGTGGAAAGAGACCGGAGCGCTCGGAGACTACAACTGTATTTCATTTAACGGAAACAAGATCATTACCGGTTCTTCCGGCGGCATGTTCCTGACCGACTCTAAAGCTGATGCTGACAAGGTTCGTAAATGGAGCACACAGTCGAGAGAAGATGCCCCCTGGTACCAGCATGAAGAAATCGGCTACAACTACCGCATGAGCAACGTCATCGCAGGTGTGGTGAGAGGTCAGATCCCGTATCTCGAGGAACACATCGCACAGAAGAAGGCAATTTATGAGCGTTACAAGGACGGCTTCAAGGACTTGCCGGTAAAAATGAATCCTTTTGATACAGAAAAGTCTGTTCCTAACTACTGGCTCAGCTGCATGATCATCGATGAGGATGCAATGTGCCAGCAGGTGAGAGACGATAAAAAGTCGCTATATATCTCTGAACGAGGCAAATCTTGCCCTACGGAGATCCTTGAGGCACTGGCAGCGTTCAACGCGGAAGGACGTCCGATCTGGAAACCTATGCATATGCAGCCGATATACCGGACCAATCCGTTTATAACAGTATCCGGAAACGGTCGGGGACGCACAAATGCCTATATTTCAGGCACATTTGAGGACGTAGGAGCCGATATTTTCCGTCGTGGGCTCTGTTTGCCGAGTGATAACAAGATGACTGAAGAGCAGCAGGATCGGATTATCGAGATTATACATCGATGCTTTTTGTAAAAATGAATCATGTAGGCTGAATGTGAATCAGGGTTGTAGATAGGCAGATGTCACATCTGCTGGACATCAATCAGGTAATCATAGACGCATCTGCTGGATATGACTGAGGTGCGTATATGTGCATCTGCTGGATATGCATTGGGTATGTACAGAGAAAAACTGGCATCTGCTGGATATGAATGAGGTGGGTACAGAGGTGTCTGCTGAATATGAATGAGGTAGCCACATTAAACGTGAATCAGAGGTTCAAATAGTAATAATTGTTCAAGAGGATAACGGTAAATGAAAACAATTCTTATAACTGGAATCGGTGGGCTTACACCTCGTTCCATTGCCACGATATTAAAAGAGAATCATCCTGATTATAAACTCGTAGGTTGTGATGTCGAAAAGAAGGCTATGGGCTTTTTCATGAAGACCAAGGATGGTCGAAAGCTCATTGACAAGTATTATGTCGCTCCGCGTTGTGATGATCCCGCTTATTTCCCGTGGATTGAAAAGCTGGTGGAGAAAGAATATGTCGACTATGCCTTCGTTCAGCCGGAGTCTGAGATAGTCGAATGGGGACAGTATTACGAGGATCATGGAAAGTATCCCTGCCCTGTGTTCATGGGTTGTAAACTCTTGTCCGAGAGTCTCAGGGACAAAGCGATAATGGCAGAATTGCTGGAAGGCACAGACTTCATACCGAAGACCATAAAGGTTACGCAAGAGAATCCCCGTTTTGAAGATGTAGAGAAGGAGATTGGTTTTCCGTGTTGGATCAGGGCAACGGAAGGAACTGGTGGCCTCGGTTCCCTGCGGCTCGTTGATATCAGTTCGTATAAATCTTGGCTCTTCATCAACTCTCGTATACCTGAATTCACTGTATCCGAGTTCCTCACAGGTCGCCATCTGGCCAACCAAATGCTCTACTACAATGGTGAGTATGTAAAGGGCGCGGCTCTGGAATGCGTGGAATACGTCATGGCAAACACCGCACCTTCTCATGTGACTGGGAATACGCATTTCGGCCGGTTCCTTAATGAGGACAGGATAAATCGTTTCTGTGATGATTGCATCAAATATTTGGAAAAGAAGCTCGGCGTGACTGCCCATGGCATCCTGTCCTTTGATCTGAAGGAAGACAAGGGCGGAAATATGAAGGTGACGGAAGTCAATATCCGCCACATGGCTTATACGGGTGTTATGGCGCATGTCGGCTTTGATTTGATTGAGGACACAATCCGAATCCATGAGGATGGAGACAGCAGCAATGTGGTGAGGGATCAGTTCCATCACTATGAAAAGCCGTACATTTTCCTGCGAGATGTTGACGTAGAGCCGATTGTGCTGGATGGTGAAGACGTGTTTGATGACCCGGCTGCGAGATTGAATGTTTCGTGGGGGGGGGTACAACAGATACCTGATTAACCAGATTAACCGCTTCTATGCGGTGCCTCTTATGGAGGTTGCCGCATGATGTATCCAGATATCTATTTTGAACCTGATTATGCCCGACTATATGAGACTGACGATAACAAGGCGGTTGAGTACAGATTTGAGTGTGAGCACGGTGTTATTACGAATCTGTTTCTGAAGCGGAAGATCAACATATCATTGCCAGATGGAATCCAGTATTACGATATTGTTACTCCATACGGTTATGGCGGCCCGGTAATACATAATGCAACGGATAAGGAAAAGCTGATAGCGGCGTATATGGGGGATTTCCAGTCGTTCACAGAACAGGAGAACATCATAGCAGAGTTTGTACGCTTTCACCCTATCATCGGCAACGGTGTGGATTTTAAGGAAGCGTATAATTCGATCTTCGATAGAAAGACCGTCGGGACGACTTTGACCTATGACGATGTTATAGCTACGGAGTTCTCAAAGCATAAGCGGAAGGATATAAGGCGCATCCTTAAGAATCCTGATATTCGCTATGAAGTGGATGAAACCCCGGCGAGTCTTGATGACTTCGTGGAAATCTACTATTCCACAATGGATCGGGACGGAGCGGAGGATTACTACTACTTTGATAAGTCTTACTTTCAAAGCATGCTGGAGAAATTCAAAGGCCACATAACCACAGGTAAGGTGTTCCTGGGTGAAAAGTTGATCGCTATGGGTGTTTACTTCCGATACGGAAAGTATCTCCATGCGCACCTTTCCGGGACACTTTCAGAGTATCTGGAATACTCGCCTGCATACATCTTGAAATATGCTCTGGCTATCTACGGGCATGAGAAGGGATACGAGGTTATCCACTACGGCGGAGGATCGTCCAGATCTGAAGAAAATGGGCTGTACAAGTTCAAACGGGAATTTGGTAAGAACACAGTGTTTGACTTCTATATAGCTAAAAAAGTGTGGAATATGGATGTGTACAAGCGCATCTGTGATGCTGTTGGTGCTGATATAAATACCGAATTCTTCCCGGCTTACAGGGAAGAAAGATAAAAGAAGGAAATGCCATGAAGAAGGAACGCTTACTGCAAACGATTGGTTTGTTTCTCAAAAGAGGTTCAGGCGCAAGAGGACGGTATCTCCGGGAGAAACATATCTTTGCGGAGGTCGGAGAAAATGTAAAGTTTCAGCCGCGGCTTATTCCGCTCTATCCTGAGCTGATAAAGCTGCATAATAATATCATGGTTGCTGCGGGTGTGCGTTTTGTAACACACGATGCATCTTACACAGTTTTGAGCAAACTGGGACTTGGAAAATTTCCGGAGCGTGTAGGTTGCATTGAAGTAATGGACAATGTTTTTATTGGCTACAACGCGACAATTCTTCCAAACGTCAGAATTGGAGAGAACTGCATTATCGGTGCAAGCTCCACGGTGGCAAAAGATTTAGAACCAAATGGTGTGTATGCCGGGATTCCTGCAAAGCGAATCGGATCATTTGATGAGTATGTTCAAAAATGCGCCGAAAGTCCTCGGGGGGGGTACAACTACCCCTATGTTCAGCATAATCAAAACATTTCCGAAGATGAAACTCAGAGGGCTTGGAGCTTATTTGAAAATGAGAGAAGCATCTCTGCTGATGTGTAGTTGATTATCAATCGTGAAACGGTGGTAAAAAAGTATGGGTCAAAAAGGACTGTACGGGAAATATATAAAACGATTGCTGGATATTATTCTTTCGGCGCTGGCTCTTGTGGTTCTTAGCCCTTTGCTGGGAATCACAGCCTTGCTAGTTCGGATCAAATTGGGCAGCCCGGTAGTTTTCAAACAGGCTCGTCCTGGAATGCATGAAAAGATATTCTATCTCTATAAGTTCCGCAGCATGACAAATGAGGTGGGAGAAGACGGTCGGTTGCTGCCGGATGCTCAGCGTCTTACAAAGTTCGGCAAATTTCTCCGTGCAAGCAGTCTTGATGAGCTTTTAGAGCTTGTGAATATCATAAAAGGCGATATGAGCATTGTTGGGCCGAGACCGCTATCTATTTATTACCTACCACACTATCCAGCGGAGCTAAGAAGAAGGCATGAAGTCAGACCGGGATTAACAGGTCTTGCGCAGGTGAGTGGGCGAAATAATCTCCCATGGGATGATCGGTTTGCTTACGATGTCAAGTATATTGAGAATATGTCTTTCGGTCTTGATGTGAAGATTGTTCTGGACACTGTGATGAAGGTACTGAAGCATGCAGATGTATCCGTCCGTGGAACGACAAAGGTGAAAGATTACGGACCGTATAGCATTCTAAAAGAGGAAAACGAGGGAGGCCGGAAAGTGTCAGATATGACGTATTCGGAAATTGGCAGCTATTTCTGGCTGGATGGAAATGAGAAAAGCTTATATGAAGACAAGATAAACTGGCTGCCTTCTGTGGCGGACAGCTGTTTCGCATTTTCAGGCAGGAACGCAATAGATGTTGCGTTAAGGGATATTCTGAATGAGAAAAGTATTCAGAAGGTCTATGCTCCATCGTATTGCTGTGTTTCCATGCTTCAGTCGTTTATAGATAGAGGATTAAAAGTCGAGTTCTATAATGTCGGATATCAGGACGGTAGATTTACATATCAACTTCCGAAGACGGATACTCACAACATTGTCCTGATTATGAGCTATTTTGGTCTGGATACAGCGGTGGCGCATGATACAATTGTAGAACTGAAGAATACCGGGGCAGTTGTTATTGAAGACATCACACACTCCCTGCTTCATAAGGTTCCTGCATCTGACCAAAGCGATTACTTGGTAGTAAGTCTCCGAAAGTGGTTTGCAATTCCTACTGGCGGCTGGGTTGGCAAGAGGAACGGAAAGCTTGCCGAAAAGCCGAACATGGATAGCAATCATGCGGTTGAAGAAAAGATTGCCGCAATGAAGGAAAAGTATGAATATCTGACCGGAAAGATTGACAGCAAGGAGAATTTCCTGCTGACAAATGCCAAGTTTGATAATGACCTGATTCATGTTGACCGGATGCTCAAGATTGACGATACATCACTGAGCATTGTGGCTGGTACAGATATTAAAGCTGTGGTAGTTCAGAGGCGGAAAAACGCAGTTGTTCTCCTTGATGGCTTAACAGATCTGGATGGGAAGATCTTGACGCTGCCAACTGCTGATCTTGAATCGGATACACCCCTCTTCTTACCAATCTTTATGAGGACCGATGATAGGGATGCATTGAGAAAGCACCTGATTGGAAAAGGTATCTATTGTCCAGTCCATTGGCCAGAGGTCATGGGGGCAGAAGTAGGTGTCAGAGCGAATGAACTGTCTTTGATTTGCGATCAGCGTTATTCCGAAGGCGATATGAAGACCATCGTAAATGAGATTCATGAGTGGGCGAACTCCCGTTGTTGAAGATGGAATAGCGTGCCGCAAAGTGCAGTAGAAAGAAGGAAGCAGAATGGAATTGAAGGGCAAAAGGCTCCTTATACTTGGAGGATCTCGTATCTCCTGTGAAATTATTAGACATGCCAGAGCAATGGGCATTGTGACTGCTGTGACTGATTACTATCCTCTTGAAAAGTCGCCGGCAAAGCAAATGGCAGATGAGGCTTACTACGAAGATACCAGTGACGTTAATCACATGACAGAATTTATAAAAGAAAAAAAGTTTGATGGTGTCCTCACCGGATTCACGGACTCAGTTCTTCCATACTATGCGGAAATGTGTGAGAAGGCCGGACTGCCGGCGTATGCAACGAAAGACCAGTTAGAGCTTTTCATAAACAAGGAAAAATATAAGCAACTGATGCGGGAATTTGACGTCCCAACGATTCCTGAGTACAGTATTGATCCAGAACGGATTGATGAGACAACAAAGGATATTGTTTATCCGGTCATTGTAAAACCGGCAGATGGCAGTGGGTCAAGAGGAATCACGGTTTGTGAGAATATCGAAGATCTAAAGGCTGCGATCCAGTTTGCAGATAAAGCGTCGAAAGCAAAGGAAATCGTTGTAGAACAGTATATTGATAAGGAAGAGTGCACTATCTTCTGGATGTTTATCGATGGGAAGTACTACATGGTTTTACTTGGCAATCGCCATGTTAAACACAATCAGGAAGGTGAGCTGCCTCTTCCAGCAGGGTATACATATCCAGCGGCGGTGCAACCGAGGTTTATAGCCGAAGTTGCCCCAAAGATGGAGAAGATGTTCCGCTCTGTCGGGCTCAAGAATGGTCTGATGTTCATGCAGTGCAAGGTTGTGGATGGCACTTGTGTTGTTTACGACATCGGATACCGCCTGACGGGATCTCTTGAATACATCAATCTGAAAGGCATGTGCGGTTATGATCCGATGGATATGCTTATTCGATTTGCATTGACAGGAAACATGGGCGAGCCGGATATGGATAGGAAAGCGGATCCTTATCTCGGAGGGAAATACTCTTACAACGTATCCATTCTCTGCAAACCAGGAAAAGTAGCGGAGATTCGAGGACTTGACGAGATTAAATCTTTGCCGGGTGTCTTCGATGCTGTGGTTGCTCATCCTGTCGGAGACACAATAACAGAGGCAATGAAGGGTCGTCTGGCTCAAATCACGATCAGAATTCTAGGAAAAGCTAATAGTATTGAAGGTATGAAAACAGAAATGCTGGAGATCCAGAGGTTGGCGCATGTCGTCTCAGATACAGGAGAGGAAATGAATCTTCCGGGCTTGGAGGATTCGGACTTTGTAGGAACTATCTATGAACAGCCATAAAAAGATTATTATCACAGGTGCATCAGGATTCCTCGGCAGTCATCTGGTGGAGAGGCTGAAAGAAGATGAACAGTATGAGGTTTACGCATTATCTTCTAAGCCAGAAGAGCTTGAAAATCGTCTTGGTGGAGAGAATATAGAATACGTTTATAAAGACGACCTGAAGGCAGAGATGCTTAAGGATAGCATCGTTATAAACTGCGAATAAGCCGCAGATTATTTTGTCAGATAGTGTGAAGAAAAAATCGAGCAGTTTTATCCATATAAGAAAATAGGAGTTATGGAAATGAGTCCACAAATCAGTATTATTATTCCAGTGTACAATGCGGAAAAATACATAAATGAGTGTGTCGAATCCGTCCTAAGGCAGAATTTTACTGATTATGAGGTAATATTAATCAATGACGGATCAATGGATAATAGTGGATTAATTTGTAAAAGACTTGCTGAAAGAGATGATCGTATACATTACATTGAACAGGAAAACTCTGGCGTCTGCGGGGCTAGAAATGCAGGACTTGATGTAGCTACGGGTGTGCTTATATTCTTTATGGATTCGGATGACTGGCTGGAGCAGGACAGCTTGAATGTACTGTTTAGCGAGTACCAAAAAACGAATTCAGATATGATTATTGCAGATATGCGCTTTGTTGGTGATTTGAGAACCCGTGACCTACATGTTTTTGATAAGAGCTTTACCACAACCGATAAAGAATGGATTGATAAGTATGAAATGGCGTGTATTGGTTATGGCTACAACCCAAATCCAGGCACGAAGCATAATATAACTGGCCTAGGCAGCATGGGGAACAAATTGTATAAAAGAGATATAATTGAAAAGAATAAGCTACGATTTGATCCATATACGCTGGGAATATATGAAGATAACTTATTCGTACTACATTATCTCGTTAATTGCCAAAGCGTTACTTATATTTCGAAGGTCGTTTACAACTATAGAGAAGTAGGGGATTCCAATAGCAGAGGATTTAAAAGCAAAACACTTGAGATAAACAAAAGGATATTTGATAGAATTCAAGAGTTTATTAATACTTATAAATTAGAGGAAAAAGACGATTATAATAAAGCGTTTTATATATATGTAATTAGAAGGCTTGAAGCATCTTTATCTGTATATTTTTTCGCAAAAGGAAATACTGACTCGTATTATAAACGGTTAAATGAATTACAGAATATTTTGAAGAGTAATCCTTATAACACTGCAATTGAAGAGGTTGATACCGGAAAACTAAAGGCGAGCCACAGATTCACATGTCTAACTGCAAAGACAAAATCGGCATTCATTGTTTGGATAGGATATATTGGTAAACAAATTGCATATAGAGTCCTTAAGTTGGCACGGTGACCATATGTTCAACTCGAGTTTGGAAAAAGAATATGTTCCAAGTGTATAATAAAAGAAAAGATAAAACTTTAATTATTTGAGCGAATTCTCACCTAGAAAGAATGGACATGAAAGAAGCTCCAGATGCGATTATTAAACAGTTGATATACTCATTGTTTCAATGCATTAATTCATTTTCGAGATGCTTAACGTTGAAGGTATCATGTCGGATCAAAATCGTTCAAATGATTATTTTCTGGGTTCTTAGAGACAGAGAAATTAGAGCTGTACATTGATGTGGATGTTAGACATGAATCATCAATCCAGAATGCGTAAAATCCTGGAACGCTGTATGGTATAAGGAGTCAAATTGTGAAAATCAAAGTAAGTAATGCATGTATTGTGCTTATATATATATTGACGTTTGTGTCAGCTTTGACCTATCTCCGATATACAACAACAGATACATATACTTGGAGAATCTTATATTTAGTATCTGTATTGGGAATAAACGTACTTTGCATTATTTATAAACTTCATCGCAGAGCAATTATACTCGATCGATTCACAATGCTGCTCGGTGTCATTATTATTTTAGAATTGTGTGTGTCATATTTCAGCGGATTATTCGTTGTGCCCATGATTCTGGTCGATGTCATGGCATGGCCAATGATGTTATCCGTGTATTATGACTACTCCAAAGAAAATCCAGTACCAGGAGTATTTAAAAAAATCACTATGATTGGAATGGTACTAATATGTCTTTTTACAATTCCTGCGTTACGCCTGCGCCTTAGCGGAGCTGGGAGAGCCGCAGTCTTTGCGACATATTATTGTATAGCCTTCCTACCAATGATATTCATGTTTTTCAAAAACAGGGTTGCGGTTATCTTTTCTGGAGTAGTTTCAGTTTTAATGCTTCTTACATTTAAAAGATCAGCCTTTATAATTGTCCTAACTGGACTATTCCTGTATTATGTAGTTTCTATTTCTGATCAGGAAAATTCGAGAAAGAAAATTAGGAGAGCCGCTTTATTCGCGGTTGGAATTCTAGTTTTTGCATTTGTTGGTCAGTATTTAATTGATAAATTTAATCTTAATATTCTTCAAAGACTTGCAACTATTTTGGATGATGGGGGGTCTGGAAGAAATAGAATATGGGCGCAAGTCATGGATTATTTTAAAAATTCTAGCACAATTGAAAAATGGTTTGGCCATGGATTTCATTCCGTGTTTTATGAGATTCGCCCATTGGGTATTGCAAGATATGCCCATAATAGCTTTTTGGAAACATTATATGATTATGGATATATAGGGCTGTCTTTAGTAATTTGCGTTGTGTTGAGAATCATTATCGACACCGTTAAAATGGTGCGCTATCACGATGAGTATGCTCCGTTGATGGCATACTCGTTGGTTCCAATGTTAGTTTTAGGATTTGTTAGTTACTTTTTTGAACAATCGGTAATTATTCTTCCTTTAAGCCTTATGTGGGGCATATGCATGGGAAGCTTTTACGGAAAATCATCACAAGGGAGATTATATTAATGAAAGCGGGCATTGTTTCTTTATATGGATACATTAATTATGGGAATAGATTACAAAGCTATGCTGTTCAACAAGTATTGAAACAGATGGGAATCGATTCACAAGTAATATTTATTCAAAATAAGCGCACAGATATACGAGAGGTAGCAAAGAGACTTTACTTTTTGCCGCCCATTATAGCTATTGCTAGGCCTAATATGAGAACGATGATGAAATATAAACGGCAAATAGCCTTCGAACAGTTCAATAAAACCTTTATACATTCGCATAAATACTCAAATGTCCGTGATATTAAAGGATTTGATTATTATGTTCTGGGCTCTGATCAAGTATGGAATCCCAAAAGGTATAATAATGTAAAGAAAGAATTGTTCTTTTTAAGATTTGCTAATCCTCAACAAAAAGTATGCTTTGCACCAAGTTTTGGTGTAAGTGAGCTCCCAGGTCAATGGACAGACTTTTTCAGAGAAAATCTCATGACTTTTCCGCATCTATCCGTGCGAGAATATGCAGGAGCCAGAATAATTAAAGAATTGACAGGAAGAGACTCAGAGGTTTTAATTGACCCAACCCTTATGATGGACGCCAATGAGTGGAGAAATATAGCAAAGAAACCACAATCTGTCAATACCGATAGCAACTATATACTTAATTACTTTATTGGTGAGAGACCTGAAAAGGCGAAACTTAATGCTAATAATCTATGCAGGCAACACAATTTCGTTAACTATGATTTGTTTGATGTTGATAATGAAGGCCTATATACAGCCAATCCTTCCGAATTCCTATATTTAATAGACCACGCTTCAATTGTGCAAACAGATTCTTTCCATGCATGTGTTTTCGCCTTTCTCTTTGGAAAGCCGTTTCTACTATATGCAAGAGAAGGAAAAGATGCGGATATGCTTTCGCGTATTGAGACATTGTTTCAGAATTTTGATTTAATGCGGAAATTTGTAGGCTCTGGATTAGAGAATGACATGTTTGAATGCAATTATGAAAGCGGATACAGTAAATTGACTGAGGAAAGGGAAAAGGTATATTCGTTTTTAAAGCGTTCGATGAATATTTGAGTTTAGTAAGGTTCTTTTGAGAACTCAGTTTCAGAATAATCTATGTGCTTGAGAGACAAGCCTAGTGGCTGGACTAATGGAAACTATGCCAGGAAAGAAACAATGGGTAACGGTGAGATTATAGTGACTTCATGATTGCAAAATCCATATATAAACTGACTCAATCTCACTAAGGTTCGCTGTGTTTCCCGAGTATAAAAGTGTGAGTACGAATTAGAAATCGCTCTGACAAAATTGTCAAAGCGTATTCTGGTTATCTCTGAGGCATTATTAGCCCACCCATGATGTTGGATAGTCGCAATGGGTTTGTAAAAAGAGAGTCAGGGAGACCAAAGCATTACTGTTTGACTTATTTTCTTGGTAAGGAAAATACAGAAAGCATTCGTTAAAGACCTTATGATTTTGATGAAGGTAAGATTATTTTCACCTGAGGAATGTAGGAGCAGAGTACAGCATGAATCAACGTAAAGCAGGGGTTGTGCTTTCGTACGCTTCTGAAGTCGTAAAGATATTATCCGCATTAATTTATACACCCATTATGCTCCGCCTTTTGGGCCAGAGCGAATATGGGCTATATAATTTGGTCCATTCTGTGGTAGCCTATTTAAGCTTGCTTAGCTTGGGCTTCACAGCGTCATATATAAGATTTTATTCCAGGTTCAAGGCTAAAGAGCGGGATGAGGAGATTGCGAGATTAAACGGTATGTTTATGACCGTATTCCTCGTGATTTCCCTGATTGCTTTAGCCTGTGGACTTTTTATGACCGGAAACATTCACGCCATATTCAAGGATGGCCTGAGTGAGAGTGAATATGGGACAGCAAGGGTTCTAATGATACTAATGGTAATCAACCTGTCCCTGACTTTTCCCAATAGTGTGTTTACTTGTATCACATCAGCGCATGAAAGATTTTTCTTCCAGCGGCTTCTGACTTTTTTAAGTAACCTGTTAAACCCGTTTCTTTCCTTGCCTTTGTTGCTACTCGGATATGGCTCCATTGGCATGGTGGTGGCGACAACGATAATAACGATTGCCCATTTGACAGTGAATATATGGTATGTATTGCACAAGCTGCATGCTCGGTTTGTGTTCAATCATTTTCAGTTTTCGCTGCTACGAGAGATTTGGGGATTCACTTTTTTCATCTTCTTAAACCAGATTATTGACCAGATTAACTGGAGTGTTGACAAGTTTTTACTTGGTCGAATGATCAACACAACCGCTGTTGCGGTGTATGGGCTTGGAGGACAAATCAACTCTCTGTACCTGATGTTATCATCCTCTATTTCTTCGGTGTTTGTGCCAAGAGTTAATAAGATCATCGCTGAGAAGGAGGATAATACTCTTCTATCAGCATTGTTCTCCCGGATTGGACGCATCCAGTTCCTTATCCTGAGCCTTGTCCTGACGGGCTTCATATTCTTCGGGAAACCCTTTATGCATTTCTGGGGCGGATCCGGCTATGAAGATTCCTATTATGTAGCCTTATGGCTGATCACTCCTGTTACAGTCCCGTTGATTCAGAATCTGGGAATTGAAATTCAAAGGGCCAAGAACAAACATCAGGCAAGAGGCGTTGTGTATTTCTTTATCGCCATTGGTAATATCTTTCTAAGTATTCCCCTTATCCGGGCATATGGGACTATTGGCGCTGCTGTGGGCACAGCAATTTCTTTAATCGCAGGGAACATTCTCTTTATGAACTGGTACTATGATCGTAAGATTGGATTGGATATAAAAGGGTTTTGGAAGAGCATTATTAAATTCCTGCCTGCTTTTATTGCTCCAGTTATCCTGGGCATTTGCATTATGAATTTCGTACCGATTAACAGACTGATTACATTAGTCCTTTGGATAGTAGTTTATGCTGTTGTTTTCTGCGTTTCCATGTGGTTTCTTGGTATGAATGTATCGGAGAAGAACATGATTTTAGGCATCGTAAGGAAGTTTAAGAAGTCATGAGCAAGAAGGATAACACTTGGCAATTAGCGAGGGGAATGGCTATTCTGGCGGTTATACTGATTCATTGTCCCAATGCAATCAAGTATGATGTTGGCTCTATGAGCTTTAATAGCTGGATGATTTTGCGACAGTTTATCAACTTCCCCGTGGCCTTGTTTATATTCATGGCTGGTTACTTTAGCAATCCCGAAAAAGTCAAGAATTACAAGCATTATTTGGCAGTGAGGGGGGGGTAAGCTCATACTGCCATATTTGGTCTGGTCGGTAATTTATTCAGCCATCAACATCATCCTTGAATATGCCAAGCACGGTACATTTACACTACAGGAAATTGCCAAGGACATCATTTTAGGAAAAAGCGCACCACAACTATATTATTGCATTGTGTTGCTGCAGCTAACTATCTTGACACCGATTATTATAAAGTTTGTGACTCATAAGCGGCTTAAGTGGTTTTTTTACAGCATTACTCCGTTGTGGCTTGCATATATCTACCTCTGGAATATCCAAACAGGTGAGATGCCACCACTATATAATGTCTGCTTTCCTGCGTGGATTGGCTTTTATGCCTGGGGGATAGAAGAAAGACAGACCGATGTAAGGAAGATGCCATGGTGGCCAATAGCAATCGCGGTGGCGGCTGAGATCGGAGAGGCATTTACGCTTCTTGCCATTGGCTGTAGTCCTAAATTTGCCTGCAGCCAAATCAGGATTACACCTTTTTTACTTGTGACAGTAATGATTTTACGTTTTAGAAACATGAAGAAACCTACGGCTAATCGCATTTGTTATATCGGTGATCTCTCCTATGGAATCTTCTTTGTTCATTACATTTTTATCATGTTGTCGCGTCCCCTGATTGCGAGGTTGCCGTATATTTCCCAGTCTTGGATTTTACAAGCGATTATCTGTGCCGTGATAAGCCTTACACTGAGTGTAGCGACAATCAAAATTGCCCGAAAGATAGTAAAGAAAGCAGACTGGCTAAGTATCTTGGGCTTTAACTAATAATTGGTGATATGATGATTACAAAAGCCTTTGCCTGTATTAATTTGAATAGTCAGGAGAGAACGCGCAGTTCCTCCGGAGGGATTTACCCACTCCTTGCGCATGAGATTATTAACCAGAATGGCGTGGTTTTCGCCGCTTGCTACAACGACAAACTTGAAGTTGTCCATGAAACGATTGTCGATGAGCAAGGACTTGTAGCTTCACAGGGTTCAAAATATGTTTGCTCGCATCTGGGCGACACATTCACAGAACTATCGAATTATGTGAAGTCTGGCAGGAGAGTGCTATTTGTAGGCACGCCATGCCAGTGTGCTGGACTGATTACCTTTTTGAGCGAAAAGCATATCAGCAGAGATAAAGTCATTGTTGTTGATTTTGTCTGCCACGGCATTCCAGGAAGACGTGCGTGGGATGGTTATAAAAAGTCCATGAAAGCTGTTGGGCAAGAACTAACTGCTATAAATATGAGGGATAAGTCATCCGGTTGGTCCAATGGTAATTATTCTTGGAAAGAAGCTTTTGCAGATGGACGGGAAAGAATAACACCTCGGAGAGAGGTTATCTATATGAAAGGAATGCTTTCAAATCTGTACTTACGCCCATCCTGCTTTGAATGTTCGTTCAAGGGTGTTGAGCGGGAAACGGATTTTACCTTAGGCGATTATTGGGGGATTGGGAATCATTTGCCTGATATGGATGATGATAAGGGGACATCCCTGCTCCTTGTACATACAGAGGCTGGGTTAAAGCTCTTTGAATCTATCAGGGATCATATTCGATTTGCTGATGCAAACATTAAAAAAGCGATTGAAGGGAATGCTTGTATAGTGAAGTCGACTGGCCGCAATGACAAGAGAAATGAGTTTTATAGGCGGTTAAACGATGGAGAAGATTTCGTGGCGCTGGTGACGGATCTCACAAATCCATCCTTTATGGGGAGAGCAAAACGTATGGTAAAATCAAGGCTTAACAAATTAGCTAAATCCCTTGGGGGGGGTATAAGTAATACTTATACTCTGAACACATCAATAGAGGTCGCGGCATGAGTACTTATCAGACAAAATCTTATGCCGCAATCAATAGGAATGATGATGTTAGAAATAACAGCTCGTCGGGTGGCGCTTTCCATGCTATTGCGAAATATGTGATTGAAGAAGGCGGGCTGGTATTCGGGGCGGCTTTTGATGAAGATGGTCAGGTTCGCCATACGTCCTGCGACAGCGTGAATACCTTGCCAGAGCTGATGCAGAGCAAATATGTCCAATCGGCTGTGGGTAATGCTTATAAGGAAGTAGCTGATGCTCTGTTAAAAGGAAGAACCGTGCTGTTTACAGGCACACCCTGCCAGGTATATGGGCTGTTGTCATATGTTGATGCGGCAGGATTTTCTGCTCATGGACAGCTTATTACAGCGGATTTTGTCTGCCACGGTGTGCCCAGCCGGATGGTTTGGCGACGGTATTTAGATCAGGTATCCAATGGACGAAAACCGATAGCGATTAGCTTCCGCGACAAGACAAATGGCTGGCGCGATTTTAGCCTGAAAATCGATTTTGATGATGGGGGTAGTTATCTAGCCTCTTGGCACAAAGATCCTTATGTACAAGGATTTATTAAAAACCTTTATCTTCGTGAAAGTTGCTACGAG
>Ga0129307_1001842_pt1 | contig 19867 bp, 19 predicted proteins | sample P1105metagenome_FD_94437 | JGI IMG/M metagenome (GOLD analysis project Ga0129307, IMG submission 94437) | Capybara group fecal microbial communities from Wisconsin, USA - P1105 metagenome | ecosystem: Host-associated > Mammals > Digestive system > Large intestine > Fecal | place: USA: Wisconsin... | reverse complement strand
CTAGCAACCTTGTCCATGTACTTCTGGACAATTTCCGGAACCTTGGCGTAGAACGGGTTCACCGTTTCGCGGCCCTGGAAGTAAACGTCCGGGTTCTGGGCGGTACCGCGCATGGTCGGGCGGTCCGGAGTGAGGCAGCGTTCACGGCAAGCCTTCACGTACTTTTCGTCGATGACGTTACGGATAACGCCGTCTTCGAGAGCTTCGATCTTCATCACTTCGTGAGAGGTACGGAAACCGTCGAAGAAGTGCATAAACGGCACGCGGCTTTCGAGAGTGGAAGCGTGGGCCACGAGAGCGAGGTCCTGGCATTCCTGCACGCAGCTGGAGGCGAGCATGGCAAAGCCAGTCTGGCGGCAAGCCATCACGTCGGAGTGGTCACCGAAAATAGAAAGACCCTGCATGGCAAGTGCACGGGCAGTCACATGGAAGACCGTGGGGGTAAGTTCGCCCGCAATCTTGTACATGTTCGGGATCATCAACAGAAGACCCTGGGAAGCGGTGAAGGTCGTGGTCAAAGCACCGGCCTGCAGAGCTCCGTGAACGGTACCGGCAGCACCACCTTCGGACTGCATTTCAAACACGCGGGGAACCTGTCCCCAAATATTCTTCTTGCCTGCAGCACTCCAGTTGTCGGCGTGCTCAGCCATAGGACTAGACGGTGTAATCGGGTAAATAGCCGCAACTTCGCTAACAGCAAATGCTACGCTAGCGGTGGCCTCGTTACCATCACACGCAATCATCTTTTTTGCCATGGATATCTCCAGTTTTTAGGTTTTTTTTCGAAAAAAATCTGATCATATACACCTAAGGCGTGAGGTGTACGCAAAAGGCGCAAAAATCCACGCTTAAAATTAAATAAGATTAAGCAAAACGAACAATAAACTTTTGAAAAAATGCCGAAATAAGAGGCTTTTTTCGTTTTAAGAATAAGGCGAGCAATTATTTAGCCAACAAAAAACCAAAATATTAGGCCAATAGGTACGTTGCCCAAGATGTTGAAATAAGTTCTTTTTGAATTAAAGAAATGCCCGACTTCAAAGTAGATAAAAGGCGTTATTCCAAGTCGAGCCGATGCTTCATAATCAAAACCGTTTTCAGAAAACCACCCGATTTCCGGTCCTACAGTTAGGTCGAATAAGACGATTTGGTATAAATACTTCAAGTTCGGTTGCAAGAAGAAACCTGATTGATGCTCGTTGAAATCGTAAATATATCAAGTTCTAACAGTCAAAATCATCTCGTTACCTGGAGAAATACAATATCTAGGAATGTGATTTAGGGATCGATTGTCGAGAAAGCTCCAATCGACACCGACGGCAAACATGTTTGATCCACCGCCAACAGACAAATCCCAAGGAAATGGCATACCACCGGCAAATGATTTTGCGGGTATCATAAAAAGGCAAAGTGCTAGAATTATGTACGAAAATCGAATCATCTTAGCCTATTTTATTTCGGTGAATATTCAACCACAGAGTCTTTGAATTCTATTGAACTCCAATGGCAATCGCATACAATTGAGTTTTTATAATATGAGCACCCTCGATGTGCAACGTTTTTATGATTTCGGGACTGGCGTTCACGCGAAAATAGAACTCATGGAAATGATAATCGCTCATTCGACTTTCCGCCAAAGGAATATTCCGTTCCTTCAGCTGATTGATGATGTTCTGCATGACAGGGCAGATGTATTGATTTTCATTTTCCATGTTCGGTAATATACCTTATTTTAAGCATTCCTGTCAATTTTTAGGGGCACCATCCCAATTTTTTAGTTAATCGGCCAAACCCAGCGCCTACTTTACATACAAAAAACCAATTTCATCCTTTTTTATATGTAATTTGGAAATCATTACTTTATTCATTACATACTAAAATGCAATTTTAGCGAGTTTTATATGTAATTTTTGCCCACAACGAGGCTTTTTTGAGGCTTTTTTCACCTTCAAAAGACTATAAGAGGCATTTTTCCCCCATTTGGGGGTATTTTTTCAACAATTTTTACATATAAAAAGATCATTTTTTCAATTTAGTATGTATTACAACAAAGTATACAGCTTTTACAAACGGAAAAAAGCAAGCAAAGCCGTTTTTTTAACGCAAAATAGACGTAGAGGCCCCTACCAAATAAAGCCTTTGGAAGAAACCTGTCTTGTAAGCGCCTACACGGATCACATTTTATAATTATATTTATCGCATAAACAAAAGAAGGGACAAATATGGAAAAGCAACCTATTATGGATAAGCAACCAATAATGGTAAAACACCCCAAAAATTACATGAAAGCGGTCATCGTTGCCGGAATCGTCATCGTAGCGATAGTCCTTTTCAAGTGTAATATCGGCTACAATAGCGCAACGCAGCTGCTTGTAAAGCAGTCTCCGTTCGGCACGCTGTCGTGCATCGATCATGCCGGTTTCTACTTCAAGGGATTTGCAAGCATCTACTCCTACGACAGAACCAAGGACTTCTACTTCAATTCTTCGACCGAAAAGGTCAAGGGCGAAGGCTGGGAAGGCGGTGACGATGACGAAGACGACATCTCCGTAACGTTGTCCCGAAACGCAAACGCCGAAATTAGCGGCTACCTCAAATACCAGCTCCCGACGGACTGCGAAGACCTCGTGAAAATCCACCGCGAACAGCGTTCCGACAAGAAGCTCAAGCACGACCTTGTCAGAAACTCCGTGCTTTCGGCTGTTAGAAAGACCGCACCGCTCTTCACCGCCGAAGAGGCCAAGGTGACAAAGATTGCAGAATTCAGAAGAATCGCCGAAGACCAGCTTACCGAAGGTGAATACCTCACCACGATCGAAGTGCTTACCGAAAAAGCTGGCGAAGACGAATTCGACTCGGAAGGCAAGATTATCAAGAAAGCAGAAACGCAGGAATACAAAGTAACTAAGCTGAAACTGGACTCCAACGGCAACCGCATCTTGACAAAGCCTTCCGCACTCCGCCTTTACGGCATCAAGGTCGTGCAGTTCGAAATCCAGAATGTCCGCCTCGACCAGAAGGCTCAGCAACAGCTCGACATCGTGAAGGACCGCGAAATGAAGCGTGTGTCTAATGCCACGGCAGCAGAAACGGCAAAGCAGGCAGCCATCACTGCTGAAGCCGAAGGTAAGGCACGTATCGCCCAGGCCAAGGCTGACCAGGAAGTGGAAAAGATCAAGGCTGTGACGCAGGCAGAAAAAGAACGCGACGTGGCCGTTCTCCAAGCTCAAAAAGAACAAGAAGTCGCCCGCCTCGAAGCTTTGCGGGCACTCGAAGTCGCAAAGAAAATCAAGGCCGAAAAAGAAGCTGAAGCAGCCGCCAACAGAGCTCTCGTCAGCGCCGGTTTGACTCCGCAAGAACGCGCCGAATGGGACTACAAGACCAAAGTCGGCGTCGCCGAAGCTCTCGCCAAGTCCGCACACCCGCTCGTTCCGGAAATCATGATGACAGGCGACTCCAAGGGTGGCGCAAGCACTGCCATGGATGCCGTTGGCTTAAACATGCTGATGGGCCTCACCGAAAAGCTTTCGAACAGCAAATAGTTGTTGAATTCATCTAAAAGAGCTAAATGCCCCGCCGATGGCGGGGCTCATTTGTTAAATAAAGAAATTTCGCTTGAAGCAATCACCATAGTCACTAGCTGGTAAATTGTTCAAAAAAGTAATGCCGGCTCGGAGTCCGGCAGAATAAAGTCTGTTGCCATCGGGCTCTATAGGCTAGCCTTACATTTCTAGCAGTTTCTGGTTGATTTCTATTTCAATCCCTGCGTATGCTGTTCCGAATTTTTGGCGGAGTGTGGTGGTGAGTCCGTCGGATTTGCCGAGGTAGGGGTAGTTTTTGCGGATGCGGAGAGTCGGTTCCCGTTCGAGGATGTTTTTGATGAGGATGTTGGCAAGCTTTGCTTCGGCAGTACGGCTCGGGTCGTAAAGGATTCCCATGTCGGCATCGCGTTCGACTCCATTTAAAATCGGCGTGAAACTGTGGATGCCCAAATGGATGACCTTGAGCGGAATTTCATCTTCTGATTTACGCAATTTTTCTGGAATCGCTTTTGCGACAAAGTTTTCAATCTTATCGCGATACCTTTGCCAAAGGCTTGTGATGTGCTCCTTGACTGGTTGCGGCAAATGAACCGTATATTCCGAAAAAAACGACTTGCTTGTCGAGCTGCGATTCAAATCGACGACAAGCCTTGAGAACGTGCCCTGACAGTGAAAATCGGGCTTTAAACGTTTGACTAAATTGAAAAAAACTTTGTACGCACCAATATCGTAGCCGCGATGGGAGGCGAGGACTTCGTCTGGAATCCCAAAGGTGTTGCAGGATTCAATGTCAAGACGTTTTGCCTCTTCTATGTTGCATTCGCGGAATGTGCGTACGACAATCCCCGGCAGAGCGTTGCTCGCGTGTTCGCAGGTTATCATCAGTGCCGGGTTATTTTTCATTTATGCTCCACTACAAGAATGTTGCCGTCATACGTCATGACGCCAAGTAAAATACTGTGAATTAATCGGAACTTATCTACTTTGTAATAAGGACCGTTCGCCATCGGGTTCGTGCAATCTGGATCTGCCACCATGAATTGCTTTTTTTCGTCAAGCCCGTAGAGCACTACGAAATGCCCCATCGGATCACCGTGAATATCGTCAAAGACGGATTGGTCTTTATCGTTTGTGTATTCGCGGGGAGAGCGGTAAAGGTATGTAGCGCTTAAGCCACAAAGTACGGGAATGCCGCGCTTGAAGTAGCTTTCGAACATGCTTGCGCGGAGATCTGCCGTGGCGACTGTTCCGCCCAGGTCTATGAATCGGATGTAGGCGTCAATTGCTTTTTTGAGTTTGGGGGCGTGCTTTGCCTTATGCAGCGCGACTAGTTTTTCGCGTAGTTCCGGCATTTTGAGCTTGCTCCATGTCGGGTCGAAAATTTTCAAGTTATATGAATAAATTGTAGCCTTGAATCCGCGCTTGAGGGCATCTATGCCTAGGAATACGCCGAGTGTGCCGCCTTCTTCCAAAAATTCAATTTCGGAAATGAGTTTTTTAAGAGTAATTTTATAGCCGAGATAGGTGTAAACAGCGTGTAGGCTAGTCGGTCCGCACGTAACATCGTCTGGCTGAGGAAGTATTTTCAAATCCATTTTTTGCCTCGCATTAAACGTTGAACGTGGCGGTTTGTTAATCAAATCGTCATTCCGTGCGGAAATATAGAAAAATCGATGGTGGAAAATATTACAAAAAAACTATGCAAATGAAAAAAAATAATCTTTTATTTACAATAATGATGCTTATGTTCATACCTTTTTTTTTTTTGATTATTTATAACTACATTTTGGGGGGTGAAAATGCTCAGCAGGTTGAACTCCTTATATTTTTTGCTGTGGATTCAATCTCCCCAAAGCGCATAACTCAACGATAGAACTAAAGTTCTAGGTATCGTATATTTTTGCAAATCATTTTGGATGTCTTTTCTCGAATTTTTTCGTTAGACCATAGCATCGTCGATTTCGAATGTTGTGACCATGCTGAATCCGGGAAAAGTACTGCTGCCGTGAGACGTGCTAGACGGAATAGGGCATATGATGACCTGGAAACCATTTTCTATGACAGTTCCATCAGGAACGCCCTCGCAGGGATTATCTTGAGGATGAATATTCCAGCCGTTGTTGCTTGATGAACTGCTTGCCGGTTGTAATGCGGAAGACGCTGGAGTTGTTTCGGTGCTGCTTGTGGGCTGTGTTGCGGAAGATGCAGGCGCTGCGGCTGACGATTCCAACTGATTTGCAGATGAAGACTGTTCGCTGGACTGAGAAAGGGACTGTTCTACCGAAGATGCGGGAGTTGAAGTGCTGCTAGAAACTTGCGTCGTTGAGGAGAGAGGCGGTGCTGCCGAGGTGGGGGCGTTTGCAGAACTGCTTGGTTGTGCTGCGGAGCTATTCGCGGGCTGTACTGCAGAAGACGCTGGAGTTGTTGCGGAGCTGTTCGCGGGTTGAGCCGCAGAAGATAGTGCTTCGAGAATTTCGCTGCTTATCGCTTCGTGGCTCTGCGGAATATCGAGATACTTGCTGCTGGACGAAAATGAGTCGCTGTCGGAACTCTCCGGCGAGGGGGCTTTGGGCGGTTCTATTGGTTCGGTGCCAGCTCCGTCGCAAGAGATGAATGAAGCCGTGGTCGCCATGCCGAACGTTGCAGCGATTGTCTTTTTTTGCGATGGACGAAAGTTTTGCGCTGTTGGCGACAATTTTCTTTTCGATATTCAAAAGAGTACTCCTTTCACCCATCCACTCCATATGAAATACAATGATTTTGGAAAATTGGCAAAATTTACGTGAAAAATTTTGATTTTACGGTTCGATTCTCGTCAAGTAAGGCTTTTGGCGGTGAAATAGAGATTTTTTGAGCCATTTTCACCGCCATTTTTTAGTTTGTTTGCTCATTTTTTCTGCAAAATTACAATGTCGAACAGCAATTGGCGGTGATTTTCACTTTTTTGACGTTCGTTTCACCGCCAAAAGAACGTCCGATCAGCATTTTTGGCCTCTTTTAGTACTAACAAGATAATTTTTGGCGGTGAAATCAATGATTTTTCAGCTGTTTTCACCGCCATTTTGGCATTTTTCCATGCTTTTCTGCTTTTTGCTCCGAAAACGGTACAAAAAAGACGTTCGGTTTTATCCGAACGCCTTTTTAGCGAAATGGGACTAGATCCTTCGACGGAGTTTACCCCGGACTCGTTCCGGGGCCAGGATGATGGCGCGAGCGGTTTCTTAAGTCTTGTCTTCGCCGCGGAGCATGATGACCTTGCCCGTGCGGATGTATTCCACGATTTCGAACTTCTGCAACAAGCTCTTGAGCGTATCGACCTTGACGCTGTTGCCCGTAATCTGGATGATCATGGACGTCATCGTCATATCGACGGTGTTGGCGTGGAAATGGTCGCAAAGCTGCAAGATTTCGGTGCGCTGTTCTGCAGTGCAACGGACCTTGATGAGGGCGAGTTCCTTTTCCACAGCGTCGGTACCGGTATGGTCCTTAGCCTGAACAACGTCCACGAGCTTTTCGAGCTGCTTGATGATCTGCATCAAGATTTCGGGGTTGCCGTGAGCGATGATGTTCATGCGGCTGAAGTTCGGGTCGAGCGTGGGGGAGACAACGAGAGAGTCGATGTTGTAGCCACGGCGGGAGAACACGAGTGCGATGCGCACGAGCACGCCCGGGCGGTTTGCCACTAACAAGCTAATAGAATGTGCGATATCTTTCATTTTGGAGTCCTCCTATTACGTCGATCCGGTGGGTTTTTCGAGCTGCGTCTTGGGCGCTTCCGTAAGCATGGCGGTAAGCGGTGCACCTGCCGGGATCATCGGGAACACGTTGTCTTCTTTTTCGCATTCGCAGTGGATGAGAATCGGGCCGTCGTTGTATTCCAAAGCTTTCTGGATCACGCGTTCGGCGTCGGCCGGGCGCTTAATGCGGAGACCCGGAATGCCGTAGGCTTCGGCGAGCTTCACGAAGTCAGGGTTGCCCTTCATGTCAACGCTGGAATAGCGGTGGTCGTAGAAGAGTTCCTGCCACTGGCGCACCATGCCGAGGTACTTGTTGTCCATCACGAAAATCTTGATGGGTAGCTTGTGGATGGCAGCCGTTGCAAGTTCTGCTTCGGTCATCTGGAATCCGCCATCACCGCTGAAGCTCACGACCGGCCAACCGGTTTCGTTGCCGAATGCGGCTCCGATAGCAGCCGGGAAGCCAAAGCCCATCGTGCCTGCGCCGCCGCTGGAGTGCAACTGACGCGGGTAGTTGATGTGGAAGAACTGTGCGACCCACATCTGGTGCTGGCCCACGTCCGTCGTGACGATAGCCTTGCCGTGGGTGAGTTCGCTCACGGTTGCAACGATGTGCTGCATGCGGAGACCGCCCTGCTTGGCGTAAGTGAGCGGGAAACGCTTCTTCCAAGTCTGGCAAGTCTTGACCCAGTCGGCGGTATCGAGCTTGTTCACCATCGGGATGAGCTGTTCCAAGACGAGCTTGGCATCGCCGCACATGAACACATCCGGCTGCAAAACCTTACCTTCTTCGGCGGGGTCAATGTCGATGTGCATCTTGATGGCGTCCTTGCAGAACACGTCGAGCTTACCGGTAATGCGGTCGTCCCAGCGGCTACCGATAGAAAGAATGAGGTCGCAGTCGAGCACGGCCTTGTTTGCATAGACCGTGCCGTGCATGCCGAGCATGCCGAGCGAAAGTTCGTGGTCGGTCGGGAAAGCGCCGAGACCGAGCATCGTGCAGCAAACCGGAGCGCCGAGCTTTTCGGCGAGTTCCTTCACCTGGCGGCTAGCGCCCGAAATCATGGCACCGTGACCCACGAGCAAGAGCGGCTTCTTGGAATTCTTGAGGTATTCGGCAGCCTTTTCGACGCTTTCGGTAGAAGCGTATGTCGGAATCGTGTAACCGGGCAAATCCATCTTGTCGGTGAACGGAGCGGTGCAGGGGCCTGCGGTCACGTCCTTCGGCAAGTCAATGAGCACCGGGCCCGGACGGCCCGTGCGGGCGATGTGGAATGCTTCCTTCATCACGCGCGGCAAATCGTTTGTATCCTTGACCAAGTAAGAATGCTTGACGGCTGCAAAAGTCATGCCGCTCGTATCGCATTCCTGGAAAGCGTCCTTGCCGAGGTTCGGCGTGGTCGTCTGTGCCGTGAGCACGACGATCGGGCTAGAATCCATAAGAGCTGTATAAATGCCAGTAAACGTGTTCGTTGCACCCGGACCGCTAGTGACAAGAGCTACGCCGACCTTGCCGGTCTGGCGGGCATAACCGTCAGCCATGTGAGTTGCGCCCTGTTCATGACGGCTGAGCACAACTTTGATGCTGGAATCGAGGATGGCATCGAACATCGGAATGGCCGATCCACCGGGATAGCCGAAAATAGTATCAACGCCTTCACGCTTGAGGCATTCGATAATCACTTCGGCACCACTTAAGGTCTTATTTGCCATAATTTATCCTGTCTTTTAAAGAATAGATGAAAATTTAGATAGAGTGAAATATAGGAGTATTTTTTGATGGTGGCAAGAGGTGAAAACTCAACTTTGTAAAATTATTTCAAATTTTTGACGAAAATTGATTTTTAAAACTGAAAATTTTTTATAAAAATTGAATGTTTTTGCCGAAGTTTTGAACTTTATGAAAAATTAATGATGAAAAATTGAAATTTTGTGATGAAAGTCGTGCTAAAACGCGTTTTTGTAAAGTGAAAATGACATGTTTTTATGTCAAAATGAAAATGCGAATTTTTTTGTAATATTTATTATATCTTGTAATGTTTTTGTAGTATATTTGTAATGTAACGGCTGTCAACTAGGAGCTCGTATGAAACATTCGTTTATCGGTTTTGCTTTAATTGCCTTGATGTTTGCTGTAAATGCTTGTGATGATTCTTCTTTGAAAGATTCCCGCGATGGACAAAAATACAGGACAGTAAAAATCGGTTCGCAAATTTGGATGGCCGAAAATTTGAATTATAAGACGGAGGGCAGTTATTGTTATAATGACGACCCAGTCAACTGCTCCAAGTATGGTCGCCTATATTTGTGGAATGTTGCGTTAAGAGCGTGTCCTTCTGGCTGGCATTTGCCATCAAGGCTTGAATTTGAAACGTTGTTCGCTACGGTCGGTAGAGATTTTACTGTGGGGCAAAAGCTCAAATCGACTCACGGCTGGAATGATGGCAGTAATGGGGGACCTGAAAAAGCTGAGCTTGAAAAAACGTCTGCGGCACTATTAGGAAGTGCTACGGTGGACAAAATAAAGAATATGAACAAAGGCGGCAATGGCACGGACTCCTTTGCTTTTACGGCTCTTCCTGCTGGAGACCGATTTGAAAATGGGGGATATGGCTATATGGGGCAAGGGGCTTATTTCTGGACCAATACTGCGTATAGTAAACGTCGTGCGTATTGTATGGATTTGCTCGACATACTTGACGATGCGGGTCTTTTTGCGAAAGATATGGATTACGGTTTTTCAGTCCGCTGCGTTAAAAACTCGCAATGAGGCGAAAGCTTTGCAGAAATGAGCTTGCATTTTGTGTGATTTGTCACCATATATAGTTTGTTCTGCGATTTTTTTCTAATTTAATATCATGATTAAGAAAATAGTTCTATCTCTGCTTTTTGCGGCTGCATTTTTGTTTGCCGCAGATCCGATTACCATCGAAGGGCGCTTGACCGAAATTCCGGGAAAAATGCCTAGCAATGACTTGTACAGTTACGTCTATGTATTCAAGTACAAGGTGCAGAAGGTTGTTTCGGGCAAGCTCGACGCGAAGGAAATTCTCGTCGGCGTCTATAACCCGCTGATTGCTCGCGGCAAGGTCAAGGATAAAATGGCCGACAAGTCCAAGGGCAATGTGGGCGAGTTCAAGGCCAAGGCCAAGCATACGCTCACGCTTGTTCCGCTCGAAGGCAACTGGGATGGTGCTGTCGAAGACGAATACTTTGACAATGAAGGCCCGCGCTATTTGGCCGTGGAAGTAAATGAGTAGTGAGGTCGCTCGCGTCTCTCGCTCTGAGGTCGGACCTGTGGTCCTTTGAGGTCGCTCATTGCATTCGCTTTGAGGTTTGAGCCCTGAGGACGCATCCTATGTTTTTGGTGAAACTCTTCTTTGAAACGTTTCAAAAACTCGGATCTCAAAGGGGCTTTAGCCCCGCGCTCATAGCTCACCGCTCCTAACCTCCAATCTCTCGTCTCCATAACACCTTCTTTCGTCTATCGTCTTTCGTCTAACCCCTAACCACTGCCTACTGTTTACTCATACCTCAAAGGGGCTTTAGCCCCGCGCTCATACCTCACACCTCTATGGTCTTCTCCTCCCAAATCTTTCTGTTCTATTTCCTGCCGACGTTCTTGGTGGGCTATTTTGTGCTGCTGCGGGCCGGGGTGCGCCATTCGGGCCTGAATTTTTTCATTACGATTTTCAGTTACGTCTTTTACGGGTGGCTAGAGCCGTGGCTTATCTTCTTGATGTTCGGTTCAACACTCGTGGTGTATGTTTCGGGGCGGTTTATCTCGGCTCCGGGTGCGAGTATGTTCCAGCGGAAAGCTGCGTTGTGGACGGCGATTGCGATTAACCTCGGTGCACTCGGGTTCTTCAAGTATTATATGTTCCTCATGGGCGGTTTGAATTCTGTCATCGAAAAGTTTGGCGGCGAGCCGTTTTCTATAATGACCGTGCTTTTGCCGGTGGGCATTTCTTTTTACACGTTCCAGTCCATGAGTTACGCGATTGATGTTTATCGCGGCTCGGCTCCTCCGGTCAAGGATTTTGCGACGTTTGCGTGTTATGTGGCGTTGTTCCCGCAGCTTGTGGCGGGCCCGATTGTGCGTTACAACACCGTTGCCGAAGAACTTGAATCAAGGACGCATACGGTTGAAAACTTTGTTCGCGGAATGGTGTTTTTCTGCTTTGGCTTTGCCGAAAAGATTTTCCTTGCGAATCAGGTGGGAATCATTGCGGACCGCGTGTTTGCGGCGGATGCTCCGGGAGTCCTCAATACGTGGTGGGGCGCCTTGGCGTACATGTTCCAGATTTACTTTGACTTCTCGGCGTATTCCAATATGGCGATTGGCCTTGGGTTGATGATTGGATTCCATTTCCCGCGGAACTTCAACGGGCCGTACCGTTCCGGGAGCATTACGGAGTTTTGGAAGAAATGGCACATTTCGCTCACGAGTTGGCTGCGCGACTACCTTTACATTTCGCTGGGCGGGAACCGCGTGGGCGTAAAGCGCTTGTATTTGAATTTGTTCTTGGTGATGTTTGCAAGCGGCGTTTGGCACGGGGCGAACTGGACGTTTATTTGCTGGGGCTTGTACCATGCGTTCTTTATGATTGCAGAACGTGCGAACAACAAGAACGCTTTGTATTACAAGGCTCCGCGTGTGGTGCAGATTCTCTTGACGCAGGTGATTGTGCTGTTTGGCTGGGTGCTGTTCCGTGCTGATAACATTGGCGAGGCGTGGCGTATGTGGAAGGCGATGCTTGGGCTTATGCCGGTGAGCGCTTTCGATGGTGTGCTCTCGGCGGAAATTTTCACCCCGACGACGATAACGTTCATGGTTCTTGCGTCGTTACTTTCGTTCTGGAGATTCCGCAGCTATGACTGGTGCAATAATGTAACGCTTAAAAAGTCGTTTATTGCTCTGGCTCTGTTTATTCTGGCGACGCTCGCTCTCTTTACGCAAAGCTACAACCCATTCCTTTATTTCCAATTCTAGAGGTTCGGTCTTTGGCCTAAAGGCTTGAGGTCGGTCGCGTAGCTCCCTTTGTGGTTTGAGCATTGAGATTAGGGCTACGCCCCTTTGCCGCCTAATAAAACTCTATCCATTATTTCTCATAGCTGAACCCCTCTATCGTCTTTCGTCTGTAGCCGCTCTGCGGCGTTCTTTCGTCTATATTACTATATTTCATTTGCTTTATAAGATTGGTAAACGCTTATGAAATATGAATTGAAAAAAATCTTATTGCTGTTGACTATTACCGCAGGCGTTGCTTTTGCAGACCCGATTCCTACGGAAGCGCTTACGCAGGGCGGGCTTGTGATGCGAGATCGTCAACTTCGCGATATCGGGCTTGTGATGCGTGGTGGGCGAGGTGGCTTTTTTGATATTGGCTATACTTACACGCCTTCATCTGAACAGTTGCAGTTGAATAGCAAGTATGGTATCCATGATGGTTTTGCGTTCCGGCATCATTATGGTATTTATGGTAGCTGGGTTCTTGATTCGATTTCCCATTTAGGGTTCCTCACATGGTTTGACCGTGCCGGTTGGGATTCGCAGGATTTTTTCTTCTTTCCGCATTACGGTAAGTTTGCCCACATTTCTTCTGCGTTTACGTGGGGATTTTCTTACACGAATACGAAGTTTGACTATACTGCGGCAATCGGTATGCAGCACCAGAATTTGGAATTGGCGGGTTCACGAGTTTATCCGGACGAAAGTGATTCTTTGCTGTTCTACTGGGCTCACGCACGTTACAAGAACGTGAGTTTTCAGGGGAGTTTTTATCGTGGCACGTTCCAGACGCTTCGTCTTTCGCTCGATTTGGAATCCCGTGAACTTTACGGTGGCGTTGGAAGCGGCTTTAAAACGTATTTGCCTAACTTGAATGCGACAATTTATCGCCGAAAAACGAATGGTGATGACGATAACTTTATTCGTTTAAATTGGGAACAAAATCTTTACAAACAAATTTTGTATTCTGACGTGACGTTTGATTTCCCTGATTACGGATTCCGTTCTGCCATTTTGAAGTATTATCCGGATCCGTCCCGAATGATTGGTTTTGAAGCTTCTTGTATGCGCCGTCATGAACATTCTGGCGCAAAAGACTTGCTTTGGGGCGGTTCAATTGATTTGTTGTTCTTGCGCTTTGGTTATAATTCTGCGTTTGATTATGAGAATATGTTCCATGCTAAAGGAACTTTTATTGTTGAAATAAAATTCCATATAGGTTCTGTTGACCGCAAATTCTATGGGCGAGGCGCAGCTAAGGCGGCTCCAATGGAAACAACTCAAAGTCAGTTTGATTTGAAAAAATTCATGAAGAACCGTGCTGAACAAAATCAGGGGCAACCGACGATTGACGCTCAGGGGAACAAGGTTATTCATGCGAAGGGTATTCGCTATGAAAAAGCTGACGCTGTGGAAACGACATCTAGCGAAGGGGGTAACTAATGAAATTCTTGCGTTTATTCCTTTGCCTTGTGACGCTTTGTTTGACTGCTTGTATGAGTCATTTGTTCTTAGATACATCGACTCGCTTGCAGGTTGAGAACAAGACGGATGTGGCGATTCTTGGTCTTGATGTTATTTCTGAAGATGGAACGTCTGTGCAGCCGTGGATTAAAGATACGATTGAACCGGGCGAAAAGAGCAAGGTCGTCGAAGAAGACTGGGTCGGAACCTTCCGCGTGAGAGTAAGGTTTGATAAGTGGAATGGAAAGCATACTGTTTCAGTTAGTGCTTGTGAGACAAAAGTTACGCCTCCGATTAGAGTGTATGCAGTCTTGGCCAAACAGAGTGATGCCAACGTCATTGAAAAACAAGCTTCTAGTTGCAATGATCAATCTATCGATATGACTTACGCCGAAGTTGAGCTTGATTTCGAAGGCGGCAGCCAGTACTTGGTAGTCTCCGAAGACGAAGACGGAAAAGCCGTATTCAAGTTCCGCTAAATTGCCGAATTAACGTCATCCTGAACAAACGTAGTGCTGTGAAGGATTCAGTAAAATTTGCTTTTAGATCCTTCGACTTCGTTGCACTTCGCTTAGGATGACACGCTCTCTGAGCTCTCATACCTCAAAGCCCGCTGTGACGGGCGATCTCACACCTTAAAGGGGCATTGCCCCGACCTCATACCTCATACCCCCTAACCACTGTTTACCAACCACTAACCACTTCCTACCGTCCACATCTTACTTTTTTCTTTCGTCTATCGTCTATCGTCTATCGTCTAAAACCTAATAATTACTACATTTCAGCCCAGTGCAGATAACTAAGTTAAAGATTTTTGGTTTTAAATCCTTCGCGCAGAGGACTGAAATTAACTTCCCGACGAAGGGTCTTACGGCGGTTGTGGGGCCGAACGGCTGTGGCAAGTCCAATATTACGGACGCTATCCGCTGGGTGCTTGGCGAACAGAAGGCCGCCGCTTTGCGTATGGGCAAAATGCAAGACGTTATCTTCAGCGGTACCGAAGAACGTGCCGCCATGAGTCTTGCCGAAGTTTCCATTGTGATTGATAACAGCGATGGAACGCTTGCTTCTGATTATTCCGAAGTCATTGTGACGCGCCGCGTGCACCGCGATGGTTCGGGCGAATACCTCATCAATAACCAGGAATGCCGTTTGCGTGATGTTCACGCCTTGCTCTTTGACTCGGGTCTTGGTTCCAGTACGTATTCGCAGATGAACGCCGACATGATCAAGGCGGTGCTTTCGGACAAGGCCGATGACCGTCGTGTGCTTTTTGAAGAAGCCGCCGGCGTGAGCAAGTATAAGCAGCAGCGCAAGGAAACGCGCCGCCAGCTCGAACGTGTGCAGATGGACATGGAACGTGTCGAAGACAACTTGCGCAGTGTCCGCCGTTCTGTCCGTCTTTACGAAACGCAGGCCGAAAAGGTCAATGCATACAAGAAATTGAATACGCGCCTTCGTGAACTGGATTTGTCGGTAAGCCTCGATAAGTTTGAAGATTACAAGGAAGGTTTGGCCACGCTCGATTCGACGACCAAGCGCATGAACCACGAAGTGGAATCTTCCAAGACGAAGGCGACCGAACTTCAGGCGAAGATTGAAGAAAAGAAGCTCGCCATTAGCGAAGACGAAAATGCTTACCGCGACTTGGAACGTGAAGTTCAGGCGGCGACGATTGCGTTGAACGACTTGAACAACAACATCATGCGTTTGCGCGATTCGGTGTCTGGTCTCCAGTCTTCGAATGAAAAGGCTCAGAGCGAAATTGAACGCAGCGAACAGAAGTCGCAGGAACTCTCCGAAGAAAAGGCCCGCCTCGAAGAAGAAATTGCGGTTCTCGGTAGCGAAAACGACATGGACGAGCTGAATGCGCTTTTGGAACGCGAACGCGAAACGCTCCAGGTCATGCGCGACAAGGTGGATGATTTGCGTACGCAGTCCCGTGAACTTTCGAACGAACGTTTGCAGGTGACGAATCGCGTGAACTCCCTTCGCGGGCGCTTTGAACGCATGGATGCCGAAGTCAACATGCTCCAGTCGAACATCGCGAAGTGGCAGACCGAAATCGAAGGCCTCGACAAGCAAAAGTCCGATGCTGAAGCGAACATCGCCGAAATCCAGGCGGGCATCGAGGACACGAATCGCGAAATCGAGAATCTCGAAGAACAGCGTGCCACGCGTGAAGAACGATTGGAATCTGAACGTGCTGAACTCACTGAAGCACAGCAGAAATTGCAGGGCTTAAAGAACGAAGAAGCCCGCTTGCAGTCTCGAATTGATGTGCTCCAGAGCGTGATGAACGAAGCTTCGGACGCAAACCGTTACCTCAAGGAAAACAAGTCGAACCTCATTGGCGGTCTTGTTTCGGAACGCATCGAGGCGACACCGGAATATGCATCGAGCGTCGAAGCCGCTCTCGGTGAAATCCTTGATTCTGTTGTCGTGAATGGCGACAGTGCCGTGAACGAAATTGTAGATGCCCTCAAGAGCGAAAATGTGGGCAAGGTGCTCATGTCGCTTGTTTCGAGTGCGGCTCCTGCTTACGACAAGCCGGTGAACAATCCGGGCGTTGTCGGTTCGCTCAAAGATTTTGTGAAGACGGACGACGAAGTTTCTCCGTGGCTTTCGGGTATTCTCTCTCGCTATTTTGTTGTAGATTCTTTGCAGACTGCGCTCAATTTGGCGAAGGAATACCGTGGCGAGAACTTGAATTTTGTCACCGCCGATACGATTGTGCGTACAAGCGGCCTTGTGTCGTTTGGCGTTTCGACATCGGGCGCGCTCTCCCGCAAAAACGAAATTGCAGATGCCGAAGCGCTGTTAGAGAAGGTGCTTGGCGATATTTCTGCCGGCGAAGAAAACGTGGACCGCTTGCGTGAACTCACCGAAGAAGACGCGCAGATGCTCTCGTCCTTGGTCGATGAAATCCGCGAAAAACGCGACTCTTTGCGTGGTGGCGATGCTTCTATCCGCATTCACAGGAATACGGTTGAAAACTGCACCCGTCGCTTGAACCAGCTCAATGGTGAAGTGACGAACGCGCAGAACAGAATTGATGCGGCGGCGCAGTCCAAGAACAGCGATGCGGAACTTGCCGAAGCTGAAAGCGAAGTCGAAAAGGTCGAAGAACGTTACCAGACGATTTCGGATCAACTCGGTGAAAACGAGACGATGCTCCGCGAAAAAGAAGAAGATGTCCGCGAACTCGAACGCAGTGCGCAAGACAAGACTTCTCGCCTCAAGCAAAATCAGAATCGCTTGGTCGCTATCGCCGACCAGATGGAATTCTTGGACAACACCATTCGCAACCGTCGCGAAGAAATCGAGAAGAATACGATTTCGATTGAAAAGTTCGAGACGGATTGCAACAAGCTTGCCGACGAAGCCCAGGTCAAGGACAATGCGCTCCGTGAACTTGAACGCAACCGCGACTTGGCTCGTGAACGCTACGACCTCGTGAGTGGCGACCTTGAAGGTTGGCGCGACGAAGTGAACCGCCTTCGCGACGACATGATTGAAAAGATGAAGGAATTGAACGACGTCGGCCGTCGTCAGGAATCCCTCCAGAACAATCTCGACCGCCTCCGCGAACGCATCACGAACGAATGGACTGTGGATTTGGACAATCCCGAAAACGTGGAACGTGTGGAATACACGCAGCCCGAAGCGGATCGCGAAATCCGTGAACTCCGCGGCAAAATCAAGGAACTTGGGCCGATCAACATCAACGTGATGGAAGATTACGAAGACGAAAAGAAGCGCCTCGAAGAAGTCGAAAAGCAGTTCGACGACCTCGACCGTGCCCGTGCCTCGCTGGACCGCACCATTACGAAGCTCGACGACATTGCCCGCCAGCGTTACCTCGATACATTCGCCCGCATCCAGAAGAACTTCCAGTTTGTGTTCAGTAAGCTGTTCCTCAATGGCGAAACGAAGATGAGCCTTGTGGAAAAAGTCGATGAAATGGGCAAGCCCATGGACATCCTCGATGCGGACATTGAAATCAACGTTCGCCCGACCGGCAAGAAGATGCGCGGTATCAAGGCGCTTTCCGGTGGTGAACACGCACTTACTGCAACGGCGCTCCTGTTCGCAATCTACATGGAAAAGCCGTCTCCGTACTGCGTGCTGGACGAAGTTGACGGTCCGCTTGATGATGCTAACGTCGGTCGCTTTATGGCGCTCCTCCGTGAATTCAGTAAGCAGACCTTGTTCATCGTCGTGACCCATAACAAGCGTACTATGGCCGAAGCCGACATGCTCTACGGTGTGACCCAGGAAATCAAGGGTATTTCTCGTATTGCTAGCGTTCAGCTCGCCGACGCTACGAAGTTTGCGATTTAGCGATGAGGTTTGAGGTCGCTCGCAGGCTCGCTTTGAGGGGTGAGTGATTGTATTTTGTCATCCTGGAGGGGCGTCGCCCCGATAGGATCCATTGTTGTTCTATATAATACACTTTGTATTTTTAAGGCATTTTTAGCATTGCCTTTGTCGTTTTTTTTTCGAATTTTTGCCATTTATTTCTGTGAAATTTTATATACATTATATGTATGAAACATTTGTCTCTAATTCTTTTGTTCGTTACTGTTGTCGCGATGGTTGCTTCGTGTAACAATGCAACGACCAAACCGGAGTCTGTTGCCTACGACCCCGATGGAAAATGTACTGTTGGAAAAAATCAATTTATTATTAGTGAACAAAAAGAGCTTTTACGTGACGGGTGCGAGACCCTTTTTATCCGTGACACATTGATTTGTTATAAAGATACGATATATGATGATACCGTAACTAAAATCCATAACTATATCGGTTTCGTCTATTTGAACCGTTATACTAGCAATACGGATACTATCCTCAAACGTCGTGCTGAAAAATCCAAAGAATCCGCTCCCTGTGGCAGTGAGCCTGTTTATTGCGAACTTGATTCTTCTGGTACGCAAAAAACATTCAGTTGTGAAGTTAGTGGATGGTGTTATATGTACGAAACACTTCAATCTCGTACGGTTTTGCCCGATTCAAAAAACTTGATTTATGCGTCCGATTATTTTACTTATTGCTATCAGTCGGGTTACAAGTGTGTTATTGATACGATTTATCGCGATGCGTTCCATACAACATTATGGAAAGATGTTTATGATACGTTGTTCTTGAATTATGGCGCGAACGCTTGGACAGATTATATCCCTGCGATAAATGCACCTCCGTTTGATACTGCTGCGTTCCGAAATGCACTTGATACGCTGGATTCGCAGAAAGAATTTTTCGGAATTGATTCTCTGTATACCGGATATGAAATTACGATAAATGGTTTGCCAGAATGGGCTGAGGTCGGCAGTAGAGAATATTGCTTTATTCAGGATAGTGTAGAAAAGTGTGTTGTTGTATATAAAAATATTGATCGTATTAATCCGGGAACTCGTTACCCGACATCGTATAGTAAAGAACCGTTTTTCCTGAAAAATAAATTGAGCGAACCTTTGGAACGCGATACGGTTATCACATGGACGCTGCATTATCGTTATCGTGGAGGCGGCGGGGATAAAGATTCTTTGACGATAACTACGTTGTTTAAAGGAATTAGTCGTTAGTCATAGGTCCTTAGCCATTAGCGTTGTCATCCTGGAGCCGACATTGAACAACGAAGTCATTTGTCGCCTTTAGCCCCGGCCTCCGAGCCGGGGGATAGGATCCTGTGTTGACTTGTTCTCATTTCGTTTATCTTAGCAACTCAAACTTTCCATCGCCGCAATTCTTGCTGACGCAGTTCCTTCCGTGTTCCTTGGCGTAGTACAACGCTTTGTCGGCACGGTCTATGAGCGATTCTACTGTGTCGTTCTCAATGCGCTCTGCGTAGCCGATGCTTACTGTGACCTGCAGGATGGTTCCGTCATTCAACGTGACGCTCATGTTTTCTACGCTACTGCGAATACGGTTGGCTACGATTTTTGCATGTTCGTCAGTTGCACCTGGAAGGAATATGGAAAATTCTTCTCCGCCATAGCGAACCGGCATGTCAGAAGGCCTTAAGCTGCGGATGAGCGTTTGTGCTACCGAAATAAGGACGAGGTCTCCGGCGAGATGCCCGTATGTATCGTTCACTTGCTTGAAATGAT
>Ga0129307_1001840_pt1 | contig 19906 bp, 15 predicted proteins | sample P1105metagenome_FD_94437 | JGI IMG/M metagenome (GOLD analysis project Ga0129307, IMG submission 94437) | Capybara group fecal microbial communities from Wisconsin, USA - P1105 metagenome | ecosystem: Host-associated > Mammals > Digestive system > Large intestine > Fecal | place: USA: Wisconsin... | reverse complement strand
TTCCCTCTGACGGAGGCCGTCCCCTCTGTCAGCTATGCTGACATCTCCCCACACTGTGGGGAGTCGGCCCCGAACCCCTTTCCAAAGACTTTTAATAGAATTTTGCCCCATAGAGGGCGCTCCTTTCAAGACTTGAAAAACGTTAGTTGTTTTGGAGCGCCCTCTATGGGGCAAAATTAATACTGAAAGTTTTAGGAAGGGAGTTTGAGGGAGAACCCTTTTTCAAAAGGGTTTCCCTCAATAGACACGCATAAAACTGCCGTATGAGTACCACAGTTTATTGCTCAACCTTTGAGAGGCTGATGAAGTGCGAAATAATCGTCGCTGGTTATATCATCACGGGTCGAGGAGATGGCGTAGTAAGTGAGGATATGTGTAGCGTCACGTCCGTCTATCATGTTATCCTTGTTCACGTCTGCGGCTAAGGCTGTGTTTCCGACAAATTCGGCGGGCTTGCCTGTTGAGATGCGGGCATATTCGGTAAGGACTGCGGTCGCATCACGTCCGTCAATAATTCCGTTGAAATCCACATCTCCGAGGCGGTACTGCGGTTTCGGTACAGATGTAGTAGTGGTAACTGCTGAGGTGGTTGGTTTAGCAGTTGTGGTTGTAGTAGTTGTGGTGGTAGTCGTAGTTGTCGTAGTAGTCGTAGTAGTGGTAGTCGTAGTTGTTGTTGTCGTAGTAGTCGTGGTGGTGGTAGTAGTCGTAGTTGTTGTCGTAGTAGCGGCAGTAGAGGTCGTTGTCGTTTCGGAAGGAGCGGTTATCTCGATATATCCGTCAGCAAACGCTGCCCCTGCATTTATAAGCTTCTCATCGGCGGATGGATTGACTGAGGAGTGTATGCCCCTGGTGAAAAGCCATGACTGCATAAGCCGTCCGTCGGTGTCATCTTCATTATTGGTGAAGAGGTCGTGCCTCATTTCCGTTTCTACGTATGCGATATCGATAGGGAAGATATCGCCTTCTTTTGCATCAGGCGGGAGGTTGAATCTGAGCGTCAGGAATGTGCCGTTTGCCTGCTGGTCCTGTGAGGCTATAGTTGCTGCGAAACATCCGTAGTTGCTGATATTCTCGCTGATGAACTGGAATTTGGAAGCGGCTTCGCCTGTCTGTGCGTACTTCCCCGAATCGTATTTCAGCGGAATGAGTCGGTCATCCCAGTAGATGTGGATTCCTGTTGTGCATATACCGCTGCCCGGATTGTCGATGATTATGCTGACTTCTGCGGCATCACCGATTTTGTCAGCCGGGATCGATACGGGCTGAGCATAGAGTCTCGGTCCGCCTGACGGAAGTTTATTTGTGCTGATAGAGGATTCGTTTCCACGATCGGGGCAGGCTGCGTAGACGCTTGGTGCTGAGAGGAAAGCGGCGGCTGCTGTAATGACTGCGGTGAATTTTTTTAGTAACATGATAACCATCCTTTACTGAATATATTTTCTATATTTTACCACATTCGAGACTGCTATTCAACACTGTTTTGTATATAATGCTGTGCTAAAATTGTTTTTTTATGATTTATACAAATAATTGCGGTTTTGCTTGGCTATTTTGCCGTAATATCATTTGTTCGCCGCAGCTTACGTGGCAAGTATTGACTTTATATGGCAAGCTTTGTTATAATGAGTATAATAATATGTTTCTCTGTCTGAACAGGGAAAGAAGGAGGTCGGGATATGGCTCAGTGGGATAATGAATTTAACGATATTGATTTTTACGGCGGTGAAGCTTTCTTCATCATGGACGATTCTCAGGATATGATAGAGGTGCGCTACCGTGACGGTATGATAATAGATGTGGGACTTGACAGCGACAACATCTATAATATCACAGTGCTCGGCTCAGACGACAGCGAGGGCACGGCTTCTCCGCTTTGTGTGGTGAAATTTACGGAAAGGGAAAAGCTTCACGACAAGCTTCAGGAGCTCATTGTGCGCTTCCGTGAGGGCATACACGAGCATGACGAAAACGAAAGCCGTACTGCGGAGCTTCTGGATAAGTACGGACTTGACTTCATTAACGTGCCGGCAGGCGAGATAAGGGAGCTTCTTACAGAGGAGCTGAAATCGCCTGCTGAGGGCAGTTCTGAGTATATCAGGCTTCTTTGTGCCTATCTTTTCTGCGCAGGCGGAAAAGAGGACGCTGAACTTATCAGGAAAGCGAAGTATACGACGAATATGGACATCGGCGCCATGATAGACAAGGAGTGGCTCACAAGCCTTGAAAACGGCGGGATCGCCGATGATGAGACACGCTCCCGTGATGAGCTTATCGCTGATATCGTTATGTACTACATGGACTATGAGGATAAGCTTCAGTGGGATTAAGGCATCACCGCACAAAACCCGCCTGACGGCTTTGTACTGAATCTGCGGACATATTTTCCGCCATCTTGCACAGAACTTCCTTGACATACGATAGTATGCCTGCGGAATTTCTATACAATCTGACGAAAAATCTGTCGACGCATCTTCAGCACAAGTTTTGCACGTTGTTGCCTTAACGTCGCTTTCTCTGCATTTTTATTATTGGAGCTGATAAATTGTTTCTGGAAAATCTGCAATTCAGTCTGAATGCTACCGTACCCGTTTTTCTGATGATGGTATTCGGCTGGTTTGTGAAAAAAATAGGTCTGCTGGACGACCATACCACATCCACATTAAATAAATTCGTGTTCCGTACACTTCTCCCTGCGCTGCTTTTCATGGACCTTTCCACAGCGGATTTCCGCTCTGTCTGGGATGGGCGCTTCGTGCTTTTCTGCATGGTGATAACTCTCATAAGCGTGGGGATAGCCTTTCTGTATTCCCTTATCCATAAGGATAAGCATGAGAGAGGCGAGATAATACAGGCTTCTTACCGAAGCAGTGCGGCGATTCTCGGCATAGCTTTCGTCAAGAATATCTACGGCGAGGCTACAATGGCGGCGCTTATGATAGTGGGAACTGTTCCGCTTTACAATATTATCGCCGTCACAGCGCTTTCCCTGACATCTCCCGAAAAGGGCGGACGCAGCGGAAAAAGCCTCTTTCTCAACACCGCAAAAGGCATCGTGACGAATCCCATCATCATAGGCATAATAATCGGTATGGCGTGGTCGATCATCGGTATACCTCAGCCTGTGATACTTCAGAAGTCGGTGTCATATCTGGGAAATATGGCAACGCCGCTGTCACTCATTGCTCTGGGTGCGTCATTCAAGGCCGAGGAGGCTAAGGACAAACTGCCTGTGACCGTGGGGATAGTCTGCATAAAGCTGCTGCTTTTCTGTGCGCTTTTCCTGCCTGTGGCGGTGCATTTCGGATTCAGAGGCGAGAAGCTGATAGCTATTCTGGTGATGCTGGGAAGTGCAACTACGGGAAGCTGCTTTGTTATGGCGAAAAACTTCGGCCACAAGGGAAGTATAACTGCTCTGGCGGTAATGCTGGCAACTCTCGGAAGTGCCTTTACCCTTACGGGATGGCTGTTCCTGCTGAAATCTTTCGGCTATATCGGCTGAGCAGAAATGATATGTATTTTGGGCGCTTTCCGGGCGCCCTTTTTCATGCGGTCAGGGGGAACAAAGGTTTTCATAGCAAAAGGATATGCATAGTATGTTTGCATATACAAACAAAAATGCGGTTTACTGTGGGTAACATCTGTTGATTTTCTTACCTTAATACGATAAAATATATATTGATAAATTTTCAGAGGTGAGACATATCAAAACAGTTGAAATTTTTACTGATGGTGCCTGCAGCGGCAATCCGGGGCCCGGAGGATACGGTGTTGTGCTTCGTTTTACTGCAAATGGCAAGGTATACGAAAAGGAACTTTCAGGCGGTGACAGTGCGACAACAAACAACCGTATGGAGCTTTTGGGCGTTATTACGGGGCTTTCCGCTCTCAAAGAGCCGTGCAAGGTGACCCTGACCACCGACAGCAAATACGTGGTGGATAGTGTAACAAAAGGCTGGGTCTACGGCTGGAAGAAGAAAGGCTGGATAAAATCAGACAAAAAGCCTGCCCTTAACGTTGACCTGTGGGAGATGCTCCTGCCTCTCCTGGAAAAGCATGACGTTACTTTCAACTGGGTAAAGGGACACGCGGGACACCCTGAGAATGAGCGCTGTGACAGGCTTGCTGTTGAACAGCGTGATAAATATTCGCTATAGAATCGGAGGTTTCACAGATGGAAAAGAGATTTATTTATGCAGACAATGCTGCAACTACTGCTGTATCAGAAGAGGTACTGAATGCTATGCTTCCACATTTCCGTACAGCTTACGGCAATGCTTCAAGTATATACAAACTGGGACGTGACGCACAGAAAGATGTTGAGACTGCCAGAGAAAAGGTAGCAAAGGCACTGGGCGCCGAGCCAAGAGAGATATTCTTCACAAGCTGCGGCTCTGAGGCTGATAACTGGGCTATCAAGGGCGTTGCTGAGGCTATGGAAAAGCGTGGCAAGAAGCACATCATCACTTCTGTTTTCGAGCATCATGCAGTTCTTCATACCTGCGAATATCTTGAAAAGAAAGGCTTCGAGGTAACATACATCCCTGTAAGCGACAAGGGCCTCATCGACCCCGAGGACGTGAGAAAGGCTATCCGTGAGGATACAGCTCTCGTCACTATCATGTATGCAAACAACGAGATAGGCACTATCCAGCCTATCGATGAAATAGCTGCTATCTGCAACGAGAAGAAGGTCATCTTCCATACTGATGCTGTTCAGGCTGTAGGCCATGTGGAGATAGATGTCCACAAGCAGGGAATAGATATGCTTTCACTTTCAGGCCATAAGATTCACGCTCAGAAGGGTATAGGCGTTCTCTACATCAGAAAGGGCATAGCTATCCCCAATCTCATCCACGGCGGCGGTCAGGAAAGAGGCAAGAGAGCGGGCACTGAAAATGTTCCTGCTATTGTCGGACTCGGTGTTGCTATCGAAGAGGCTACAAAGAATATTGCCGAAAAGGCAGCCATTATCACTCCCAGAAGAAACAGACTTATCGACGGTCTGCTGAAGCTTCCCTATACCCGTCTCAACGGCGACAGGGACAAGCGTCTCCCGGGAAATCTCAACATCTCATTCGAGGGCATAGAGGGCGAATCGCTCCTGCTTATGCTTGACCTCAACGGCATCTGCGCTTCATCGGGTTCAGCCTGCACATCGGGCTCGCTTGACCCCTCACACGTTCTTCTCTCCATCGGTCTGAAGCACGAAATAGCACACGGCTCTCTCCGCCTTTCCATCGAGGAGGATGTAACTGACGAGGACGTTGATTATATCCTTGAGGTAGTTCCTCAGGTAGTTGACCGCCTGCGTTCAATGTCACCTGTATGGGAGAAAATGATGAAGGGTGAGAAGTATCAGTGAAAGCTTTACTTCAACAGATATTCAGCCGTAAGCCCAAAAACGACGGCTTGCTGACAGATGACGAAAAGGAACTGCGTGACTACGAGGAGAACGTCTATATGGCGGAATCGGGCGTAACAGAAGCATCCTATGCAGAATTTGTCATTGACGATGTCTTCTTCATCGTCAAAAGAGGTATGATGATAACAGGAACAGTTACAGGCGGAGTTTTCAAAGTCGGCGATCGGATTGCGGTTTGCCGTGGTGAAGACGAACTTTTTGAGAGCTATATTGCGGCTATCGAGCAGTACAGAAATGAATGCGAAAAAGTGTCGGAGGGCGCTGTAGCCGGATTTTTGCTTGAAAACGATGACAGTAATCTGAAAAAGCTGATAAAACGAAATGATATAATCAAGAAAATTTAAAGGAGTAAGATCATTATGATGTACAGTGAAAAGGTACTTGACCATTTTTCAAATCCCCGTAATGTGGGCGAAATCGAGGATGCAGACGGCGTAGGCGAGATCGGCAACGCCAAGTGCGGAGATATCATGAAGATGTACCTGAAAATAGACAAGGGCATTATCACAGACGCTAAGTTCAAGACATTCGGCTGCGGTGCGGCTGTAGCTACATCTTCTATGGCTACAGAGCTTATCAAGGGCAAGTCCATCGACGACGCTCTCAAGCTTACAAATCAGGCGGTAGTGGAGGCTCTTGACGGGCTTCCTGCTGTAAAGATACACTGCTCGGTACTTGCTGAACAGGCCGTAAGATCGGCACTTTCCGATTACTACACAAGACAGGGCATCGATCCTCTCCCCATTGTAGGCGAGATCAAAGAGCCCGAGGAATAATAACAATGGACGGTTTTCCCTCGGTATTCTTACAGAAGTTTTTACACGTATCTATAAGAGTACTGGGGTTAAACCGTCCATTTCTTTATGCCATAACAAAAATGGGAAGATCATGATCTTCCCATTTCTTATGATAATTACTTTTTCTTCTTTTTGGATTCCTTAACGCTTTCAGCAGCTTCTTCTATCTCTTCGATAACATCTTCGAGATCAGCATCATCGTCGTCGTCATCATCATCATCGTCATCGCCGTCTGCAAAAGCAGTCTTCTTGTTTGAATGGATCAGAGCCATGATGAATGATACTGCGAAGTAGACAATGAGTATCAGTGCTTCTGCAAGAACGACAGGCATTATAGCGTTGTGGATGATCGTTGAAATAGATGATACTGCGGAAGCCTCAGCAGGAACGAGGATGTTGTATGCATTCTGGAATTCAACGTTCTCGTAGTATTCCTGAGCAGTTAATTCTGTAGTATTTACCAGGTCCTTTATCTTTACGCCAAGGTCAGCGAGCTGCTCCTCAACGTTTTCCTTCATTTCCTTTGAAGCGGTCTTGTTGCTTGAAAGAGCATTCTTTCTTGACTTGTAGAATTCGATCTTCTGCTTTGTATCAGCAAGCTCTGTAGATGTGCTTACTCTCTGATTGATGAGATTGTCGTACTCCTCGGATGCCTGAGAGTAGGAAGTATCGTTTCCGTCGGTGCCGTTACCGAAGATGAGGATAGTGTCCTTTTCGTACTTTGAGATGGAATCCTCAATGGTGTTGAGTCTTTCCTTGAGTGATGAACTTGTTCTTTCCAGATTCTCTATTCTGTAGTTGCAGTAGGAGATGGAAGCGTTCTTATCCTTTGTGATGTTGTTTACAGTGATAAGAGAAGATATTCTGTCAAGGTCGATGCTCTCGATAGTCTGAGCGGCTCTGTAAAGGTCATTGAAAGAGAAGCCGGTCTGATTTGAACGGAAGAGGTTAGTATCATCGCTTGCCAGATTCTTCAGATATTTCTCAAGAGTAGTGAGAGTATCATCGAAAATATCGATCTGTTCTGCATAATCATAGTTTGTGTAATCTACAGCGGGAACAGCTGTACCAAGTGACTGATTGAAGCCGTACTGCTTGTAGAAGTAGCCACGGTATTCCTGAAGCATAGCGTTGAGCACCTGAGCGCTTTCAGAGCGGCTGAGGCCTGTTTCGCCGTAGTTGAAGTGTACCTTGTAAGTGGTAGGATAGAAAGCTACATCCAGCATAGCCTGTGCAGCAGCAAGGTTTCCTGTATTAGCTGTTTCGTAGATGTTCTTGTAAGCTGTGATCCTGTTGATAGCATCCTCGGGGATGATACCTTCGATCGAGATATTCTTTCTGATGCTGTCAAGATTATCAATGTCGATATCCAGTGAAGTGAGCGCACCCTCGATAACGGTAGGGCTTTTCAGGCTGTTTGCGTCGAATGTTCTGCCTGCTGGGTCGAGGCCCTTTTCGATGCCCTTGTAAGTGAAGCTTACGAGAGCTGTGATGCTCGGCTTAGCGACCATAGTCTTGAAGCCTGAGTAAGCAGTAGCTACAACGCCGCCTATGATTGCAACAGCGAGCCATACTGCAAAATACTTTTTAAGATGCTTGAAGATGGATGAAAGGGAGATCACCATAGTATCTTTGTTATCATCCTGGTTTTTTATAGTGATATTGAGATTTTTCTCATCTTTTTTTGCCATTTTATACCTCCTGTTTTATATGACCTGCAAAACAATATTATTATATCACTTTGCGATTCAAACGTCAACTGCAAACGGGATTTTTCAATATTTTTCCCATATTATCGACGATATCAGCGCACTGTTTGCAGATTTTGCCAATCATTGTTCAGGCTGTATGTCCGTTCTTTCTGATGATGTCAACTACCTGATCCACGTACTTCTGACATATCTCTTTGCTTTCGGCTTCTACCATTACACGTACAACAGGCTCTGTACCGCTTTCACGGACGAGTATTCTTCCTGTTTCGCCGAGAGCTTCTGTGACGCTCTTTACAGCTGCCTGTACATCGGGGTCAGCCTGAGCAGCGCTCTTGTCCTTTACTCTTACGTTTTCGAGTACCTGAGGATACTCAACGAAAGGAGCAGCAAGTTCGCTGAGCTTCTTCTTGCGTGACATGATGACCTGCATTATCTTCAGGCTTGTGAGGATACCGTCACCTGTTGAAGCATATTTTGAGAAGATGATATGTCCTGACTGCTCACCGCCGAGACAGCAGCCGTTTTCCTTCATATATTCGTAAACATACTTGTCGCCGACCTTAGTCTTTGCGTAGTCGATACCGATCTCATCGAATGCCTTGAAGAGGCCGAAGTTAGACATTATTGTAGCGACAACAGTGTTGTTGACCAGCTTGCCTCTTTCCTTCATGTATCTGCCGTAGATGTAGAGTATGTGGTCGCCTGAGATAAGTCCGCCCTTTTCGTCAACGCAGAGGCATCTGTCAGCATCGCCGTCGAAAGCGAATCCTGCGTCAAGGCCGTTTTCAACAACGTATTTCTGTAAAACTTCAATATGTGTGGAGCCTGCATTTTCGTTTATGTTGACACCGTTTGGTTCAGCGTTGATAACGTGAGTCTCAGCGCCGAGAGCATCGAATACAGCCTTTGCGATAGTCCATGAAGCACCGTTAGCACAGTCGAGACCTATCTTCATGCCACGGAATGAGTACATACCGAGGGAAATGAGATAGCCCACATAGCGGTTTCTGCCCGAAACATAGTCAACGCTCCTGCCGATCTTGTCGCCCTTTGCGAATGGGAGTTCATCCCACTTCTGACCGAAAGCTTCGAGCTTGCCGTCGAGATAAGCTTCAACCAGTTCGATAACGCTGTCTTCCATCTTCTCGCCGCTGCCGTTGATAAGCTTGAGACCGTTGTCGTAGTAGGGGTTGTGGCTTGCTGATATCATGATAGCGCAGTCGAAGCTGTCAACTCTTGAGATATAAGCTACCGAAGGTGTAGTTGTAACGTGGAGAAGGTAAGCGTCAGCACCTGAAGCGGTGAGGCCTCCTACCAGTGAATATTCAAACATATAGCTTGAACGGCGTGTATCCTTGCCGATAACTATTCTCGGAGCTGAATCATCTCCGTTTCTTCTTTTAAGCTCTCCGTAGTACCAGCCAAGAAAACGGCCGACTCTGAAAGCGTGATCTGCTGTAAGATTTTCATTTGCGGTTCCTCTGAAACCGTCTGTTCCGAAATACTTGCCCACTATTATAAACTCCTTAGTAATAAAGTAATGTGTTCGCAAGCGAACATTTTTATTATAACACTTTTCTTTATAACAGTCAATGAATTTTATGTAAAAAGTACAGATGTGGTAAATATAGCGGAAATGGCATTGTCATGCGCTATATGCACACCACAGATAAATGTGCTGTTTTGTATCAAAAAAAGACGCCGGCTATTGCCGACGTCCTTGTTTTAATGTATTAAATTATTCAGCATCTGTTGCAGGGAGCTTATCGATAAGCTTGAGCATGAGCTTCTGGATAGCAAGAGCATCCTTGTTAGTCATACCGTCGCCAACGTTGCAGCAGTCAGCATTTGCCTTACCTACAGCTGTGATGTGGAGAGCATCTGTACCTGTCTCGCCGTACTTTGAAGGATTGGAGAGAGCCTGCATGATGATTACAGCGTCAGAGATGTTTACGATAGTATCGCAGTTAGCATCGCCGAGGAGTGTAACGTCGTTGCCCTTAACATCTGTTGTAGTTGTGGTTGTTGACTCAAGAGTTGTTGCAGTTGTTGTATCTGTAGAAGTCTCAGTTGTAACAACTGTTGTAGTTGTTGACTCGCTTGTGCCGGGAACCTGAGGATTAGAACCTGAAACGATTGAGTAATCCTTGACATCGAGATCCTTGAAGCCTGCCCAGATCTGGAATTCAACTGTTCCGCCTACTACAGCGTCAGCAAGTGGGATCTCCACTGTGAGCTTGCCGTCAGCATCAGTAGAACCGCTCCACTCGATCTGTGTCCACTCGTCGCCCTTCATGAAGCCGAGAGCACCGTTTGTCTTAGTTGATGGTGCGCCTTCGAGGTTAACATAGAGAGTATCCTCGTTCTTAGCATCCTTGAGGTTGATCTTCTTGATCTTTGAAGTAGCCTCAGGCTCCTGGATGTCACCCTCAGGAGCTGCAAGGATATTTACAGACTCAACAGTTGTGAGCTTAGGAGTCTTAGCCTGCATATGAGCGATAGTTGTAGGATCATCGCCCCAGAGATCAGGAACCTTAGCCATGTTGTAGTAAGCAATGCCGTTTTCCTTATCGATATCGTAAGGCTTCATTTCAGTCCAGCCGCCGTAAGAAGCGTCTGAGAAGCAGAGAACAGGAGTTGAACCTGTGAACTTTATAGCAACTTCCTTGCCTTCGAGCTGTGACCACTCAACTTCGCCGTCACCGCCGGGAGTTGTGTTCTGGTATGTCTTCTCCTTGGAAGCATCCAGCTCGTAAGGTCCTTCGAGGAATGGTGTACCCTCAGCGTAGGACTGGTGCTTAACTGTAGGAATGTGTCTCTCGCTTGCCCACTGGATAGACTCATCGTCCATGATCTCCATCATCTTGTTGATGATAGGAAGGCTTGCTTCATGCCATTCGCCTGTTGTACGGTCGATATAGCCGTGGCACTCGCCGGGGTCCTTAGGATTGGAAACAGTGTTGTTATCCCACAGACAGCAAGGTATACCGTACTTCTTAGCTGTTGTGAAGTACTGAGTTGTCCATGCAACACGAGCTTCTGTGTTATCAAAGTTAGATGTACCCATTTCGCCGATAACTACAGGGATATCTCTGTCGAGGAATGTATCACGCATACCCTGGAGGATGTTTGCAAGGTTAGCAGAGTAAGCGCTTGTGAATACAGAGTGATCCTTTACAGCTGTATTCATTGTGAAGTCATAAGGAGTGTAAGCGTGGATAGAAACAGCAACATAAGGATCGTTAGGAACATCGATAGCCTCAAGGAACTGAGTCTCAGCACTTGCACAGTAGCCGGGGAGCATCAGGAGACGAGTCTTAGCGTAAGGACCGTCAGTGTTTCTGATGAGGTCAACGAAGTCATGTTCCAGCTTATTGATAACATCACACTCAGGAACAGCTTCAGCAGCCCACCACTCGTGAGGCTGACCTACAGCACGTGGCTCGTTCATGCACTCGAAAATGAGGTGCTGGTCGTAATCCTTGAATTCTTCAGCGATCTGAGTCCAGATCTTGAGGAGCTTTGGCTTGATCTCGTCGTAAGCATCAGCGAAGTCGCCTCTGTTGATCCAGTTCTCGTGGTGAACGTTGAGGATGATGTACATATCGTTCTTGATACCGTAGTCTACAACTTCCTTTACACGAGCCATCCACTCAGGATCGATGTTGTTGTCTTCGTCGAGGTGCTGGAACCATGTGGTGGGGACACGAACAGTGTTGAATCCCTTAGCCTTGAGAGCATCGAACAGAGTCTGGTTAGCCTTAGGGCATCCCCAAGCTGTCTCAGTTTCAACGCCTGCGTGGTCAGCATCAACGTAAACCTTCGGGTTATCAGCTGAAGGAACGGAAGCCTTAGCATCCATTGTGTTACCGAGGTTCCAGCCTATCTTCATATTTTCTGTGATCTCGAAGGCTGTCATCTCGTCCTCTGCCTTAGCATTGAAGTACTCGGCAGGAGCGATCCTCAGTGAGGAAAGCATACAAACAGCAGCAGCTGAGATGCTTATGATACGCTTAACATTCTTTGAATTAAACATAGTATAAAACCCTCCCATAAATTTTTCTGATGTTTTCTTATTATCTTTCCGAAGAGTCCAGTGCAGTAAGCTCTTCGCTTTTGACAACTTAATTTTATCACATCCGTAAAAAAAAGTCAAGGAGGTTTGTGCAAAATGCAATAAAATGGACGTAGAATTTATGTAGAATGTTTTAGCAACTTTGCATACAACATTTTTCGATAGCAGATGCTAATTGTTAATAAAATGTAAAATACACATAATTTATACCACAATAAGAAAACGGATGAAATCAATTCATCCGTTTCATTTACATTATTAATTATTGCTTTAAGATTTATTTTTACAGTGAAAAAAATCCGTATCAGCCTCTTGCCTTGATGAATTCAGCAAGTGTCATTGGTTCGTTATCGACAGATGAGTAAGCGTAGTAGCTGAGGATTATGGTAGCGTCGTTGCCGTCTATCTTCTTGTCAGCGTTTACATCTGACATTTTCTGCTGAAGGTCGGAGAGCCCCATATCCTTGCCTACCGATGACTTTGCATAGGCTGTGAGTACAGTTGAAGCATCTACACCGTCTATTATGCCGTTGCCTGTGACGTCGCCCATTATGGAAGCGTTAAGGTGTACGGCAACTGTTTTTGATGTGGCATCGGAAGCTGTAACGTCCCACGGATTGCCTGTATCCTTGTCGTCAATGGTGAATTTATACACGCATTTCTGATAGGTATCGGGATTGTCGTGAGGGTCGTGTATGATGAAAGTATCATCGCCTGTGCCGTTGATGGTATCGGTGAAAGCAGCGGAGGTGCGTCCGAAATCTCCGCCTGTTATCTCAACGCTGAGAGTGTAGGTGCGGAAATCGTCCTTGGTGTTGTCTCTGCCTTCGAGCTTGAAAGCATAATCCTTGCCGCTTTCGATACTGCCTGTGTAGTAGGGGATATCCTTGCCCTCGGGTGAATCGAAAGTGATGGTGAAAGTGCCTGTTGCGCCCTTGGGGAGGACGAATCCGACTTCGCCGTTAACGTCATTCTTGTTGAAATCATCGTAAACAAGCTCTGAGTCAGCGGCATATACGCTGAAAGGTGCAGCTGCCATAAGGGCTGCCGCAAAGATTGCTGCTGATGTTTTGATCTTCATAATGAACACTTCTTTCTTTGTGTCAGCCTGTAGCTGAGATGGTAATATTGCTTATATCGTCGGTGAGCGGGATGTATGCCGAGAAGCCGCAGTCATTTGTCTCGCCCTCACGTCCGAGAAGCTTGTCCTCGAAGCAGTTGAAAGCTTCATAGGTCTTGCCGCCCGATGTGATGAGTATTCTCTTGCCGCTTTCGGATACAGTGCCAAAAACGTGGGTAAAATTGCCGCTTTGTTCGGTGTGGATATCCGCATCCGCACATTCAGCCGCTTCCTCTGCACTTGCTTCGGGGGCAGGCATCATAGGCGCATACTTCTGGAGATTGCCCAGATTTCGCTCCACTATCTCGATTATAACAGCCGAATCGCTGAGACCGCTTATATTGTATGGTACTGCACGGGAGAATGAGGCGGTACTGAAGCATTCCGCCATATAAGGGAGGATAGCCTCGCCGTAGGAATCACGGAACATCGCAAGGCTGCCCTGACCCTTTTCGCTTGTGGTCTGAATGCTTATATCGTCAAGGGCACGGAAATGTCCAAGATACTGATAAGTGAAGCTGTAATCGCTGTAGACCTGAGCATCCTGAGCGTCCTCGGCAGGATATATCATAGCCGCAAGGTCACCGAGACGGTCATTTCTCACAGACCAGTTTTCACCTGTGGGACAGCTTTCACGTCCCAGCTTTGACATTAGAGCGGTGTGCCCCACATAAGCTCCCATGTTATTCCAGTGGGTATCGGTCTTATGGTAGAGAGGCATACTCGATTCCGCCGCAAGCAGGGCGGACTTCATATTCAGGTAGTAGTCCCTGCCGGCAAGCGCCGACGACAGCATCTCGTAATTGCTCATTTTGTGGGCAGGAACATAATTCTTCGGCATATGCTCGGGATAGAGCGTATTCTTGTTGGGTGCGCAGGTGAAAATGAACTGCGCACCTATGCTGCTGCAATAGCTTTCTATCAGGTCAAGATTATGGACGATATTGCGTATGCCCTGCGGACTGAGAGTCTCAGAGCGCAGGTAGTCGTTTGCCGTTTCGCCGTAGTAAAGCCATCCGTCGCTGCCGACTATCACGTCTTTATTCGGGGATGTGCCGAGAGCGGAAGCCATAAGTCTGCCGTCTGCTGTTACCATCTGCTGACGGAAAGCAAAGTGCTCGGAAAACCAGTCATCGAACTGAGAGAAGAACTCGGTATTAATTTTGCCGTCCTCGGTTTTTACTTTCGGCAATTCTGCAAGTCTGCGCTTTTCCTTTGAGCTGTCAGCTTTTGCGAAGGGCATACACACCGCAGGTACGAGGCATATCCCTATGAAAGCCGCAGAATAAAGACGGTAAAGGGTGTTTTTGTTCATATTATCTCCAATGTTGTAATTCATAATTACACATTATGAATTATTACTTAAGCAATAAATAGTGGATAAATATTCCGTCGGTCAAGCCGAGGGAGAAAAATTGAAACGTCCGTAAAGCATTGCTACGCTTGCTTTACTGCTTTTTCAGGGGGACTCTGTCCCCCTCGTTCACCCCCTGCAAGGGAGATAACATCCCCCTTGACCCCGGAATGTGCGGCTGCGCCGCTTTTTATTGCCTCATTAATAATCAGAATCTGAAGTAGATAAACGGATTGTAGCTTGATGATGAAAGAGTGAGTATGCATACCGCAAACAGCACCATTGATACTGCGTAGCCGAATAACTGTCCTAAAGCCTCAGACTTTTTGCCTGCCAGCCTGCTTTCAACATTTCTGATGACGGGTGTTGAAAAAACGACCGCCAGCACCAGCATTACCAGATAAGCCGGTGTAAGCTGTGCAAGGAACATTGCCTTCTCTGCGCCGCCGCCCGATGGCACGAACATATGCCCGATGAAGCGTACAGCGTCTGTGAGAGTATCAGCACGGAAGAATACGAATGCCAGCAGAGTTACCGCCATAGCATAGCAGTGTCTCAGTATTTTCGGCATTTTCTCGGTGTTGATGAGCTTGTATGACTCCAGCATCATGAAGCCGCCGTTGAGAAGTCCCCATACGATGAAGTTAAGGCTTGCACCGTGCCAGAGACCTGTGCAGAAGAATACCGCCAGCTTGTTAAGGGCTGTCCTTACCTTGCCTTTGCGGTTTCCGCCCAGTGGGATATACAGATATTCCTTGAACCATGTTGATACCGAGATGTGCCATCTGCGCCAGAATTCCTGCATACTCTGTGATATATACGGGTAGTTGAAGTTTTCCTTGAATCTGAAACCGAACATCGCTCCCAGACCTATAGCCATGTCGCTGTATCCGCTGAAATCGAAGTATATCTGGAAAAGATAGGATACTGCGCCCAGCCATGCAAGAGATGCGGAGAGCTGAGAGCTGTCGAGAGCGTACACATAATCAGCCGCCGCCGCCATGGTATTGGCGATTAGCAGCTTCTTTGAAAGTCCCAGAATGAAGCGGCGTATGCCCTTTGCTGTCATTTCGGGAGTTGATTCACGATGGTCTATCTGCTCGGCTATGTCGTAGTATTTTACGATAGGGCCTGCGATAAGCTGCGGGAAAAGCGTGATATACAGCGCCAGTTTGAACGGGCTTTTCTGTATGTATTTCGGGTCCTTGTAAGCGTCTATTACGTAGGACATAGCCTGGAATGTATAGAATGATATACCTATGGGAAGGGCTATTTTCGGTACTGTCACGCTTACGAAAGGCAGTTTGTTGAGCATTTCCGCACCGAAGCCTGCATACTTGAATATGCCAAGCATTATCAGATTTGCCGCAACGCTTACCGCAAGAATGGCTTTGCGTGCCTTGTTCTCACTTTTCATACCCAGACCGAAGATGTAGTTCATGCATATCGAAATGAGCATGAGGACTACAGCTTTCGGTTCGCCGTAGGTGTAGAAGGCGATGCTGAATATGAGAAGCAGGGCATTTTTAGCCTTGATAGTCGGAATGATGCGGTAAAGTATGTATACCGCAGTCAGAAACAGAAACAGGAAAACAGGACTGCTGAAAACCAATAACAGACCTCCTGTCTTTTATATTTTATTTATCAAACGGGTACGTAGAAATCTATCTCGGAAACAGTGTCACCGTTCAGAGTGAAGATAAGCTGCTTTGCGCCGTCGTTGTAGATGAGCATATTGCCTGATTCTTCGCCTGCGCCGTAAGCGGCTTCAACGTCAGCACGGCTGCTGCCTACCTTTATGCCCTTTGAAGTAGAATAGTTTCCGCCTAAGATGTCATAGTCGAAGAAATACTCAACTCCGCCGTCGATGTAGCACTGAATCTTCAGTTCGCCTGCATAGTCGTATGTCTTGACATCACAGCCGTTTGAGGTGCAGGCAGCTGCTGTGGAAGTAACAGGTGAACCGCCGAGAGCTGCAATGATGTCAGCGGCATTTTTCAGAAGGTCATCTGTGCTGAACTTTACTTCCTGAGCAACAGGCTGTGTATTAGCATTGCCGTTGTCAACGGGAGTTTCGTTGTTCTGCTGAGGCTGTTCCTGTGCAGCGGGAGTCTCGTTGTTTCCGCCGTTGTCAGCAGGTGCAGCTGTTGCAGCAGGAGCGGCTTCGCCCTGAGCGGAAGCAGCTGTAGTTTCAGCGGCAGCAGCAGTTGTTGTGTCAGTGCCTGTAGTTGTATCTGTTGAACCGTCGTTACCTGTGGTAGTTGTACCTGTTTCGGTAGATGTGGTAACATCGCCTGCTGCAGTTGTGGTAACTGCTATTTTCAGGTGTGCAGAGCTTTCGTCTGCTGTCTGTACCTTTCCGCAGGAAGCAGCGCCTGCCATACAGATAAGAGCGGTGAGTAAGAGTGCTGTACATCTCATTTTCATTTTCATATTCTCCTTAGATTGAAATATTATTTTTCATACAGCAGGGGACGTCATTGCCGACGTCCCCAAGCTGAGAACTTGTTTGAATTAGTCGTAATTCGGGTAAACGAACTGATACCATGTGTAAGTCAGGTTAGCAAGGTAAGAGTCTGAAACATTTGCGCAGCCGTTGCAGGCGTCGTAGTTTGTCCATACTCCGTTGATCTTTACCTGATTCCAGTAGTGGTCGCTGGTGTGGGTGCCGTTACCGTAAACGATACGGCTCTCGTAGCCTGCCTCATGGAAGAGGAGGTCCTGGATAGCTGCAAAGTAGTAGCATACGACAAAGCGGTTATCCATAGCGTAGTTTGCAAAGTAGCCCCAGCCCAGATTTTCTATCTGCTGGAGTGATCTTGTAGCCTCCATATACTTATAATAGTTGTGGCTTCTGATATAGTTGAAGATACCGTCGGGAGTAGGAGTGATGGTCGAGAGTATGCTTCTTGCCCTGAGCTGTACAGCTGAGAGCTTCTTTGCAACGCCGTCAGCATCTATCCTGTAGTCGCCCAGTGTGCAGCTTGTTGAGAGAACACCTGTAGTCTCATCGAAATGACGAGTGATATCGTCGATCGTCTGCCAGCCCTTGAGCATAGCGCCGTCCTCTGCGCCGAAGTAGTATTTATTACCGTTTGCCTCAGCCCAGCCCTTTTCCATAGCGCCTGTGCTGCCGAAGTTATAGGTCTTGTCGCCGACATCTATGAAGCCCTGCATAGCTATGCCGGTCTCATCGAAGAAGTACTTGTCGTCGCCTATAGTCTGCAAGCCTGTGACCATAGTGCCGTCCTCTGTGCTGAAGTAGTACTTGTCGCCGTTAAGCTCAGCCCAGCCCTTCTGCATAGCACCTGTGCTGCCGAAGTTGTAGGTCTTGCCCTCAACGTCCATGAAGCCCTTGACAGCCGCACCGTTTCCTGCGAAGTAGTACTTGTCCTCGCCGATATCCTGCCAGCCCAGAAGAGCTGCGCCGTCCTCGCCGAAGAGGTATGTCATAGCGCCGGATGTGACTTTGCCTGTCTCCATAGCGCCGTCGGTGCCGAATGAGTATATCTTGCCCTCGATGGTGTTGATACCTGTGAAAGCAACGCCGTTGTCATCGTAGTAGTAGGTCTTGCCGTCCTTTTTCTTCCAGCCTGAGAGGAGTTTGCCGTCCTTGCCGAAGTTGTAGCTCTTGCCGCCGATCTCCTGAGCGCCTGTGAGCATTACGCCCTTGTCGCTGAAACCGTAGGTCTCGCCGTCCACCTCATGAACACCTGTAAGGGCAGGACCTTCCTCGGAGAAGTAGTATTTGTCATTGCCTGCGGTAGCCCATCCTGACTGGAGGACGCCCTCGCTGTCGGTCATGTAGGTCTTTCCGTCATAGGTCTGGAGGCCTGTGAGGAGGATTCCCAGCTCGGAGAAGAGGTAATTCTTCTTGTCGATGGTCTGAACTCCCGTAACAGCCTTGAAGTCCTTGCCGAAGTAGTATTTCTTCTTGCTTGCGGTCTGCCAGCCTGTGAGAGCTGCACCGTCCTCGCCGAAGAGGTATGTACTGCCGTCGATAGCCTTGAGGCCTGTCTGCATTACGAAGCTGTCGTCGAAGAGGTAAAGCTTGTCGCCGATGGTCTGGAGTCCTGATTCAGCGTAGTTTTCCTTGCCGAAGTAATAGGTCTTCTTCTCGATGGTCTGCAAACCTGTCAGGACCTTTCCGTCCTTGTCGATGTCATAGAGCTTGCCGTCTATGGTGATGAGACCTGTCTGCATTACGCCCTTTTCATCGAAATAGCGGAGGCTGCCGTCAGCAGTCTGCCAGCCTGTCTGCATAACGCCCTTTTCATCGAAGTAATACTTGCTGCCCTCTATTTCGGTGAGACCCTTTGCCATGTAGGAATCTTCAAGGTAGTAGTAAGTATCCTCACCGAATTTCTGCCAGCCCAGCTGGAGCTTGCCGTCTTTATCGAAACGATAGGGATTGCCGAAATAAGTGGAGTCTCCTGTGAGCATACCGTCTTCAACTGTGACGATGTAGAAATTACCGTCGATAAACAGTACACCGGTCGAGCAGATACCTGTCTCGGGGTCGTAGTAGTACTTCTTGCCGCCGACTGTCTGCCAGCCTGTAGCGATCTCGCCGTTAGAAGATATCTTGTAGGGGAGGTCGTTTATGACAGTCTCGCCTACTGAAAGGTGGCCGTTTGCGTCAACATAGCCTGCCATATCCTCATTGTGGACGAAGCCCTCTTCCTCAACAAGCCTTCCGTATTCGTTGAAGAATATCATGTTTCCGTCGTCGTTCTTCATTGAGCCTGTCTTCTTTCCGCCGTCAGCGGAGTAGAAGTATTTGCCGTCAGCGTAGTCTATCCAGCCTGATACCTGTTCGCCTGTTTCGGGGGAGTAGTATCTGCGCAGGCCGCTGACAGTTCTCCAGCCTGTTTTGAGAGTGCCGTCCTCGGAGAAGAGGTAGGGCTTTCCGTTTATTATCTGTTCGCCTGTTACAGCTGCTTTCTTGCTGTCGTAGTAGAAAATGCAGCCGTTTTCGTCTTTGTACCATGATGAAGCGGCGGGTTTATCCGTAAAATTCAAAGCAGCCGAAGCAGAGAGCGGAGCTGCCGCAATAAGTCCGATAGCTGCTGCCGCCGAGCAGACAAGCATTTTTGTTTTGTTCTTCATAATTTCTCCTTTGCTCATATATTTCCGGTAACACCGCACAGAAATGACGGTGTTGCTTTATTTACATAATCATATACGAAATGACACGAGAGTTTGTGACATAAAAAAGATATTTTTTTATAAACGTATACTCTATTATTATATCAAATAAATGTTTGATTTGCAACCGTTTATGATATATTAAATTATTATTTCCTGTAGGATTACAATAGATGTGAGACAATTTACAAAAAAAGGTAGCGGAGCAGCATAGACCTGTGTTACAGTTAAGTTGCGAAGATAAAAGCAACAGGAGGTCAAGCTGATCCGCTATGAAT
>Ga0129307_1001839_pt1 | contig 19911 bp, 20 predicted proteins | sample P1105metagenome_FD_94437 | JGI IMG/M metagenome (GOLD analysis project Ga0129307, IMG submission 94437) | Capybara group fecal microbial communities from Wisconsin, USA - P1105 metagenome | ecosystem: Host-associated > Mammals > Digestive system > Large intestine > Fecal | place: USA: Wisconsin... | reverse complement strand
TCTGGACGCTGTCTACGCAGCCTGACGGCTGCGGCAACCTCGCTCACGGATAGATCCTGCGGCTCCATCCGTGACCAAGGTTTTTACCACGGGGTGTCCAACTTGTTATTGCAATTTGCGGACAAAATATATATTTTATTGGATTTGCGATTATTTTCTGCCAAGCGGAGCAGGTGACTGCAAGTTCATACATACCTAAAAAACACAATTGGTGTGACTAATTTTCGTGTCATACCATCTGGCTGGCCGCCGTTTCGATTTTGAGATGCTCAGCGGCTTGATTTTGTGTTGTCTTTTTGTCGCTCCCCCAAATCTGAAATTTCTACTTGACTTTTGTTAGCAGGTCTTTCGCATATGGTCCATCAGGATCCGCCGTCCCCGGTAAATGCGGGCCTTGACGGTTCCTAAACTGACATGCAGTTCCTCAGCGATCTCAGTCAGGCTCCACTCCGACACAAACCGCAGCTCCAGCGGCTGGCGGTAGGTCTCCGGCATGGCCCGGATCAACTCCACCAGCCGGAGAAATTCACCGTCATCCGGGGCGGCCTCCTCTTGGGCGCTTCGGGCTTCCTCCACGGCTACCTCCCGGCCCTCCCTGCGAAGGAGGTCCACAGCGGTGTTCCTGGTCACGGTGGTCAGCCACCTGGCCCGCTTCTCCTCCGGTATAGCCTTAAACGCATCAAAATGGACGATCAGCTTCAAAAAAGCGTCGTGGACGGCGTCCTCCGCCTTGGGCCTGGAGGGAATTACCGACAGCGCCGCCGCCATCATCCTCCGATAGTGCTGCAGATAGGTCTCATCGAACAGTCTCTGGTCCTCACTGTCCTCCAGCATGGTGAGATAAAATGAAAGCACAGTTTCTTCCTCTTTCTGTAAACGGATAAAAGCATCAAAAGGATGCGGAATTTGAAAAAAATTTCCCCTTTTTACTTTAGCACTTCTCTTTCGGCCGTGAGAGACAAATCCGTAACATTTTGTTTCAAAAAGTATCAAAACCACAGGACGATCCGCCCTGTGGTTTTGATGCTGCGTATCTTTCAGGAAATCCGAGTGTAAATCAGCAGGATGCTGACCTGTGACAGACCATCACAGCCGCTTCTTCCACAGCGCCGCCTGAATCTGGATGGAGGTCACCGGCTCCCCGGCCGCCCACACCGCCTGCATAATCTCCAGCTCCGCATCGCCTAAGCGTTTCATCTCCTGTCCATTTCGCCGTCTCTTTTCGTCTCTTATCCTGCTGTGTCCAACATCGTCCCAATAAACAGCGGTATGTTGGTCCGGCAGTTCACCAGCAGATACACAAAGGGTCGGTCCAGATAGACCGTCTTCGGCTCCTCCAGCGATCCGGCACTGCCGGAGGCCATCTCCACAGCGGTGACAGCTCCAGCCATGGTCCCTCGCTCGTCCACGGTGATCTTCGTTTTGTGGAGCACCTTGCTGATATAAAGGCTGTCCTCTCCGTAGTGTCCCATGGCGGAGAAGTCCGCTGTGCTCATGTCAAAGGCATCGGCCATGCCCAGGGTTTTCAGCACCTCACTGAGTTCCGTATCGTACTCGGTCTCAAACTTGGGGATGGCGGCGCGCACCGTCTCACTGCCTGCGCTGTTCAGGGTATTCAGCAGCCGCTCCCCGGTGAGTCCTGCCACATAATCGGATACAGAGAGTCCCTCCTCCGGCAGCAGGGCGGCAAAGGCGTAATCCCCGCCCTTGTAATACTTCAGGAATCCCTGGGCGTTCTCGTCCCGCAGATAGGTGTGCTCCTGGCTGTACATGAAGTCCGCCGTCCTCTCCTGACCCGCTTCGGTGGTAAACATTCCCTCACGGACGTCGCTGTCCTCATAGATTCTCATCCACTCCGCGTCAAAGCTCAGGGCGTTGATGAGGTAGAGCATGGCGTCATCGGGGATATCTCCCAGAATTCCGTCAATCAGATTGTCGGTATTCTGTTTCACCCAGGTGTTGATGTCCTTCGCCGTGCTGTCATTGAAGGGAGCCTTGTAGGCCGCCGCGCCGTAGTAGTCGGCGTTGGCCTGCAAAAAGGGCTGCTCCACCGTCAGTTCGGGGTCGTCCCGCACCCAGATGGAATTGGCCATCTCCACGGTACAGGTCTTTTCCTCCGGCAGGGATTGAAGGACGCTGTGCATCCAGCTGTTAAGCTCTCCTGCCGGTAAACCCAGCACGGCCTCCATCTGGGACAGCGTCTCTCCCGCCGCGCCGTTGGCGGTCATACCCAGGGCCGCCAGCACCGACAGCGGGGAGAGCAGAGTGTTCTCCTCTCCGGCCGCGCAGCGCTGCAGCAGTTTCACGGCGAAGGTACTGGCCGTCGAAGGCCCGTTTTCCGGTGCTGTTTCCGTCACATTCTGGGTGCTGATGTGGGCCATCAGGTTTTCTGCCTGGATGGTCCCTCCTTCGGCGCAGCCGGACAAGAGCAGCGCCGAGGCGGCGGTCATGGTTCCGCAGAGCATCAGGGACAGCAGCTTCTTTTTCATCCTATCGCATCCTTTCTTCCGCATTTCGTACCAGGCTCTTATCTGTATAGACGCAAACCACGGGGAAAGGTTTTCAGGAAAAGCAAATTTTCACGGCCTGTCCATACCTGTTTGTGGGCCGCGGCCTCCGCCACGGCCACAGGCAGGTTGGTCTTGCGCACCATCTGGGGGTCCGGGCCGCCGTCCCGGAACTCAGAGGAAAAGATCTTGGCGTTACCCTCGCTGCCGAACAGAATGACCCGCTTGTCAAAGACGCACAGGCCCTCCACGGGCACGGGGATGGGACTGGACAGATAGGCCTGCAGGGTCACGCAGTAGAAGAACCGCAGGTCCACGGTGTAAAAGCCCCGGTTGAAGGTCACCGGCTCCACATCCACATAGATGTGCAGCAGCCGGGCGGAGCCGCCCTTTACGGACAGGGCGCGGTTGACGATATCGGCGCACTGGAGTTTGGGATAAAAGCGCAGATCCTCGATGCAGTCTTTATCACGGCAGGAATCGTAGATTTTCTTCGTGTGAATGCAAACTGCCTCACGGATGCCTTCGGAACCCTCCACGGGGCCGGGCACTACTCTCTCGGGCATTGCAATACCTCCTAATTAAGTACTGGGAAAAGGACGTGCCGCTGAGGGCCGCAATCCTCTTTCAGTCCAGTGTATGCCGCCCGGAAAAAAGGGTGCGGAGCGGACAGGGTCTCTCTCCCTGCCCGCTCCGCTGTTGTGTCACATTCAGCTGACGGTGACGCTGCCCCGCTTGGGGCTGATGATACAGACATAGCTGGTGCCCTGTCCCAGGGTCAGCGGCGAGCCGCCCTCCGTGGAGTAGATGAACTGGCTGTTGCGGTCCACCTTGCTCCACTGGATGGGGATGGACTTGCCGCCGCAGAAATAGGTGCCCTGGCCGCTGCCGGTGAGCTTTACCTCTTGGCGACCATAGCTGTCGCCGGAGATGGTGGAGATGGCGGTCTCAAGCACCAGTACGTTGGTGACGCCCACCTGCTCCCCGGTGTTGCCGTCCACATACTCCTTGCCGTACTGACCCACCATATAGAGTTTTGTATCGCCGTCGTAGTCAAAGGTGCCGGTCTTGTAGCTGGAGAATTTCACGGAGACGTGCTCCGCCGCCGTGCCGCCCGCAGGGGTGCCGTCCTCCGCAAAGGCCTGGGTGTATGTATAGCCGTCCTTGTGCTCCGTGCGGAAGTGGCCGTCGATGTACGCCTGGATCTTCTCACCGGAGGTCACCAGGGTGTGCTCATAGTCCATGGTCTTTTTGCGCTCCGCATCCCGCCAGAAAATCTTGGCGTCGCTGCCGCCGTTGACGCCGTCCATATTGTCCACGCCCCAGGCGGGAATGTCCTGATAGGCTGCCGGGCTTCCGCCGGCGTGAACATACAGCGCGTCATGCCCCAGAGCAAGCTCCAGGTAGTAGGGCCTGGAGGATCGGATACTGCCCAGAGTCCCCACGCCCTCCAGGGACTGATAAACCGCCAGCATACGGGTAATGCCGCCCTCGGCCTCCACCTCGTAGATAATATCCGCCTGGCTGGTTCCCAGCTGGGGCTGGGCTGCCTTCAGATTGTTCAGCATCACCGCCACCGGGCGGTCATTTTCCAGTTCCTCCTCCATGGGCAGGCCCGTCAGAGGATTGGTACCGGAGGGTTCCTCCGGTTCCGGCTCTGGTTCCGGAACAGGCTCCAGCGAGGCCGCCGGTTCCGCCTGAGCGGAGGTCGCCGCGCTGGCTGAGGAAGTTGCGTTCCCTTGCTCTCCGCAGGAGCACAGGGACAGGACCATCAGGCCGGACAGCAGCAGACACAGGAAACGCTTTCTCATAGGAATCTCTCTCTTTCTGTCGAATGGCGCCGGATTATATTTTTATCATACCAAGCCCGCCACCCACCGTCAAGGCGAAGCCCTGGAAATTTCGGCGGTGCCTCTGTACAAGTGTCGAAAAAGCGGCTATAATGGAAAAGAAAAATGTTGACTCTTTCGGAGGTAATGACACATGGCGGGCCGCGGTTTTATCCATGACAAGCTGGAAATCAAATTTCTCATTCTCTATATCGCAGCGCGGGTGGTGGAACCGGTGCCCTTTGACACCATGCTGGATCTGACACTGTGCGATGACGCCATTGACTACTTCGATTTCTCCGACTGTCTGGCGGATCTGGTGCGGACGGAGCATCTGACGCTGTCCCCGGATGGGCTTTACGCCATTACGGAAAAGGGGTTGAAGAACAGCCAGATCTGCGAGACCAGCCTGCCCTATTCCGTCCGCCTGCGGTGTGACAAGAACCTGGCCGACTGCAATCGGAAGCTGCGCCGGAAAAGCCAGGTGAAGGCCTTCACCGTCCGGCGGGACAACGGCACCTACACGGTCAAGCTGTCCCTGTCCGACGACATGGGCAGCGTCATGGACCTGGATCTGATGGTGATCCGGGAGGACATGGCCCGCCAGCTGGAAAAGCGGTTTCTCAACGCCCCGGAGAGGATGTACAGCGAGATCATGCGGGTGCTGCTGTCCGATGGTCAGGACGGGAAAAAGTAAGTTGAAATCAGAGCCATAAAGCGGATAGCCTGTACAGATACAGGCTATCCGTTCTTTTTTAACCGTGTTTATTTGATAACTACGTTCTCCGGGCCGATGGTCTCCTGTAGCTCCTCAATCAGGGCCTTGTGGAGCTGCACCTCCGTGCCAAAGACCTTTCGAGTGTCCGCCATGACCATTTTCACCGGCGTAGTGCCGGGGAACATCTGGAACACCAGCTTCATATGGGCCAGCTCCGGGCTGTCTTTCCCGGGAAATTTCAGATACAGCACCTCTCCCGGCAGAATCTTACCGCTGGTGGGAGGCTGGGACTCCGCAGGGGACGGCTCTCCCAAGGGATACGCGCTGTCGCAGATGATCTGAGGCGCCTTTTCATCCCGGACGGACAGCTTTCCCTTCACCACTACCGCCTGGTTTTCCTTCAGATAGGGACCACAGTTGTCCAGGACCCTGGAGAAGCACAGCAACTCAATGGAGGCCGTGTCGTCCTCCACCACCACATAGGCCATCAGGCTGTTGTTCTTGGTGGTTTTGGTCTTACTGGAGGTCACCACGCCTGCGATGGTCACCCGCTGGTCGTCTGCAAATTTTGTAGGGCCGCCCTCCTGAGCGAAATCCTCCAGAATGGCCCCGATGTGGGGTGCCCCCAGCCGCCGGAGCTGCTCCCGGTAGGCGTCCATGGGGTGGCCGGAGAGATAGAGGCCGGTGGTCTCCTTCTCCATGGTCATCCGCTCCTGGGCGGTATACTCCGGAATATCCGGCAAATGAATTTCCTTTGCAGAGCCTAAAGCAGGAGCATTTTCGGAGGCCATGGAGAAGAAGTCCAGCTGTCCCTCCACGTTCTGCCGCCGGGCGCTGGCGATGGCGTCCATCACCTTTTCATAGACCTGGATCAGCTGGGAGCGCCTGGCCCCCAGGGAGTCAAAGGCACCGGAGCGGATCAGATTCTCCACCGCCCGCTTGTTCATATCGCTGCCCGTCATCCGCTCGCAGAAGTCATTCAGCGAAGTGAACGGACCGCTCTCCCGCTCCCGCACCACGGCCTGGATGAAGCCCCGGCCGATGTTTTTTACCGCCGCCAGTCCGAAGCGAATACCGCCGTCCTCCACCGTGAAGCTGTCATAGGAGCGGTTGATGTCCGGCGGCAGGAGCTGGATGCCGCAGTCCTTGCACTCGTTGATATAACCCGCGATCTTGTCGGAGTTGTCCAGCACGCTGGTCAGCAGGGCCGCCATATACTCCTTGCAGTAGTGGCATTTCAGATAGGCCGTCTGATAAGCCACCACGGCGTAGCTGACGGCGTGGGCCTTGTTGAAGGCGTAGTTGGCAAAGTCGTAAATCTCCTGGTAAATGGCCTCGGCCGTGGACTCCGGAATCCCGTTGGCCACGCAGCCGGGAATCTTCCGCTCCGGGTCTCCGTGTATGAACGTGTCCTTCTCCTTCTGGATCTGTGCCGCCTTTTTCTTGGAGATCGCCCGGCGCACCATGTCCGCCTGGCCCAGAGAATATCCCGCCAGCTGCTGGAAAATCTGGATGACCTGCTCCTGATACACGATACAGCCGTAAGTGACGGACAGGATGGGTTCCAGGGACGGATGCTTGTAGGTCACCAGCTTGGGGTCCTGGGAGCAGGCGATGAACCGGGGGATGGAATCCATGGGTCCCGGCCGGTACAGGGCGATCACGGCCGTGATGTCCTCAATACTCTTGGGCTTCAGCCCCAGGCACACGCCGGTCATGCCGCTGGACTCGATCTGAAACACGCCGCTGGTCTGGCCCCGGGAGATCATCTCAAAGGTCTCCTTGTCGTCCTCGGGGATTTCCTCCAGTCGAAAACCGGGATGTTCCTTCTGAACCGTCTTGACAGCGTCGTCCAGAACCGTCAGATTCCGCAGGCCCAGGAAGTCCATCTTCAGCAGGCCCAGTTCCTCCAGAGTGGTCATAATATACTGGCAGACCACGGCCTCGTCGTTTTTGGCCAAGGGTACATACTCATACACCGGCTTCTTGGTGATGACCACGCCCGCGGCGTGGGTGGAGGCGTTCCTGGGCATTCCCTCCAGCTTCCGGGCGGTATCGATGAGACGCTTTACATTCTCGTCCTGGTCATACAGGTCGGACAGGGGCTTTGACAGGCGCAGAGCGTCGTCCAGCGTGATATGCAGGGTGTTGGGCACCTGCTTGGCGATCTGGTCCACCTCGGCGTAGGGCATCCCCATAACCCGGCCCACATCCCGGATAACGCCCCGGGCCGCCATGGTACCGAAGGTTACGATCTGGGCCACGTGGTCATCGCCGTACTTCCGGCGGACATAGTCCACCACCTCGCCCCGACGGGTGTCGCCGAAGTCCATGTCGATATCCGGCATACTGACACGCTCCGGGTTCAAAAACCGCTCGAAGTACAGGCTGTACTGCATGGGGTCGATGTCCGTAATATGGAGACAGTAGGACACCATGGAGCCCGCCGCGCTGCCTCGTCCCGGCCCCACAGGGATCTTCTGGCTCTTGGCGTAGCGCACGAAGTCGGACACGATCAGGAAGTAATCCGTAAAGCCCATCCGGTTGATCATATCCAGCTCATAGTCCAGCTGCTTCCGGTACTCCGGCGTTCCCTCGCCGTACCGCTCCGTGTAGCCCTTGTCGCACAGCTCCTTCAAATAGGTATCGGAGTCGTAGCCCGGGGGCAGCTGGAATTCCGGCAGATGGTACTTGCCGAAGGTGAACTCCACATTGCAGCGCTCCGCGATACGGGCGGTGTTTTCCAGTGCCCCTTCGTACTGGCTGAACAGGGCCGCCATCTCCCGCTCTGACCGCAGATAGAAATTCTGTGGCTCATAGCGCATCCGGTTCTCGTCATCCACCGTCTTGCCCGTCTGGATGCACAGCAGGATGTCGTGGGCTTCGGCGTCCTCCTCGCGGAGATAGTGGGCGTCGTTGGTGCAGACCATGGGCAGTCCCGTCTCCTGGTGGAGCCGCAGGATGCCCTGGTTCACAATGGTCTGATCCCGGATGCCGTGGTCCTGAAGCTCCAGATAGAAGTGGTCCGGGCCGAAGATCTCCGCCATCTCCAGGGCATAGGTTTTTGCGTTCTCATACTCTCCGTTCCGAAGGCGGCGAGGAATTTCACCGGCCAGACAGGCGGACAGGGCAATCAGGCCCTTGCTGTGCGCCTTCAGCAGGTTCAGGTCGATACGGGGCTTGATATAGAAGCCCTCCACCCAGGCCATGGAGACCATATAGCTCAGGTTCCGGTAGCCCTCCTCGTTTTCGCACAGCAGCACCAGATGGCGGCTCTCAGCGTCGAACTCATGGACCTTGTCGAACCGGGTGCGCCCCTGGGCCGTCACATACACCTCACAGCCGATGATGGGCTTGATTCCCTCCGCCTTGCAGGCCCGGTAGAAGTCGATGACACCGTACATGACGCCGTGGTCCGTGATGGCGCAGGCGTCCTGTCCCAGCTCTTTGACGGTTTTGGGCAGGTCCCGGATGCGGCAGGCACCGTCCAGCAGACTGTACTCCGTATGGACGTGTAAATGGACAAAGGACATGGCCACGCTCCTATTCTGTCAAAAGAATCTCCTGGATAACAGTGAGGTTTTCCCACTGCTTGCGATTGGATTTCTGGGACGATCTTCGTCCAGCCGCCCCGCATGGTTTTGCAGGTGAAAACTCCGGGGCGGGCCGCCTGTACAGCCCGTGCCGCTTCTCAGCTCCGCTCCGCCAGCAGCTCCTCCACCAGTTCCACCGCCGTGACGATCATGATGTCGCAGTGTCCCTTCAGGCCCATGGCCTGGGCGGTGGGAGTAGCATCACTGACGCCCGCTTTGTTTTTTAACAGTTCCCGACACCGCAGGGCACCGAACTTTTCAGAAAAACGCTTTTGCAGCTCCTTGCTGAGAGCCATTGACCGCTTCTTGCTGCCCACGGGATCATTTCCGTCCACGGGGGTCAGCATTCCCAGAACCATTACCGCGCCGGAGATGGCGCCGCACAGCTCTCCCGTGCCCGCGCCGCCTCCGAAGCCGCCGCCGATATCGAAACTGGCCTGCTCACTGAGGCCCGTTAAATCTGAAAAAGCCGCCAGTACACTTTGGCAGCAGTTAAAGCCCTTTTTATGATAGCCATTGGCCAATTCACAGCGATTGGAAATCATGGTTCCATCTCTCCCTTTTGTAAGTTCATGTCTAATTGACGGTTATTCCCGTCCACCGAGCCGCGGTTAGGGCGGGAATGATGTTGCCGAAGAAGGCGGCGGCAGGGCCTGCCGCAGATCAATGATGCAAGTAAATCCCCTTTACAGATCTTTTGAAAGCTCTAAAATCTTCCGCAGCCGGTGGTTCAGGCAGGACTTGGTCACCGGCGGGTCAAATTCCTCCGCCAACTCGCTGAGGGTCAGTTCCGGGTACTCCACCCGCAGTCCCGCCGTCTGCTGCAGCTTGTCCGGCAGCTGCTCCAGCAGCCCCGCTGTCCGCAGTTTTCGGATGGCCTCCAGCTGCTCCTGAGCCGCCTCCACGGTTTTGTCCAGATTGGCGCTGTCACAGTTCAGCCGCCGGTTTACGCTGTTGCGCAGATCCTTCTCCATCTTGGCGGTCATGATGTTCATCGCCGCCACCGGCGCACCGATCAGCGTCAGGAAATCCTCAATGTGCTCACTCTGCTTGAAATAGGTGACGGAACTGCCGTTCCGCGCCACGGATTTGGGCGTGAAGCCGGTGTCCTGCAGCAGGGCAGACAGCTCCCGGCTGACCTGGGCGTGTGAGGTGGCCAGCTCCAGATGATACCGCTTCAGCGGGTCCGTGATGCTGCCGCCGGCGAAAAAGGCGCCCCGCAGGAAGGAGGCCCGGCAGCACTCTTCCTCCAAAAGGCCGAAATTGATGTGTAGCGCCAGATTTTGCTGTGGGTCAAAGCCCAGCAGATTGATGATCTTATCCAGCTTTTTCTGCTCCGTAATCTGGAAGATCAGCTTGCCGGGCTGCTCCGGCTCCGGCCTGCGGTCAAACTGCAGATTAAACGCCCGCTGAAACAGCCGGGGCAGCCGGGCGGCAAACTGGGGATTCTCCGTGATGATCCGCACCTCCGTGGAGCTGAAGGTGTTGCAGTAAAGCAGAATCCCATAGACCTCCGCCCGGGCGCAGCAGTGCCTCTGCACCGGCAGCCTGCAAAGCTCATTTTTCGTATCGTAGGAAAAGGACATTGCAATTCCTCTCTATCTCTTCTTTTCCAGGCGGTAATCGCCCTGGCCGTAACCCTCCCGGGCAATGCGGATGCCTCTGGATGCGTGGAGCAGGATCAGCTCCCGGGCCAGATGGCCGGAGTCGTGGCGAACATAGCCGTTGCAGACTGTGGCCACGGGCCGGTGGAGGATCTCCACCCCCAGCTCCCGGCAAGCCTCTGTGTCGCAGCGGATGGGCTCGGCACCCTCCTTGGCGTACCGGGCCGCCACCCCCTTGGGAATGGGCGAGGAGTTGGTCATGCACACGTCGAACAGCCCGTCAGCGCCGTGCTGGAACAGAGCACGGATGTGGTCAGAGACCGTGTATCCCTCCGTCTCTCCGTCCTGAGTCATCACGTTGCACACATAGACCTTCAGGGCGGCGGATTCCTGAATGGCCTCCACGATGCCGCTGACCAGGAGATTGGGAATGATGCTGGTATACAGGCTGCCCGGCCCCAGAATGATCATATCCGCCTCCCGGATGGCCTGGACGGCCTCCGGCAAGGCGCTGGGATGCTCCGGCAGAAGCCGTACCCGGTGGATGCGGCAGTCCTGCTCCTTTTTCGCGTAAAAGATCTTCGACTCCCCCACCACGGTGGCGCCATTCTCAAATTCCGCCTCCAACTGGACGTTGGCAGTGGTTACCGGCAGCACTCTGCCCGTGATGGCCAGTACCTGACTCATGCGGCTCACCGCCACGTCAAAGGAGGGGGAGATTCCATCCAGCGCCGCCAGAAACAGATTGCCGAAGCTCTGTCCCGCCAGGGAGCCGTCGGAAAAGCGGTAGTGCATCAGCTCGCTCATCAGAGGCTCCGTGTTGGCCAGGGCCTCCAGACAGTTGCGGATGTCGCCGGGTGGCAGCATCCCAAGGTCCTGCCGCAGCATCCCGGAGCCGCCGCCGTCATCGGCCACGGTGACAATAGCGGAGATGTTCTCGGTGTAGTTCTTCAGCCCCCGCAGCATAGTGGACAGGCCGTGGCCGCCGCCGATGGCGGCAATGCGGGGCCCCTGCGCCCTGGGGACTCGGTAGGATACGCGTTCCTCCGGCATAGCTTCCCTCCGTTTCAGTTCCGTCCCATATCACGGTGGTTCTCCGAGACCTGGTAGCCCAGCTGCCGGATGTAGGACGCCAGCGCCCGGGTCACGGACACGGAGCGGTGATGGCCGCCGGTGCAGCCCACGGCGATGACCAATACGGTCTTCCCCTCCTCGGCATACAGCGGAAGTGAGAAGGATAGCAGCTCCTTCAGCCGCTTCATATAGTCCTCTGTCTGCTGGAAGCTGAACACATAGTCATAGACCTCCTGGTCCATGCCGGTCTTGTGCCGCAGGTTCTCAATGTAATAGGGGTTCGGCATAAAGCGTACGTCGAACACCAGGTCCGCCTCCATGGGGAGACCGTATTTATAGCCGAAGGAGATGACGCTGACACTCATCCCACCTTTTTCCCCTTGGTCGCCAAACAGCCGCAGCAGCTCGCCCCGCAGCTTCGCCGTGGAGAGACGGGAGGTGTCGATGACGTAGTCCGCCTGCTCCTGCACAGGGGCCATGACCTCCCGCTCCTGTCGGACAGCGTCCTCCAGGGAAACGCTGTCGACACACAGGGGATGGCGGCGGCGCGTCTCCTTGTAGCGCTTGATGATGGTTCCCTGGTCCGCCGTCAGAAACAGCATCCGGCAAGAGCCATCCATCTGCCGCAGCTTCTCCAGCACATCAAATAGTTCCGTGGTGGAGCTGGCCGTCCGCACATCGTACACCAAAGCCACCCTGTCATAGCGGCTGTTGACGCCGGCGGCGCAGAACTCCGCGAATTTCAGCATCATCACCGCCGGCATATTGTCCACAATATAAAAACCCATGTCCTCCAGAAACGAGGCAGCCTTACTCTTCCCCGCGCCGGAGAGACCGGAAATAATCAGAATCTCCAAATGAACCGTGCTCCTTTCTCAGCGGACAATCTTGACCTCCGGCTCCAGACGGACTCCCTTCTCCGCCAGCACCCGCTCCTGCACCTGCCGGATCAGCTCCAGCACATCGGAGGCAGTGGCGCCGCCCCGGTTGATGAGGAAGCCCGCGTGCTTTTCGCTGACCTGGGCGCCGCCCACCGTCAGCCCTTTCAGACCGCATTGCTCAATAAGCGCCCCGGCAAAATGTCCCGTAGGACGCTTGAAGGTGCTGCCGGCGCTGGGGTATTCCAGCGGCTGACTGGCCTTCCGGCGGGCCATCAGCTCCTGCATTCTCTCCCGGATGGCCTGCGGGTCTCCGGGCGTCAGGCGGAACACCGCGTACAGCAGCACCGCCTCCGGTTCCTCGGTGAGCAGACTGTGCCGGTAGCTAAGCTGCAGTTCCTGATTGGAGAGATACCGGACGCCCTCCTCGGGGAACAGCACCGCCGCGCCCTGAAGGACCTGCTTCATCTCCCCGTCGTAGGCCCCGGCGTTCATGCACACGCCGCCGCCCACCGTGCCGGGGATGCCGTGGGCGAATTCCAACCCGGTCAATCCCTGCCTGCAGGCAAAGTCCGCCACTCTTGCCAAGGTGGCGCCGGCCTCCGCCATAATATCGGTTTTTCCCTCGCCTTGGGTGATGCGGTTCATAGCCCCGGAGGTCTCGATGACCAACCGGTCCAGGCCCCCGTCAGAGGCAAGCAGGTTGGTGCCATTGCCGATGACCAGAATCCGCGCCCCGCATTCCCGGGCAAAATTCACCAGCAGCACCAGCTGTTCCCCGCTGGAGGGAAAGGCCATGCGCTTAGCAGGCCCGCCCACGCGAAAAGAGGTGTGGCGGCTCATGGGCTCCTCTGCCAGGACCTTCAGGTCCGGAAGATACGCCTCGATCTTCTGATCCAATGCCTCGTACCAGAGCATATTCTCCTCCAAAATCAATCAAATTGCCTTGTGGAGCAGGGCGGCGCCGATGATACCGGCATCATTGCCCAGCTCCGCACGGACCACCTCTGTATACAGTTTCCCGTGGCGGCCGTAACATTCCTCCGCCACCAGCTTTTGCAAGGGATGGAGCAGCAGCTCCTCCGGCGCGCCGGCCACGCCGCCGCCGATTGCCAGCTTCTCCGGCTGCAGAATGTTGATCAGATTGGTGACGCCGGACGCCAGATAGGTGACGTACTGCCGGCAGACCTCCAGCCCGGTCTCATCGCCCTGCTGTGCAGCCTGGAAGGCGGTGCGGCCATCTACCGCGCCGTTTTCCTGCGCCACGGCGTGCATCAGGCTATCCGGTACGCGCTCCATGGCCTCCCGGGTCATGGCAATCAGTCCGGTGGCGGAGGCATACCGCTCCAGGCAGCCCTTTCTGCCGCAGGAGCAGGGGATTCCCCCCTGCTCTATTACCATATGCCCGATTTCGCCGGCCATACCCATTCCGCTATAGAGTCTGCCGCCCAGAATCAGGCCGCCGCCCACGCCGGTACCCAGGGTGACCACGATAAAGTTGCGTGCTCCCCGGCCAGCGCCGCAGAAGTACTCTCCCACAGCCGCGCAGTCCGCGTCATTTCCCAGCAGCACAGGAATGTCCAGATGCCGCCGGAACAGTTCCTGAATGGGCACGTCCGCCATGGGGATGTTGGCGGTATAGATGATCTTCCCATCTGACACAGCGCCGGGAATGCCGATGCCCACAAACTGGATGTCGCTCTCGGAGACATGGGCCTCCGTGATGGTCTGCCGGGCAAGCTCCGCCAGCGTCCTTGCAAAATCCTCCGGTCCCTGAAAATTCAGCGGCGTACGGGCCGCAGCCAGGATACGGCCAGCGTCGTCCACCAGTCCCGCTTTCAGATTGGTACCGCCCACATCAATTCCAATATTCATCTTGTTCTCCCTTTCATCTCATATAGACGTCAGCGGTGCCCGCGCCGCGGGCACCGGGCTTTTCTGTTATCCTCTGCCATCTGCCCGCAGATCCACCCGCCGGGCCAGTTCCTCAGCCGCGTTGTAGCCGTAGCGGCGATGGCGGTTGTTCATGGCCGCCACCTCCACGATACTGGCCAGGTTCCGTCCGGGCCGCACCGGGATGGTCAGGCAGGGCACCTTGATGTCCAGAATTTCCGTGAAGTGGTCCTCGATACCCAGCCGGTCATAGAACTTCGTGTTGTCCCACTGCTCAAAGTGCACCACCAGATCCAGCTGGGACTCCACCTTGATGGCCCGCATTCCGAACAGCTGCCGCACGTCGATGACGCCGATACCCCGCAGCTCGATATAGTGACGGATGACCTCCGGCGCGGTGCCGATGAGTTGGTTGGAAATCCGCCGGATCTCCACAGCGTCGTCCGCCACCAGGCGGTGGCCGCGCATAATCAGCTCAATGGCGGACTCGCTCTTGCCGATGCCGGAATCACCGGTAATCATGACGCCCTCGCCGTGGATGTCCAACAGAACGCCGTGGCGTGTAACGCAGGGGGCCAGCTCCCGGTTGAGGTACTCAATGGCATGGCTGGTGAAATCCACGGTGGTCTCCGGCGTGCGGAGCAGAGTCTTTTCATGCTGCTTGGCGCTCTCCATGCACTCCTCAAAGCAGTCCAGATCCCGGGCAATGACCAGAGCCGGGATATCGTATAAAAACAGGTCGTCAAAGCACTTTTTCCGCTCGGACGGCTCCATTCCTTTCAAAAACATGAACTCCGCCTTGCCGATGACCTGCAGGCGGCGGGGATCAAAATAGTCGTAGAAGCCCTGGAACTGCAGGCCTGGCCGGTTCACATCAATGATGGACAGCGTCGCCTCGTCAAAGTCTCCGCCCCGGTTCAGGATCTCCAGGGAAAACATATCCACGAATTTGCTGATTTTCAAGCCTTTTCCGCTCATATTGGACTGCCCCTTTCCGCTTGTGCGCCCGGTTTGCAGTCAGCTTTCCCGGGCCGGTTCTTTGGCCTTTATTATATATGAAAGCGGCTGCTTTCGCAACACTTTCCCCCGCTTTTTGCCGTCCGGCGGCAATTTCAACTTTTTTTGAAAGAATTGAAAATTTTGCTTGCAATTCCCCGGATTTTCTGTTAATATATCAGCTGTGCCTATTTGGGCACTTTGATCTGAGTACAGCAAGGAGGTGCAACGGATGGCTAAATGCCAGTTTTGCGATAAGGGTATGACCTTTGGCATCAAGGTTTCCCACTCCCACAGACGTGCCAATCGTCCCTGGAAGCCCAATGTAAAACGTGTCAAGGCTATTGTCAACGGTACGCCTCGCCATGTATATGTTTGTACCCGGTGCCTGCGTTCCGGTAAGGTTACCCGCGCGGTCTGAGTGCTAAATGCCAAGCAAAATCCCGAACCGGCTGGTTCGGGATTTTTTCTATTTCATTCAATCTTCTCAGGAAGCCGGTAGGGAACCCTTCAGCTCCTGCCAAAACACCGCCGGCCGCCGCTATCCCTCCAGACATGATCAGGGCTGTTCCCCGGGCATTGAGAAGAAGCTGCGGAAGTTGGAGATTTCCAACTACTTCTGGGATTTCGTCATTCAGCCTAGTGAGAGCGCAGAGAACTGCTCTATAGAGACTTTCGCCAGACGGGCACGGCAGCAAAAAGAGGGGGGAGGGCCTGTTCCCTCCCCCTTCCGATTCTTTACAGCCAGGTGGTCTCCAGCAGCTCGTCCTTCTTGGCGCGGGTCATCAGTTCCTTTACCACGTCCCGGACGTCCTTTCCCTGGTACAGCACCTCATAGGCGCAGCTGCAGATGGGCATCTCCACCTGCTCCCGCTCCGCCAGCTGATGGATGCTCTCGGCGGCATAGTAGCCCTCCACCACGGCGCCGACCTCCTCCATGGCCTGCTGGGGCGTCTTCCCCTGCCCAATCAGGATGCCTGCCCGATTGTTTCGGGAGTGCATGGAGGTGCAGGTGACGATCAGGTCACCCATACCGGCCAGGCCGCCGAAGGTACGGCGGGTACCGCCCAGCCGCTCCCCCAAACGGGTGATCTCCGCCATGGCCCGGGTCATCAGCAGGGCCTTGGTGTTGTCCTGGAAGCCCAAACCGGTGCAGATACCGCAGCTGAGGGCGATGACGTTTTTCAAAGCCGCAGCCAGCTCCACGCCGATGATATCATAGCTGGTATAGATGCGAAAGTAGTCATTCATAAAGGCGTCCTGTACGAACCGGGCCGCGCTGCGATCCGGGCAGGCGGACACGCAGCCGGTGGGCATCTTGATACCCACCTCCTCCGCATGGGAAGGGCCGGAAAGCGCAACCACTTTACAGACATTCCCTGTGGCTTCCTGCAGCACCTGACTCATGCGCAGATTGGTGTCCCGCTCAATGCCCTTGGACACGGAGACCAGCACCGTCTCCTTCCCCAGGTAAGGCGCTACCTTTCCGCCGGTGGCCCGCACCGCATAGGAGGGGCTGGCAGAGACTACCAGTTCCGCATCCGCCGCGCAGGTGATGTCTCCGGTGATCCTCAACTCCTCCGGTAGGCGCACACCCTTGAGGAGGGGGTTCTCCCGGGTCTCCGCCAGCTGCTTCGCCTTCTCCGGATTGTGGGACCACAGCGTCACATCGTGGCCGTTATCGCACAGAACCAAGGCCAGGGCCGTGCCCCAGCCGCCGCTGCCCAACACAACTGCTTTCATTTTCCGCCCTCCGTTTTCTCTTTGTGATGCAGGCTGAATTTGTTTTCATTGCCGTGGAGCAGGCGGTTGATGTTGCCCCGGTGCTGCCAGAGGATCAGTCCGCCGATGACAAAGGCCATCACTACGATCACCGTCTCCTGGTAGCAGTACCAGGAAATGAACGGGAAGCTGCCCGCAGCCCAGACACTGCCCAGAGACACATACCGGGTCAGCACCGCCAGAATCAGGAACCCGCCCCAGACCACCAAGGCGATGCGCCAATCCAGCATCAGGGCGATGGTTCCGCCGGACAGGATACCTTTTCCCCCTTTGAAGTGGAACATACAGGGGAACATATGGCCCAGAAGGCAGAACAGGGCCGCCCAATATTTGCCGAACAGCGGGTCGATGAAGCCCAGCAGCCAACCGCCCAGCAGAATCGCGATGACCGCCTTCAGCACGTCGCACAGGATGACCACGGCGGTCAGCGGGCCGCCGAAGGCGCGGTAGAAATTGGTCAGCCCCGCGTTGCCGCTGCCGTGGTTCCGCACGTCATCCCGCAGGATATACTTCGATACAATGACGGCCCCGTTGAAGCAGCCAAGAAAATAGCACGCCACGGCGGCAAGTAGCACCATCCCCAGAATGGGCCACACGGAAATCCGCATAAACATCCCTTACACCTCCTTGTCGCTCTTCTGCCGGATAGACAAGATGATCGGCGTACCCGTCAGACCGAAGGTGCTGCGGATGCAATTCTCGATATACCGCTGGTAGGAAAAGTGGAACAGCCGGGCGTCGTTGCAGAAAATCACAAAGTGGGGCGGCCGGATGCCCACCTGGGTCATATAGTAGATCTTCAGCCGGCGGCCTTTGTCCGTGGGGGGCTGCACCCGGGTCTGGGCATCCGCCAGGACGTTGTTCAGCATACCGGTGGTGATGCGCATGGAGGCCTGGTTGCTGACCGCCACGATCATATCAAACAGCTTGTCCACCCGCTGCCCCGTCAGGGCGGAGATGAACAGAATGGGTGCGTAAGTCATAAAGGCCAGGCCCTTGCGGACCTCCTCCGTCATGCGGTCCATGGTCTTGTCGTCCTTGTCCACCAGGTCCCACTTGTTTACCACAATGATGCTGGCCTTTCCGGCCTCATGGGCCAGGCCCGCCACCTTGGTATCCTGCTCCGTGACGCCCTCCGTGGCGTCGATCATAATCAGGCACACGTCCGCCCGGTCGATGGCCATGGTAGCCCGAAGGACGCTGTATTTCTCAATGTCCTCCTCTACCTTGGACTTCCGGCGCATGCCGGCGGTGTCGATGAACACAAAGGAACCCTTGTCATTCTCGAACCTGGAGTCGATGGCGTCCCGGGTGGTGCCGGCCACGTTGCTGACGATGACCCGGTTTTCTCCCAGAATCTTGTTGATCAGGGAGGACTTGCCCGCGTTGGGCTTGCCGATGACCGCCACCTTGATGGCGTCGTCCTCCTCTTCCTCCTCTTCCTCAGGCGGGAAATACTGAAGGCAGGCGTCCAGCAGGTCGCCGGTGCCGTGGCCGTGGACGGCGGAGACGGCAATGGGGTCTCCCAGGCCCAAATTGTAGAACTCGTAAAACTCCGGATCCGGCAGGCCGGTGGAGTCCATCTTGTTTACCGCCAGGACGATGGGCTTGCCGCTGCGCAGCAGCATATTGGCCACCTCGTGGTCCGCGGCCGTAACGCCGGTGCGGATATCCGTCAGGAATATGATGACAGTGGCGTTCTCAATGGCGATCTGGGCCTGCTGACGCATAAAGCTCAAAATTTGGTCGTCGCTCCGGGGCTCAATACCGCCGGTGTCGATCAGCGTGAACTGACGGCCATTCCAGTCCGTCTCCCCGTAGATGCGGTCCCGGGTAACGCCGGGCGTGTCCTCCACGATGGAGAGACGCTTCCCAATCAGCTTATTGAACAGCAGGGACTTTCCCACATTGGGCCTCCCCACAATGGCAACAATCGGTTTTGACATTCTCTCTTCCTCCAACTATAGAAGCATTTGCCTTCAGCGCCTGCTTTTGGCAAATGGTCTTCGCCTCCATTATAAACACAGTCTACCCAAAATCGCAACATAAAAGTAAGGAGGGAAGAATCTCTTCCCTCCTTCAAAGCTGCAAAACTTATTTTGCGACGACGGACTTGACGGTCTTGACCTCGCGGCCCTTGTAAGTACCGCACTCCGGGCACATTCTGTGGGACAGATGCAGCGCACCGCACTTGGGGCAGGTGACGAGACCGGGAGCTGTCAGCTTCCAGGTGGAGCTGCGTCTTTTGTCGCGTCTTGCTTTGGATACTTTTCCCTTAGGGACTGCCATGGTTGACACCTCCTTGATCTTGAAAAGCAGCGGCTGCCGCTCTTATTTATGGTTGATCGCTGTTCTCCAGAAGTTTGGCAAGGACCGCCAGCCGGGGGTCCATCTCCTTTTTGCAGGAGCAGGGGCCGAGGTTCAGGTCGGCGCCGCACCGGGGGCAAAGCCCTTTACAATCCTCTGAGCACAGAGTCTTGGTATCCATCCCGAGAATGAACGCCGTGCGCGCCAAATCCTCCACGTCCACAAACTCTCCCTGTTCCAGCAGGACGATCTCGTCGTTTTCCTCGTTCTGCTTCTCCTCTGCCAGCAGGCAGCTGTAGGAGACTTCCTTTTCGCGGCGGAACTCCTTCGCACATCGGTCACAAATGCAGTCCAGCATGGCCCAAGCCCGGAGCGACAGCTCCAGCATCCCGGCGGTGTTTCGGACCTGTCCCTCCACATGCACCGGTTCCTGTACCGGGCAGTAACCGCCGAAATCCACCTGGGATAAATCCATGGTGAACTGGAATGGCAGGCTCTTGCCGGGCGTATTCAGAATGGGTTTTACGCTGAATTGCATAGTACACCTCGCAATGACACGGGTATTATTATAGTAGCCCAATTCCCAGTTGTCAAACATTATTTTTATTTTTTCTTGGTTGATTGTAAAATCAAGTTGGACACTTGAGTAAAAAATCCATAGTGATTTTTCTCCCCGTGGTAGAATGAAGTTACCACACAACTTCTACAGAGGGAGGGCAATCACTATGGA
>Ga0129307_1001836_pt1 | contig 19931 bp, 13 predicted proteins | sample P1105metagenome_FD_94437 | JGI IMG/M metagenome (GOLD analysis project Ga0129307, IMG submission 94437) | Capybara group fecal microbial communities from Wisconsin, USA - P1105 metagenome | ecosystem: Host-associated > Mammals > Digestive system > Large intestine > Fecal | place: USA: Wisconsin... | reverse complement strand
GGGCGTTCCTCATCCGCTGTATCGAGGGCGCGAAGCTCCGCGCCCGTCCCTCGGAGGAGCTACAAAAGCTGCGGTTGGAGGTTCACTACATCGGCGTGAACATCAACCAGATCGCCCGCAGCGTCAACGCAGGGATCGCCCGCCCTGAGGACGCGAAGTACGCCCTGTACCTGCTGGATAAGGTCTACGAGCTGCTGCACGGCACGGAGGCGGCCTGATGGCGGTGACGAAGATCCTCGCCCGGAAGGGACGGCTGGACGCGGGCGTCAGCTACGTCCTCAACGGTGACAAGACTGAGAATCGCATTCTGACCGATGCCTTCAACTGCGACCCCGGACGCGAGGCGCGGCAGATGATGGAAACCAAGCGCGAGCTGGGCAAGGAGGACGGCGTCCAGTATTACCACATGATCCAGTCCTTCGCACCGGGCGAGGTCACGCCGGAGCTGGCGCTGGAAATCGCGCGGGAGTTTGTGCGGCGGCACCTGTCCGATTATGAGGTTGTCATCGGCACCCACGTCGATAAGCAGCACATCCACTCGCACATTCTCTGGAACTCCGTCAGTGTGATGACCAGCGCGAAATACCACAGCAACACCAAAAGCTATTATCAGGTGCGCGCACTCTCGGACGAGCTGTGCCGGGAGCATGGGCTGTCCGTCCTCCCGGCGGGCAGGGGCAAAGCCGTGAGCTACGCCGAATGGCTGCGGCAGTCCAGAGGACAGCCGACCTTCCGCGCCCTGCTGGAAGCCGACCTGCGGGAGTCCATCGAGGACGCCAACGACCTCGGGCATTTCTTCCTGCTGATGGAGCATAAGGGCTGGGAGATCAAGCACGGCGCACGCCTCGCCTACCGCCTGCGCGGGCAGGAGCGGTATATCGTGCCGGAGCGCAAAGACCCGCTCTTCAGCGAGGACGCTATCCGCGACGCCATAAACGGCAATCTCGCGGCGATAGAAGCGGGACAGCGCCCGAACCTCGTGGAGCGGCCCCGTTACCGTCCCTATCCGAAGAACCGCAAATACAGCGGTTTTCTGGCGCTGTACGTCCACTACCTCTATGTGCTGGGGAAGATCGAAAAGCGGGAGTACCCGCCGCGCATGACGCCGCGGCTCCGCGCGAGCCTCATGCGGTTCGAGCGGTACCGCGAACAGTTTGCTTTCCTGCGAGAAAACGGCATCACCGCACAGGACGGGCTGGACGCCTTTGCCGCGAAAACCGAGGAGCGCGTCGCCGCGCTCACGAAGCAGCGGACGATCCTCAACGTGCGGAAAAAGAAGCGGCAGGCGCTGTATGCGGCGCTGGCGGACGCCGAGGCGCTCGCCCCGGCGCGGGAGTGCTGCGAGAGCGGCCTGACCGGGTTGGAGGAGGAATACGCCCGCTATACGGAGGCGGTGGAAACGCTGGAAGAGAGCGGCATCCCCCGAGAGCGGCTGGCAGCGGAAAAAGCGGCGCTCTACGAGGAGCTTGCCGGGGTGAACCGCGCCATCCGCGCGGAGCGGAAGAAACTGAGGCTGTGCGCGGAGATCGCGGGAGAAGCGCCGCAGATCGAGCGGGAGCTGGAGCGCGTCGAGGGCGAAAAGTCAAGGCGGACCGAGCGGAAAAAGGAGCAGGAGCGATTCTGACAATGCTGTCAGAAGTGCTCGCCGGGCGGCATCGGGTTGGACAATGTTGTCAAACCCGATCCATCCAAAACCGGCTTGCCTGAAATCAGGCAAACCGCTCCACAAATCGGGTTCGGCAATGTTGCCAGACCCGATTCACCCTAAAGCGGGCTGTCGGAAATCAGACAACCCGATCCGCCAAAGCGGTCTGGACAATATTGTCCAAAGCGCTCGTCAGACAGTGCATTTGAATCTGAAAGCGCTTTGTCCGAATTAAGACAAACCGGTTCCGGCAATATTGCCAAAACCGATTCGAGTTGCGAAAAGAAAGGAAGTGAACAATGAATCCGTACATTTCAGAACAGAACACAGGCGAATTTACCTTTTACCGCGTTCCCAAGGCGCTGATCGACGATGCCCGGTACCGCGGCATCTCCACCGACGCGAAGCTGCTCTACGCCCTGCTGCTGGATCGTCTGAGCCTCTCGCTGCGAAGCGGCTGGCAGGACGAGCGGGGCAGCGCCTATCTCTACTACTCCGTCGCCGCGGTGCGTGAGGCGCTGGACTGCTGCAAGGAAAAAGCCTGCAAGCTGCTGCGCGAGCTGGAAGACGCCTGCCTGATAGAGCGCCGAGCGCAGGGGCGCGGAAAGCCGGACCGCATCTATCTGCGCCGCTTTGGGACTGTGGAAAACCGCTGTGAGCGGTCTACGAAGCAGGACACTTGTGCCGGAGAGCGGTCAGAAAAGCAGGACGCTGCTGACCTCGCCGCGTCAGAAAAGCAGACCCGGAGCGGTCGGGAAAACAGACCGCCAGCGGTCGGAAAATCCGACCCGAATAAGACTGAGAAGAGCAAAACTGAGCTTAATAAAATCCATCGATCTTCCCCGGAGCCGACGATGGAGGATGAGATCAGAGAGCAGATCGAATACGGAACGCTTATCAGGCGTTACCCCGCCGACACTCTCGACTGCATGGTGCGCCTGATCGCCGACGCGGAGCGCTCTGCCGCGCCGACGCTGCGCATCGGCAAGGAGGACGTCCCGCGAGCGGAGGTGCTGGAACGCCTCCGGGCGCTGGATCGTTTCCACATCGAGTACATTCTCGACTGCCTGGAGGAAAGCCGACCCAACATCCGCAATATACGCGGCTACCTGCTCACGGCGCTGTACCGCGCGCCGGAGACGATGGAGGGCTACTACGCGGCGAGAGTTGCCCGCGACGAGGGTGGCGCGGGATACCTTGCGCGGGCGGCGTAAGGCCGTCCCGTTTTTCTCCGTTTCGTCGAAGCGGTTTCAGTAGACTTTCGCCCGCGCTTTCGATATGGTTTGCTTACCATATACGAAGGAGGCGCACACGATGAAAGGCATGAAAAGAGAACTCGCGCTGGTCGCGTCGGGCGTTCTGCTCGGCGCGACGCTCGCGGCACCGACGGCGACCGCCGCGCTGACCGCGCAGCTGTCCAATCAGAAGTTCGTCGTCGACGGTAAACCCGCGCAGATCGAAGCATACAGCATCAACGGCAGCAACTACGTCAGACTGCGCGACGTCGGCAGAGCGGCAAATTTCAGCGTGACCTACGACCCGCAGACGAACACCGTCCGCATCGCCACAGACAAGCCATACGCGGAGGAACCGACAAGCGGCAGGGTCGTCACGCTGCCCTCGGACGGCAGCAAGTACGTCCCGCAGGTCGGCGACCTGATCCCCTGCGACGACGGGACACTCTACGAGGTCAAGGACACGCTGCGCTGGGAAAACAACTGCTTCGCTCCCGGACCCCTGCCCGCGCTGCCAACGCCGAGCTACGACTGGAGCGTATTCCCAGCCCTGCAACTGCCGACCGTCGATTGCCGACGCTTCCAAAGCGAGTACGGCGATGACCTGTATGTCCGCAATCTGCACGAGACGCTTCGTATGGCGTATACGATCTACGAGGCGGTCCGAAACGAGCCGGAGGCGTGGCGCGACGGCAAGCCGCTCACCAAGGTCTCACTCACCATCGACCCTACGGACGAACCGTACACCAAGTATTTCTGGCCATGGCGGGAGGAAGAACTGCTCAAGCATATCAGGGCCTTCTCACGCTTCCATTTCCATGTCGAGGCTTGGGATTTTTACCACAACAACACCTTTTTGCAGACGCAGTACTACGTCTTCATCGGCTGAGGGGAGGCAAGCGTATGAACAGCATCCTCTCCGACCTCTACCACGGCGAGCTGCGCCCGAACGAGCACAGCTATCCCGACGGCTCCGATACGGCTATCTTGCTCGAATCGTTCCGACAGAACGAAAAATGGCTCGCGGAGCTGCTCGACGGCAAGGCGAAGGAACACCTGCTGGAGCTCATCAACATTCACGACGAGCTGGTCGGTACGATGGCCTACGACAGCTTCCGCGAGGGCTTCATCCTCGGCGCGCGGCTCATCATGGAGATCGTCGGATAAGCGCGGAGCGAATATTCGCCCCAAAAAGCGAATATTCGCTTTTTTGGTTGACAGAGCGAACGAATTGGATATAATAGAGGCGAACAGACAGCGAGGGAGGATTGCTTATGGCTTCGTTTGAAACGGAAAGCATCGAATTCAAGTCGCAGTTTACCGAGGAGATCTACAAAGAAGTGATCGCGTTCGCCAATACGGACGGCGGCATCCTCTACATCGGTATTGATAACGAGGGCAACGCCGTGGAGCTGGACAATGTGGATCAGGAGTACACCCGCATTACAAACGGCATCCGGGATGCTATCCAGCCGGACGTCACGATGTTTGTGCGCTACAGCATACAGGAGAACAAGGTCGTTCGCATCACCGTCAGCGAGGGAACGAACAAGCCGTATTATCTGCGCGCAAAAGGGTTGAAGCCAAACGGCGTATTCGTCAGGCAGGGCGCCTCCAGCGTGCCCGCCTCGCCGGAGCAGATACGGCAGATGATCAAGGACAGCGACGGCGATACCTTTGAAGCCATGCGCTCGCTGGAGCAGGAGCTGACCTTTCACGCCGCGGCGGCAGCGTTTCAAAAATACGGCGTGGATTTCGGAGCGGAAAAGTATCTCGCGCTCGGAATGGTACAGCCGGGCGGTACGCTCTTCACGAATCTCGCGCTCCTCCTCTCCGACCAATGCCGGCACACGACGAAGATCGCCGTGTTCGGGGATGACGCCAACACCGAGTTTAAGGACAGCAAGGAGTTCGGCGGCTCTGTCTTCAAGCAGTTGGAGGATGCGTTCGACTATCTTTCCCTCTGCAATAAAACCTCCGCCGTGTTCAAGGGTCTGGAGCGGATCGAGCATCCCGATTACCCGGAAGCGGCTGTCCGCGAAGCTCTGCTGAACGCGCTGGTGCATCGGGACTACAGCTTCAGCGGCAGCATCATCATCAACGTGAACGAAAGCGAAATGGAATTCGTATCCATCGGCGGTCTTTTGCCGGGCCTTTCCCCCGACGATATCAGAAGCGGCATCTCTCAACCGCGGAATCATGCTCTCGCGGAGGTCTTTCATCGCCTGCGGCTGATCGAGTCCTACGGCACGGGTATCCGCAGGATATACCATCTGTATGAAAACTGCTCCGAAAAACCGCGCATCGAGGTGACGGCAAACACGTTCAAAATAGTGCTGCCGAATCAAAACGCCGCCGGAACAAGCGACGCCGAAACGGGCGCGGAGCGCACACTGCCGATCACGGAAGCGCAAAAGGCCAAGGTCATGGAGTTTATCCGCAAGAACGGGCAAATCACCGACGCGGAGATACAAAGCCTGCTCGGCCTGAAAAAGACGCGCGCGTTCACACTTGCCAAGCAAATGCGCGACGAAGGCATGATCGCCGTGATCGGCAGGGGCAAGGCAAAACGGTATGTGGCGGGATGATATGGTAAAATTATTGGCGTATCTTTCCGCATAAGTTAATGCCAATATTAAGCGCACAATTTCGGCAATGAACAAGCGAGCACTGTGAGCATATACATTCCTGTCGCCTTAACTGAGACGAATTCCAAGCGGTGCAAATACTGCTCAGCGCCACCTTTTTGCTTCGCGTCAGACGCTTGTTCGCCGCAGTCATATCGCCAGCACACTGTACGACGCAGGCGTGACTTAAGCGCATATTTACAAGTCTTCGTGCTCACGCACCCACGCGAGCAGCTTTTCATACTTCATCGAGCCGTCCGCCACGGACAGGCCCGCGTGGACGACGTCGTCGTTGGTGCAGTTCATATGGATGCCGTTGACTTCAAGAAACGTCAGCATAATGTACATTCCGATGCGCTTGTTGCCGTCCACAAAGGCGTGGTTGGAAATCAGCGTATAGCCGAGGCGCGCGCCCTTCTCTTCTTTTGTCGGGTAGAGCTCCCGCCCGTCGAAGGTCGCATGAATGCCCTCCAGCGCGGACTCCAGCAGCGCCTCGTCGCGGACGCCGACGCTTCCGCCGGTTTCAGCCGCGATCAGCTTGTGCAATAGAAGCACCTTATCCTTTGAAAACCTGATCATTTGGCAAGCTCCAGAAAGGCCGGCTTGAAGCGCGCGAGGATCCGCGCGGCAACAATGTCGATTTTCTCGTCGTCCGTCAGTTCGAGGTCGGGCTCCTTCTCCAAATTGACAAGCTTGTACTTCGGGCGGTTGTTCTTGAACACCACCGCGTCGCCGTACTCATCCGCGATGCGCGTCGCCTTGGAGAAGTTCTGATTCGCCTCCGTGACGGTTATGATCTGTTTCGTATCAAGTTTCATGATAATCACCCGTATATAGTATAACCTACCGATAGGTAGAAATCAACCTATAATTTTGAGTGGGAAATCCGGTTGCGATTGTGCTGCGGATGATGTAGAATATTGCCAGAAAAGACTCTAAGCAAAAGGCTCGAGGCAACTTAGGTCAATGTCTGACCAGCTTGAAAAAAGTGCTGTATTGAAGAAATAGGGGATAAAGGTAGAGGAGGGGGAAACACTGCGTGGATCAAAACAGCCTGATTCGTGAGATACATTCGCAACTCCATGTATCTACAGTTCTTTTGACAAATTGGCTAAAGGAGCGCCTACCGCGTATTGCGACGGACTGGTGGCATGATTGCGTAATATCCAATCTAAGCATATCGCAGAGAGAGTATGCGCATGAGAACGGCTACAAAAGTCTAGAAGAATTTGATCTTATAACGCTACTTCGTATAGCAGACAAGTCGTGGTACGATCTTTCGGCTATTGCCTATCTCACGCAGAGCGACAGGGAAACATTTCGTACAATGCGGGGTGTGCGGAATCGCTGGTCGCATTGTAGCGCCGAATTACCCGGAAAAGACGCCGTAATCGCTGATTTGAACACTTTGGTTTCCTTTCTAACGCTTGTGGGTGGCGAAAAAAGCAACCGAGACAAGCTTGAACGGATGATTTCGGAAGTGGAAAAGCCAGGAAGCTTACGAGTGTACGCTAATGAAACAACCAAGGCTGTGAGTCCTTTCCCTGCCCAAGGAACCGCTGATGGGCAAGAACTACTTGCGGTCAATAGTATGATTTATCTACTTACCCAGCCGGAGAAAAAAGGAGTTATCATCTCTGCGGAAATGCTTGGAGGAAAGCAGAGATATCAGGTGTTTCTCGATAATGAATTACGAACGCTCTACAGAAATCAGATTGAGCCTGTACCGCAGGAAAAAACTCCATCCAACATAGACGCAGAAACTTTCCGAAGCTTTTTGACGGCTTATCAGATTCAGCATCCCTCATCCCAAAGCCTGTATTCTTTGAATGCAGCGCGCATTGATTTTGTGCCCTATCAGTTTCGACCTGCTTTGAAGTTGATACAGGCCGATGAACCTCGCATCCTGATTGCAGACAGCGTCGGTGTCGGGAAAACCATCGAAGCAGGACTTATTATGAAAGAACTGGAAGCTCGCGGGGGGGCAGAGCGCGTATTGATTCTTTGCCCAAAGCCCTTGGTGGCAGAGCGGAAATGGGAACAGGAGATGAAACGTTTCGATGAGGATTTCATTGCTCTTGACAGTGCTGGACTACGCCGAGTTCTCTCAGATTCGGAGCGAGACGGAAGATGGCCTTTGCGTTACCAAAAGGCAATCATCCCATATTCCATACTGGACAGCCGTGCTTGGGACGGTGTAGAGGGCAACTATCCAGGCTTGTCAGAGTTGTCTTTCGTACCGCATTTTGACTTGGTCATTTTGGACGAGGCACATCATTTACGAAATGGCAGCGTAGAAAAGACAGGCTACTATAGCTATAAATGCGCAAAGTTTTTTTGCGACCACGCCGACGCGGTGGTTATGCTGACCGCTACACCATTGCAAACTGACAACCGCGACCTCTATACGTTGCTGAATCTGCTTCGTCCCGATTTAATTGCGGATGAAAAGACCTTTGAGGTGATGTCCCGCCCGAATGAGTATATCACAAGAGCAGCCCGGATTATCCGCGCAGGAGAAGAAGATTGGCATATTCGGGCATTAGAGTGCCTGCGCTCTGTTCGCAAAACACAGTGGGGCGACAATGTCATCGCGGAAAGCCCACGCTACCATGATGTGCTCAGCCGCTTGGAGACTGGAGAAAGCAGCCGTGAAGAACGCATCCATTTGATGTCGGATGTGGAGTCACTTGGAAGTTTTTATGGAATGATTAATCGCACAAGGAGACGTGACATTCAAAACTTCTGTATTCGGCGCACGACCACAGTGGAAGTCCAGTTCACGCAGGCACAGCGTGGACTGTACGAGTCCATTCTTCGCTTTGAACACAGTGCTCTTGCCCGACTATATAACGAACGCTCAATTCCTTTCATGATGAGCACATTGCGTCGTCAGGCATCAAGCTGCGTTTTTGCCCTCGCTACACATATTCATGCGCTCGTTGACAGGCGACTTGACCAGCTGGACACCATCCCGGAGGAAGAAGCAGATACAATTCCTTTGAGTGATGCATCCATTCAAATATTAAGATCTCTCGCTAAAGAGGTGCTGCAGCTTGCTTCCGATTTGCCGGAGGAGGATCCGAAATTTGAGAAAACTCTGGAGGTCATTGAAAAGAAACAAAGATTTGAAAACAATAAAATCATGATTTTCAGCAGTTTTCGCCATACGCTGACCTATCTCAAAAAAAGGCTCCGTGAGTACGGCTATCGTGTTGAACAAATTGATGGCAGCGTCCGCGACGAAGACCGCTACCAGCTTAAACAACGCTTTGAACTGCCGAAGGACAATTCGGAAGCTGTTGATATCTTGCTTTTTACAGAAGTAGGCTCGGAAGGATTGGATTACCAGTTCTGTGACATGATGATTAACTACGATCTTCCGTGGAATCCCATGAGAATTGAACAGCGTATTGGTCGCATCGACCGACGCGGTCAACAGAGCAAAGCTGTCAATATCTGCAACATCATTACTGCGGATACTGTGGACGCAGATATATACTTCCGCTGCCTTATGCGAATCGGTCTATTTGAAAAAAGCGTCGGAGACTGTGAGGAAATATTGGGGCAAATCTCTGCGCAAATTGACCGCATCGCAGTGGATACCACGCTGACAGAAGAAGAACGTCGGTGTCAACTTGAACAGATTGCAGACAATGAGGTGCGACGCATTCAAGAATTGGAACAGCTTGAGGAAAAAGAAAAAGATCTGTTTGGCTTGGACCTTTCTGAATTTACGATAACTCGGGAGATTCAGAAAGCGGAAAATCCGTGGCTGATGCCGTCTGGAGTGATGCATATGATCGAGCATTATTTTCGACGGCGTCTCGGCGTAGAAAACGCATTTTTCGGTACAGGCGCATTGAAAACGCTTCGATTGCCCGTCTCTGCCAGGCAACGGCTCAAAGAGGATTTGGAACGTATTCCGGGCAGCCCGAACGCTCAGCGGAGCGAATGGAAGGCATATCTCAACGGAAATCAGGCAAAGTGCAGTGTAACCTTCGATTCTGAAACGGCGAAAGAGCATCGTGACTGTATTTTTATCACCCCCATGCATCCGCTCTCCAGACAGGCTGCCGCGTGGTTTGAGCAGGAACTGCCCGTCCATGTATGTCTCGCCTGTCCCTCCGAGCGCTTTGCCGAGGGCGACTACCCGTTTTCCGTATATGCTTGGCAGTATATGGGCGCACATCCTCATACTGCATTGAAATGCATCTGTGCAGATGAGTGCATGGCAGGGGAATTCCCGGAAATGCTTCTGGAGGCAGTCTCAGCGACCGATTGCACCGTACAAGAGTGGAAATCACTGGATGAATTGGAAGCGAATTTGTGGGATAGGGAGCGCCGTTCCTACTTAGAACGAGCTGGTGCGGAAACGACATATCGGCTGGAGAGCACAAACAGCCGATATCGTACCAGAGAATATGCATTGGAACAGCGTATTGCAGACGCTCCTGTGGAATCCCAGCGGAAAATATATGAGGGTCAACTGCGCAATGTCCGCGAGGCGCATCAGCTCAGTATTGAAAAAATTCGCAAAAACGCAGGCAGAAGTGATATTTATACTACGATACTGGCAAATGGCGTGATGCGAATAGAAAAGGAAGATGCAAGATGACATTTGCTCAGGATATGCTGAATCAGCTTGAAAGCATTAGAAATTCTCTTCTGTCTTATACCACAGAGGATATTCACTCTGCTGCAGACGGTCGCAGTTATATCGAAAAGGTGAAAGACTTCCGCCAGTTTCTGGAAGCAACCGACAGAATGAAAGGCGGCGGATATCCGGATCTGCAAAAGGAAATCCTGACAGTAGGCGAAAATGGCGTTTATACAGATGAGCTGCGTTTTCTTTTTGAACTCATCCAGAACGTGGACGACTGTGATTTTCCCGAGGGTGAGGAGCGCGCGCTCGACATTCTCTTTCGCTTTAATGAGGATGAAATTGTCTTAACGTATAACGAAAGCGGTTTTACCCCGTATAATGTGTTCATGATAACCGGCATTGCAGAACGGGCTAAAAACATTCGAGAGGGAAAGGAAGAAATAGGAGAAAAAGGTATCGGCTTCAAGTCTGTTTTTGGCATTGCGCACAGAGTGCGTATTCGTAGCGGCTGGTTCTCATTTGAATTTGAACGTGAGCATTTTACAATTCCGAACCCTGCATATCTGGATGAAAAATACATTAAAGGGACTGAACTGACTCTTTATCTTAATCGCGGCTACGCAAAGCGATTATACCGTCTTGTCGCAGATCGATATGTAAAAGACGCAACGCTATTTGCTGAAAATCCGTTATTGTTTCTTAAGAATCTCGCGCATCTGTGCATCCACGGAACCGATAGCTGGCGCAGAATGGATTTCCACGTCACACGAAGCGCGCCGCGTCAGGGCAGAACATGTTTCAGAGAGGACAATGTCTGCATTCTCGTCGATTTGAACGACTACAATAACGGTCCCGAAAAGCACATTCACCGCGAGCTCAAATGTGCCCGCTATTCTCTGCCTGTGCAGTACAGTCGGGAAGCCTATCAAGCTCGATATGGGAAGGACACAAAACTTGGTACCGGAGCAGAGAGCCTCAAAACACTTTTTGCCGTTTTTCCTTATCCCGAGGAACTGGACAAGCTACCCTCCACCGGAGCGCTGTATGTATACCTCCCGACCAAGCAGAAGCTGACCGTGCCGCTGGCGCTCCATGTGCCGTTCAGGCTGGTTCCTTCACGCGAGAAGGTGGATTCCAGCAACTCAAATCTCTGGTTTCGTGAATCTTGTAGCCATCTTGTCAAGCTGCTTGACTACGCCTATCAGGATTGGAGCCGCATCGTTCGAGAGCAGATCGTACATTATCTACCTGACAAGCACGAGCATCTGTTTTGCACAGATCAGTTGAGCGGAAATCCCCTTTCCAGCGGGGAACAACTAAGCTGTAAGCATTATCTTTCGCTACCGATTTTTGCCGCGGGACAAAACTATTATTCTATTGATGACGTCTTCTGCATGGAAGAAGCCAAAATATCCGCGCCTCAAACTGTCTGCCGGATTTTAGCACTTTCGGAAAAACGCCTGTTTCTGGTTCGCTCATCCGATTACGAACGGGCAAAATCTTTAGGTATACGCGTTGAAAAGGATATCCATCGACGCATACTGGTGAGAGGGCTTGCTTATTCGGAATTGACGTCAGAGGCGCTGGAATGCTTGGACAGGGATGGTTTTGGCTACAGCAAAGAACTGATTTCAGAGCTTGCGGAAGGAAAGCCAAATTGGGAAGCGTTGAGCTTAACTCAGGCAGAAGCTGTTTTTCGCTGCGAAAAGCTCGCTCTGGCTATGCGAGAATACGCCTGTGAAAGAATCCGGAAAGGGGCGCGGCCTGCGTTTTTCGCGCGCTACGGTAATCCTCTAATGGATATTACAGAGGTACTTGGTGAAGAAGTGCGCTTGACCGATTTGCCGGACAAAGTTCAAAAATACCTTGAACTATGCGGCAAGAAATGCGCCCTATGGGACACGGGTGAAACCGAATTTCTTCCGTGCAAAGGCTTTTTGGTGCTATCTTCCCGGAACCCTTCCAAGGCGCTAGAGACGTTTTGCGAGTTGATTGAGCCGGAGGATCCATTTTCCCTTCGCATTAAGTTTAGAAAGGCATCGTTGGATCTGAATCGGCTCTGCGAAAGTGATCTACCTGCAGAAGAGTTTCTTCGACAACTCAGGCGAAATCGCCTAATGAGTCAGGAAGCAATGGGTAAAAAGGCGTACAATCGCTATCTTGACCTAATTGTGGAATCCGGAACCACAGAACAGCGATTTTTGCAGGAACTGCTGCAAAACGCCGATGATTGCAGCTATCCCGAGGGTGAAAGACCGACATTTAGCATTCGGCAGGAGAAAAATACGCTGATCGTTAGTTATAACGAATCTGGCTTTAGCAAGAAAGATGTTCGTGCAATCACCGCAATCGGTGAATCCACCAAGGAGTATTTGTTTGGAAGTGCATCGTCTCCCATTGGGGGAAAGGGCATAGGATTTAAAACAATCTTTGCCGTTGCATCAGAGGTCAGGGTGTTCAGCGGAGATTTTGCTTTCACTCTGACAGGCAGACGACCCACGGTTCCCGATCCCATTGATTTGGCGGGTGGAAAAAGCCGCAAAGGAACACGTCTGGAAATCGTGCTAAAGCCGAACAAAAAATTCCCCTCGATAACAAATGAGTACTTGCGCATGCTCTGCCTGTGTTTAGAAAAACTTGAGGACGTTGAGATTGGAGAGAAAAAGGCTCATATTCGCAGGGAAAGTCCATGCTCTATCAGAATTGGGACGTACTCTTTCCGCTTTGAGCGTTATGAACACGCAATTTCTGTTAATGATGCGCCGAAGGGTCAGAGAAATCCGGCTCGTGCAAGCCGAATTGCCTGCCTTGTTCCCGAGTCACGTTCAGGAACATATCCATTATATACTGGACTGCCGACCAAGCACACTATAGAGATCCCCATGGTGATTGATGCGCCTTTTGAACTGAACACATCTCGGGAAGGTATACAGGAGGATCGCAAGAGCAACATAATCGTTCGCAATGAAATTTACAGTGCGATTCTCGCCGTTATGGAGGCGCGGAAGAAAACAGAAAGAGCCGAAATATTCCGCTTTGCCCGATTCATAAACCAAGGATTCGGATCAGTTCCAAACTTTCGGAACAAGCTGTCATCGAGCGATTTTCTTAATGATTATGCTTTTTCTGATTTGCTCCGCAAGGCCGAAATTTTGCCAACCTTTGATTCGGAAATATTTGTTTCTGCCGAATCGCGAACTGCTCTGTTATATCCCGAGGTGGTAAATACTCTGTTTCGCTCCGGTGAATTTTGCGGCATCTCTCCTGCTAGAGCGCTTGATATTCCGGAAAAACCAAAAAACAAAGATGACAGAGATTATTACCATTCCATGCTCAACGCCCTTGGGTGCAAAAATGCCACAGTGGAAGAATCGCTTTTAATATTGGAGCGTACAGCAGAAACACATATACACGAGGAACCTTTCCGTGTATCATTCTACGCATGGCTCGGAGAGGTTGCATCAAAAAACGAAAATGTGCGTTTGCGCCTTCGCAAACTTGCGATTATTCCGGTATACGGAGCGAGTACGGGTCAAACGAAATTCGTAGCTTGGGATAAGGAAAAAGTCTATGTGCGGCCTAACACCGACAGCCCCAAAGGGGTCTACCGCATCCTTAACGAAGATTTGTTATCAAAACGCGACTGCGAAATAATACTCGGGGTATCAATCGAAACAATGACGGCGGAGAGGGAGTTGTTCGACTATAACAGGAACCTCTCCGAACGCATTTGCAGTATGGAGCCAGAAATGCTCTACGCTTTTCTGATAAGGGAGTATGAGAGTGGCGCGCTCGCATCAAACCAAGCTACACAGACGCTTCAAAACCAGCGCAGATTAATCCCGTTGAAAAATCAAAAAGGAGAACTTCTGACATATGAACTGTTTTTCAATGGCATGCCAGAGGGATATTATTCCTCGGAGGGTATTTGCCGACTGAGTATAAACGCGGAGTGCATAGGTCTTGCTCATATGATTGGGTGCCGTGAGTTGAACGATATTCGTTACTCGGATATTGTCCGTCCGGACAAGCTGACGCAGGATGATTACGAGGCATTTGCAGAGGGTTATTTCAAGCACGGGGATGAAATTTTAATTGAGTTGTATTGTAACGGATTTCTATCAGCCCAAACGCTTGAAGAATTAGGGAAAGACTATCTCCTGCTAGGACGGACAGAAGAAAGACTTGAATATGGGGAAGTACCGGAAGACCCTGTTCAGGACATGGCAAGGCTCAAGAGGTTTGCTAGGAAACAGTATGGTGAAGCGCCAGAGATTTATTCAAAGCCTGTTACGCGAAGTGTTCAGCATATACGCGTAGGAAGCCGCGAATTCCTTTTGGACAGCTACACCCAAAATGCCCGCGAGGATATGCTGGTGCGTTACCGGCCAGATGAAAGTATTCCAAAATGCATATGCCAGATGTGCCGTGTATATAAGTATCCGAATCTTATGGAGGTTCGAAATCTACTCAAATCTCCACACTCTTTCTTCAAATCTCTGCGTCTTTGCCTTTGCCTGGATTGTGGGAAACGGTTTGAATCCTACCGGGATGGAAATAATACTGAATTGTATGATAACTTCTTGGAGGAAATCAAGAATGCGGAGCTTTGGAATGTCGGCAAAATTACAGTTTCATTAGGAGCCGAACAGATTTCCTTTACAGCAACGCATCTCGCTGAGATTCAAGAAATACTGCATATACTTGATGACGGCAAATAATCTCAATAAGCGAGGATACGTCCCATGAGTTACATTATCTCAAGGGGCTTTCCCGAGAGCAATGAGACCTGCGCAAGGACGCAAGCGATTCTATGCGGTGTCGCTGAGGCTTTGGAGTTGCCAGTAGAAGCACATCAGCGAAGCTGTGCTGCGTCGCCTGAGGAGCGGGACAAACGCTTGAAGACGGCGAGATTGCACAGAACTGGGACAATAAGCCTCGGCAACAAGCGCGCTGGGCGCGGTGACTTGAACCGCGCCCAACGCTCTCTTACCGCCTCCGGCTCGTCCCATCCAGCCACGCGAGGAACTCCTCCGCGCTGAGCTCGCCCGCCTTGCAGCGGTCGCGCTTTTGCGCCGCCTCGTCCTTCCAGCGCCGGAACGCATCCTCCTCCAAGCCGCCGTACTCCATGTTCTTGTGCATCCGCCGGTATGCCATGCGGTAGGCGTTCAATACGGGATCTGCCTCCACTTTTTTCACGTCGGTTCTGTATGCGCCGATCTTGCTGCAGGGCTTGTCCGCGCCGTCCATGACGCGATCGCAGTAGACCGCGTCTGAGCGCCCGGAGGGGATGAATGGCTTGCCGCAGTTTTTGCAGAATTTATACCGTCTGCCCTGTGTCACCAGAAGGAACAGCTCATAGCGCAGCAGATCATCCACCGTATCCAGCACCGTCAGCTGCGTTACGGAGCGGTCTCCCGTTGCGCGCCGCCCCAGCTTCACGGTAAAGGTCGCGTGGAACTGTTTTTGGAACAAAACGTCCTCATGCTCACGCCGGTAATAGCGCTCCAGCGGCGTGAGATCATCGTCCGCCTCGGCTTCGTAGATCGCCCGCAATGCCGATTCGGCGAGCTTCCGTTTGGACTGACAGGCTTCAAAAATCAGGTCAACCACATCCATGACGTCCGCGTTCTGCGCATCCTTTGCCGCTCTGCGCAGATGCCGTTCGGCACGGCTCGCGCCAGGGAAAACGCGCTCGTCGATGGTTCCGTCAAACAGGAAGTCAAGAAAGCTCATCAGGTAGACGGAGAAATACAGATTGACCCGAAGCACCGGCTCGCACTTTTCCAACACGGCGCGGGTGATGTCGTCCACACTCGTCTGTTTCTCGGTCAAGCTCCGGCACAGGCTGTTGACCTCCAATATGACCGCATACAGCGAACCGTCATCAATGTACGCGAAGTTCACCAGATCTGCGCCGATGGTCTTGGCGAAGCACGCTTCATCCATCTGCATCCAATGCAATTCCGTATGCAGGAGCCCGTTCTCCGCATAGCCGTATGCCAGCGGAGTCGCTTTGTTCTCGGCATTTCTCATTGTTTGCGTCCTCTGATTTCTACAATCGTTAAGTCCGAAAATAATTTTACCTATTATACATGGACAGAGGCGCAAAAGTCAATTATAATAGCGGCAGGCAATCGGAAAAGACGGTTGCCGATGCACCTCGACAATCTCATACCAGCAGTACGGGAAACCGTCGAAACGGAAGAGCACTCCAACGCAGCGCCACAACCCGGCAATCGCGCCGGTGAGCGACAACTGCCGCGGAAGCGGTCTCTGGCAGGACCGCCGCATGGACACCGTTTCGAGTTATAATGAGACACCTCGCATGGCCTCCGCGTAAGAGAGGCGGCGCTGACCCTGGGTTGGAAGCAGTAGAGGCCCTTGGAACATGCCCGCGCGGGTCTTGCCAGACCCGGCCCGTACCGCTTCCTCCGCAGAGGGAGGATTTTTCCCAGAGCAACGTATAATACTGATTTCAAATCAAAATGATTGATTTGAAATCCCGCGTGCTGCGCACGCTTATGCCGCGCAAAGCGCGTCATGCCGTCTCATGCGATACCTACGCGCCTGCGGCGCTATAAAAATGCTTTTCAAGCATTTTTATCAGGTATCAGCATAAAGCTCCGATTTTACCTCGCACTATTTTTCTTTTTTACGAGATTTTCACCATAAAAGGGACGACTATACCCTGACACACCCCGAATACAACCATCAACACAACAAGAAGGACGTGGACGCGATGACAGCCATATCATCGCCCCGCGTCCTTCTTCTGCTTTTCAGGAGGATCATCATGCAAAAGAAACACGATGTGTTTGCGGAGTACCCCGACGTGGTCGATGTGGAGCAGCTTCGCAAGATGCTCGGAGGAATCAGCCGAAAGCTCGCGTACCGCCTGCTCGCGTCGGGCGAGCTGCGCTGTGTGCGCATCGGGCGAAGCTACCGCATCCCCAAGCTCTGTGTCATCGAATACCTGACCGGCGAAGGAAGCGACGCCGCGTGACGTGGGGGGCACCTGCCAAACATTCATGCGCCCGCAGCGCGACGCCATGAATCAAGGTCGGAGCGCATGGATGTTTGGCCGCCATGTTTCCCGTGCGTGAGCGTCCAAATCTTTGATTTGGCAACGCGAACCATACAGGGCGGGCAGAGCCCGCATCGGAGTTGCCGCGTCAGCGGCGAGGGAAACGGCATCCATGACATTTTTTCTACGGAAGCGAAGCTTTCGTAGAAAAAATCGAGTCGGTGTTCTACGCTTTGGATATGGCTATTTGAGCACGAATGTGATACTGTGTGACCGTCAATGGCGGGCGGCCGCAGCAAACGGAAAGGAGAGTGACAGGCAATGCTGACCGGCAACCTGCAAATCAAAAATGGAAAATACTACGCCGTTCTCAACCTCAAGGTGAACGGCAAGCGCAAGCCCAAATGGATACCCCTCGGCCTGCCGGAACGCGGCAACAAGCGCGAGGCGGAAGCCCTGCTCAACCATCTGATCGTGGAATACGAAGCGCACGGCGAGGGCAAGTTCTACCCCAAACTGAGCGAGAAAGGCGAGCTGGTCACAGAGGCTCCCAAGCCCAACGAGGCGGACGCTCTGTTCGCGGATTATGTGCAGGCGTGGCTCAAGATGATCAAGTCCACCGTCTCCACGGCGACGCACCACAGCTACCGCAACATGGTCAACGCGCGGATCGACCCGTACTTCCGCGCGCTGGGCGTGACGCTCGGCGAGCTGACGCCTACGCACCTCCAGGACTTCTACCAGAAGATTCTGGACGACGGCTGCAAAACGAACACGGTCATCCACTACCACGCAGTCCTGCACCGTGCGCTGCTGAACGCCGTGAAGAAGGACATCATCGCGCGCAATCCCGCCGACCGCGTGGACAAGCCGAAGAAGAACCACTTCGAGCCGGGACACTATTCGGAGGAGGAAATGCGTCTGCTGTTCGCCGCCGCGAAAGGCGACCCGCTGGAAACGCCGATCACGCTCGCCGCCTACTACGGCCTGCGGCGCAGCGAGGTGCTGGGGCTCAAATGGGACGCCGTCGACTTCAAGGGCAAGACCATCTCCGTGCGGCACAAGGTCATCGAGACGACGGAGGGCGGCAAGTGCCTCATCCGCGGCGAGGACGTACTCAAAACCAAGTCCAGCGTCCGCACTCTGCCGCTCCTGCCCGTGATCGAAGACCTGCTCCTGCGCCGGAAGGCACAGCAGGAGACGTACCGCACTCTGTTCCGCTCGTCGTACTGCACGGACTACCTCGACTATGTCTGCGTCGACCAGATGGGCGTGCTGATCCGCCCCAACTTCGTGACGGAGCACTTCACGTACCTGCTGGAGAAGTACGGCCTGCGAAAGATCCGCTTCCACGATCTTCGTCATACCGCAGCATCGCTTCTGTTGGCAAACGGTGTGTCGATGAAGCAGATCCAGATCTGGCTGGGCCACGCGACCTTCAGCACGACGGCGGACATTTACGCCCACCTCGACGTCTCCGCGCAGCAGGAGACCGGAATGGTCGCGGCGAGCCTGTACATAAAACCGGAGGAAGCCGGCACTTGATATTACTGACTGTATACGCCCTTCTACGCTTTTTCTACGCGCCAGCATTCCAATAGCAGCGCAATAATTGCAAAAATACAGCAATACCAATAATAATCAGAACGATTATCGAGCGGACTACCGAGAAACCGGAATCACGGAAATTCTCTCGAAAGTTGCAAAATCAAGAGAGAATTTACCAAAACAGGCAAATTCCCTCTTGATTTTGGCGCAGTGGGAGGGATTCGAACCCTCGGACCGCTTTTGGCGATCACACGATTTCCAGTCGTGCTCGTTATGACCACTTCGATACCACTGCGTATTCAGTTGTCGCTTGCCGGGGTTCTGGCGAACCGGAGGCAAAGCGTAGAAAAAACGTAGAAATCCGCGGCGCGCGGGGCGTAGAAAAATGCGGGAGTCCAGTAAAATCAAGGGTTGACGGGCATCGGCGGAAATGAAACCAATTCGATTTCCAGTCGTGCTCGTTATGACCGCTTCGATACCACTGCGTATCCGCGCTCAACAGCAACGGCAATTATATGCGATGCGTACGCGAAAGTCAAGAGCAAATTGGAAAAAAGAGGCGCTTTCGCGCCTCTTTTTTCATCGCATCGTGTGCCAAAGCTCGTACAGGGCGCTGTCCATCGCGGAGCCCGCCTGCTGCATGGCGCGGCCGACGCCCGTGCGCATGGTGTCGCGCTTCATCGCCGCGATCGCGCCGATCGTCGCGCCGGCGAGGATGCCCGCGCCCATCCCGCGCAGAAATGAGCTGGTTTTCATCTTCGATCACACTCCTTTGTCCACGGCGACAGTTTGCCCGCCCGCGCGCAGAATATGCGGCGAGGCGGTTGCCAAAAATCGGCGCGTCCTTTATAATGTCAAAAAAAACAAAGCAAGCGAAAGGACGACGCCCCATGACGACCGTATATCTCATCCGCCACGGCGAGGCCGAGGGCAACCGCTACCGCCGCTGCCACGGCCAGTACGACAGCACCATCACCGACAACGGCTACCGCCAGATCGCCGCGCTGGCGAAGCGCATGGCGGGCGTGCCCATCGACGCCGCCTACGCCAGCGACCTCACCCGCACGCAGACCACCGCGCTCGCCGTCACGCGGACGCACGCGCTCGACCTGCGGCTCGACCCGCGCCTGCGCGAGGTGGGCGTCGGCGTGTGGGAGGACCGGACGTGGACGTGGCTCGGCAAATTCGACACGGAGCGGCTCGTCGCCTTCAACAGCGACGCCCGGCGCTGGGCGGTCGAGGG
>Ga0129307_1001835_pt1 | contig 19965 bp, 23 predicted proteins | sample P1105metagenome_FD_94437 | JGI IMG/M metagenome (GOLD analysis project Ga0129307, IMG submission 94437) | Capybara group fecal microbial communities from Wisconsin, USA - P1105 metagenome | ecosystem: Host-associated > Mammals > Digestive system > Large intestine > Fecal | place: USA: Wisconsin... | reverse complement strand
GACCAAGGAAGAAGGCGGCCGTCATACCCCGTTCTTCAACGGCTATCGTCCGCAGTTCTACTTCCGCACCACCGACGTGACCGGTTCCATCAAGCTGCCGGATGGCGTCGAAATGGTGATGCCGGGTGACAACATCGATATGGAAATCACCCTGATCACTCCTATCGCTATGGAACAGGGCCTGCGTTTCGCTATCCGTGAAGGCGGCCGTACCGTTGGTTCCGGCGTTGTGGCTTCTGTGATCGAGTAATGAAATATTGCCTGCCCGGTCGCCGGGCAGGCTATCACCCTAATGGCAGGAGGTGTCGAGCATGGCAAATGCTGCACGCAATAAGGTCTGTCTTGCATGCACTGAGTGCAAGCGCCGCAACTATAACAACATGAAAAACAAGAAGAATACTCCTGATCGTCTCGAGCTGAAGAAGTATTGCCCTTTCTGCAGAAAGCATACAGTTCATCGTGAAACGAAGTAAGGATATTCGCGCCGTGAGGATGTGAAAGATATGGCAGAGGATAAGAAGGTGCCGGCAGCACCCAAAAAGGCAGCTGCAAAGGCCAATCCTTCAGGCTGGGAAAAATTTGTGAATGGTGTGAAGAAGCTTCCTCAGACCATCGCAAAGCCCTTCAAGGATATGTATTATGAATTGAAGCGGGTAACCTGGCCGACGAAGCGTAAGCTGATCGTCTACAGCGTCATCGTCCTGGTGTTCATGCTCTTCATGGGCATTGTGATCGGCCTGTTTGACCTTGGCGCATCCGCACTGGTCAGAGCCCTGGGTTCAGTGGCTTCCTGAGCAGTATCAGGACACTTCAAGGAGTAAAACATGAGCAATATTCCCGGCAATGATCAGGAACTGCGGGAACCGCGCAGCCGAGAGGAAGCGGAAGCTGATCCCCGGCTGCACTGGTATGTTGCCCACACTTATTCAGGCTATGAGAACAAGGTTCTCGATACACTGAAAAAGTCTGTGGAGAACTCCGACAGAATGAAGAACCTCATTCTGGACATCCGCATTCCCGTGCAGGAAGTCGAAGAAATCCGCAAGGGTAAGCGCGTCAAAACGAGCCGCAAGGTGTATCCCAGCTATGTCATGGTCCGGATGATCTGGACCACAGAAAGCTGGTACCTGGTTCGGAATACACGCGGTGTGACTGGATTTGTCGGTCCAGAAAGCAAGCCTGTACCGCTCTCTGATGAGGATGCACAGCGTATGCTGAATCCGATTTCGGAGAACAAGTCGGACATCGCGATCGGACAGGAAGTCGAAGTCATCCAAGGAAACCTCGAAGGCATCAAAGTTACCGTGCAGGATATCGATCTTGCCCGCGGCAAGGTTATGGTTCTTGTGACGCTCCTTGGGCGTGAAACCACGGTAGAACTGGACATCGAGGATGTCCGCCCGGTGGAATGAATCAGACATTCCAGATGAAGGCAATACGCCGCTTTGCGGCTGAGCAGACAGGAAACTGTCTTTTCCAATCATCTGTCTGCGGACAGATGGCGTGGGAGGAAGCGCGAGCTTCCGCGTAACCACTTTTTACAGGAGGTGCCATTACCATGGCAAAGAAAGTTACTGCATACATCAAGCTGCAGGTTCCTGCAGCAAAGGCAAATCCCGCTCCGCCTATCGGCCCTGCTCTGGGTCAGCATGGTGTGAACATTCCTGGATTCTGCAAGGAATTCAACGAGAGAACCAAGAATGAAGCAGGCATGATTATTCCTGTTGTCATCACTGTGTACTCCGACCGCTCCTTCACCTTCATTACCAAGACCCCTCCGGTTCCGGTTCTGATCAAGAAGGAACTCAATCTGGAGACCGCTTCCGGCCGTCCCAACCGTGATAAGGTTGGCCAGCTGACCAAAGCACAGGTAGAGAAGATCGCGAAGATCAAGATGCCTGACCTGAATGCCGCCAGCCTTGAGGCTGCTATGAGCATGGTCGCCGGCACTGCCCGCAGCATGGGCATTACTGTCGAGGCATAATCGATACATACCGATCTCATACACAGTGGGGCTGAGCCCCGTGAAAAATGTGGGAGGACATTGTGCCGCTAACACCACATGGGAGGAATAAAAATGAAGCATGGTAAGAAATACCAGGACAGCGTAAAGCTGATTGACCATCTGAATCAGTATGATCCTGATCAGGCTTGTGATCTTGTTCTGAAGACTGGCAAAGCCAAGTTCGATGAAACCGTTGAAATCTCCATCCGTCTTGGCGTTGACCCCCGTCACGCTGACCAGCAGGTCCGTGGTGCTGTTGTTCTGCCCAACGGTACTGGTAAAGTTGTCCGCGTGCTTGTGTTCGCCAAGGGCGACAAAGCCAAGGAAGCTCTGGCTGCCGGTGCTGACTATGTCGGCGCTGAAGACATGATCGCCAAGATCCAGCAGGAAAACTGGTTCGATTTCGACGTCTGCGTTGCTACCCCGGATATGATGGGTCTCGTCGGCCGTATCGGCCGTGTGCTCGGCCCGAAGGGCCTCATGCCGAACCCGAAGTCCGGCACGGTCACCATGGATGTAACGAAGGCCATCAACGATATCAAAGCTGGTAAAGTTGAGTATCGTCTTGACAAGACCGCTATCATCCACTGCCCCGTCGGCAAGGTTTCCTTCGGTGCTCAGAAGCTCCAGGAGAACCTGAATGCCCTGATGGAAGCTATTATCAAGGCCAAGCCCAGCGCAGCAAAGGGTACCTATCTGAGAAGTGTTTATCTGAGCACAACGATGGGTCCGTCCGTCCGCGTCAATCCGCTGAAGTTCTGATAGAACCTCGAAGCCCGCGTAAGCGGGCTTTTTTCTTGCGGATTTTCGGATGACCTGTACGTCATGCAGGGGAAACAGAAATCCACCAGATGCATCCGAGACAGTGTCATTTGAAATTCAAAAATGAACATGATCATATGAAAAATATGCACTAAAGGAACGATTTTTGTTCGATCCATATAGGCATCAGCGCATGAAACGTGCTATAATTTACTGACTCTGTGACAATGATGACGGTGCCCTGAATGAGTTTGTATCCGGTTATGGATCAAAGAAGCCTTGCAGTGCCTCAAATTCAAAACAAGTACCCGTGATGAAGATGGCTAATCCTTCTCATCGGGTTTCTCTGTATCCGGATATCTAGGTTCAAATATCTGTAAAGATGTATGCCTGGTTGAACACCCAGTGGACCAATTGCTGCAGAGCTGCCTGAGGGCAGGGCTTGACTGAACAGGAACTGTGCAGATATACGCACAGATTGAAAGAGACATCGATGGAAAATGTTCCGATCGTTCATGCTGCGCCAGACCATGAATGTTCAGAATCAAGAAGCAGGGTTTTCCAATTGGTACAGAGCAGCAGGATTCCTGTCTTGATTGGCGAAGCCATACCTTAGAGTTTATCGGTGAAAGGGGGGAGCGGCATGCTGCCGGATTTGTCGACAGTGAAAAAACAGGCTGGAGAAGCCATCTATCAGGCTGGCGAAACGATGTTTGAGCGCGGTGGAGTACGGGAAGAATCAATTGAACAGATGCAACTGAAGTATCTTGTGAACGATTCACCTGCAAGACACGTGATCCTGGATCCGACCGACGAGCCGTGCTGTACGTGTGAAACATACATACAGCAGGGAATCTGTGCGCATACGATTGCTGCTCTTCTCAAAGCCAAGTCGACCGGTGCACTCAATGAAATGGGGCACAGGATCGCATTGCGCGCCGCTCCGAAACTGCTTTCCAGCATGACAAGCATTTTCCCGGAAAAAGGCGCCGTTCATCTGGCGCTGAATTTTACAGTCGAACAGGATCACGTGCTGCATATTCCGAAGATCCGGGTCGGTATTCGAATCGGTGATGAACGACTCTATGTGGTGCGCAGCATCCCTGCTTTTTTGCGGTCCATGGATGCGCTGGAACCCATTGAGTTTGGTAAAGGGTTTACCTATTATCCTGAGTGGATGCATTTTGGCGAAAAGGAAATGCAGATCATCAAGGTGTTTCGTGCGCTGATTGCCGCCAATGCAGATGCCAATTTTGAATACAAGGGCCTGGATGCACGGATGATTCCGCTCCAGGAGCCATATATTGATGCGCTGCTGTCAAGAATGACACAGATGCCGTTCCTTCTTTCCACCTCGACCCAGACCTATTCGGTCCGCGCAGTCCGCCATGCTTCTATCCCGCTGTATTTCAATGTCTCAGGGAGCCTTCGCGGATTGACGGTATACGGTACCTATCCCAATGGACTGCTTCCGCTGACCAGTTCCTGCAGTTATGTCCTTGTCGGCGGGAATGTGATCGAGACGGATCTGACGCAGAGGCATATTATTCGTGCCATGTGGGAGGAGAATATCAACGGCGGATCACGCTTTGAATTTCCTCCAAAGGATACGCCGCTGGTTGTTGACGAACTGATTCCGTTCCTCAAAACCGTTGGCATTGTTGAACTCACGGAAGATCTTGAGCGCATGCTGGTGAGAACCCCGCTCAAGGCCTATGTCTACATTGACCGTGTGGGCAAGGAGATCACGGCGAGAACCACGTTCCGCTACGGAAAGCGGGAAATCGACCCGTTTGTCCCCCAGAAGGAACCCATAACCATGCATCGCGGGGAACTGCTGCTGCTCAGGGACGCGGAAGCGGAAAGAAAAGTGCTGGACTGTCTTGGCAACAGCGGATTCTGCATGGAACGCGGAGCTGTTTCACTTTCCGGAAGCCAGCCGATTTATCAGTTTATTACCGAAGGACTTGCTGCGCTCCAGCAGGTTGCGGAAGTGTATATGTCGCACGATTTCCGCAAAATGACACCCAGACAGCTGAATCTGCGCGGGTCCATGTCGCTTCGCGGTCCGCATCTGCAATTGAACTTTACCGATGAGGATCTTCCGCTGGAGGAAGTCCTTCCCATCCTGGAAGCCATTTCCAGAAAGAAAAAATATTTCCGTCTCCGGGACGGCAATTATCTCAGTCTCGACAATCTGGATAAATGGGAACAGTTTGCCCGGGGTATTGTCGACTCAGCTGCCCAGGACAGGCAGGACACGGAACCGCTTTCCGATGGCCAGATCGAACTGGAAGGGTACCGATCTTTCTATATGTCCTCCCTCCTGGAGAGCACGGATCTCCCGTTTGAGAGGGATGAGAGCATCAACCGCCTGCTGGAGGCGATCAATCAACCGGAAGAAGAAATTATTCTTCCCAGCAATATCCATCTGCGCGATTATCAGATGTTCGGCGTCAAGTGGCTCAGAACGCAGGACCGTCTCCACATGGGCGGTATTCTCGCCGATGACATGGGGCTTGGCAAGACGGTCCAGGCGATCGCCTGCATGCTGAGTTCTCATAAACCGGGGGAAATCTCCCTGGTGGTTGCTCCGACCAGTCTGACCTATAACTGGCTCAGCGAGCTGGCCGTGTTTGCGCCCTCTCTGCGCGCTCAGGTTGTTTCCGGGTCCACGATGCAGCGCATGGAGCTGTTCCAGAAGATTCACGAGGACAACCAGATTGATATCCTGATTACATCCTATCCGCTGATCCGGCGGGATATCGATCAGATGAAGGATATTCATTTCCATTACATTTTCCTCGATGAAGCGCAGCAGATCAAGAATGCTGCCAGCACCGGCGCGATTGCCGTCAAGCAGCTGACATGTGATACACGCTTTGCGCTGACGGGAACGCCGATGGAAAACCATGCAGGCGAACTGTGGAGCATCTTTGATTTTGTCCTTCCGGGCTATCTGGGCTCCCGCAGCAGTTTCCTGAAGCAGTATTCAGATGGACAGAATGTAGATGAACTGCGTCAGAAGATCCGGCCGTTCCTGCTCAGACGACTGAAGACGGATGTCCTGTCGGAACTCCCCGACAAGATGGAAAATATCATGACGGCCATGATGACGCCGGAACAGAACAAGTTCTATCAGGCATCCATGATGCAGCTGCGCGGACGGGTCAAGAAGACACTGGAAGAAAAGGGACTTGGACGCGGAAGAATGGAAGTGCTCTCTGCACTCACCGAGCTCAGGCAGATCTGCTGTCATCCCGCGCTTGTAGCGGATGAGTATACAGGATCCTCGGGAAAAATGGAGATGCTGATGGATATCCTGCCCGGCATTATCTCCGCAGGCCGCCGTGTCCTGGTCTTCTCGCAGTTTACGACGATGCTGCAGATTCTGGAAAAACAGCTGCAACTTAATGGATACAGGATCATGTATCTTGACGGTCATGTGCCGGCTGATGAACGGCTGGATATGGCCGAACGCTTCAATGCAGGGGAAGGGGAAATTTTCCTCATCTCCCTGAAAGCCGGTGGAACCGGCCTGAACCTGACGGGAGCCGATGTGGTGATCCATTACGATCCGTGGTGGAATCCTGCGGCTGAGGAGCAGGCAACAGACCGCGTATACCGGATCGGACAGACCAAGAAAGTGGATGTGATCCGTCTGGTTACACATGCCACGATTGAGGAACAGGTCATTGAACTGTGCAAGCGAAAGAAAGAGCTGTTCGATCAGCTCATCACGCCCGGCGAGGACCTGGTCACGGCGCTCACGGAAGAGGAAATCCGTGGACTGTTTGACTGAAAAGGAAAGGCTGACGTTTTGTGAAAATGACCCTCGCAGGGAACGTTGCGGAAGGCAGAGACCGGCTTGTCATGCATGCTGCGATGGAGGCCGGGCATATCCTGCTTGAGAATGGCGCAGAGATTGACCGCGTGGAAGAAACGATGGAGAGAATCTGCCGCCATTTCGGTGTGGAGAATGCTTCCTTCTTTGTGCTTTCCAACGGCATGTTTGCTACCGATGAAAGTCAATATGAATATGGCGGACAGTTTGCAGATGTCCGCCATATTCCTGTGCACGGAGCACGCCTTGACAAGGTGGCCGGTGTGAACCAGCTCTCCCGTGAGATGGAGGCAGGACGCTACACGCCCGAGGAGCTGCTGGCGAACTGAAAAAAGTACGGACGATGCCTGAAAAGCCGAAGTGGCTTCAGGTGCTTGCGTCCGGCATAGGCAGCGGATGTTTCTGCTGCCTGTTTGGGGGCGGGTATTCTGACTGCGTCGGCAGTCTCATCGCCGGCCTCTTTCTTTATCTCTTTTTCCTGTTTGTGGAAAAGGGAAAACTGAAAAAACTGATGCACTCCATTGTGGGTGGTGCCCTGGTGACATGTATATGTTCCGTGTGTTATCATGCAGGTATCGGGGACAGCCTCAGCCACATGATCGTCGGCGCAGTGATTCCGCTTGTCCCCGGCGTTGCATTTACCAACGGCATCCGCGACATCGGCAATGAGGACTATATCGCCGGCACTGTGCGGCTTCTCGACGCAATGCTGGTGTTCTTCGGGATCGCTGCCGGCGTGGGCGGCACAATGATGATTCTGCGTGGATTGTTTGGAGGTGGCATGCTGTGATCATTCAGGCAGTCATGGCCCTGGTGGGCACAGTGGCGTTTGCCATTCTCTTTTCCGTGCCCACATCGCTGTACTTTCCCTGCGGCGTATGCGGCGCGGTGGGGTTCACGGTGTACGCACTGCTGATGATGCTGGGGGCGACCCCGACGGTCGCTATTTTCTTCGGCACGCTGCTGGTGGGCATTCTGGCACGCTTCCTTGCCGTGTTTCTGAAATCACCGTCCACTGAGTTTGTGATCACAGGGATTTTTCCTCTGGTTCCCGGTGCAGGGGTCTACTGGACCAGTTATTATCTTGTGACAGGACAGCTCGCCCAGGCCCTGAGCAGCGGGTTTACTGCCGTCAAGGCAGCGATTGCCATTACGCTCGGGCTGGCCATTGTCTTTGAAATTCCCAACCGCGCATTTCATCTGTTCAGAAGGGAACGATAGCGTTCAGTATGGAGATTATCGCGAAAATCTATAATGACTTTCCGACAAAGTTTGCCGTCCCGCGGCAGAGCGGGCTGGTGGACGCGGAGTCCACGATCGTCTTTGAAAAGGAATACCGCGTCAGGGAAGCGCTGAGGGGACTGGAGGGCTACTCGCATATCTGGCTCCTCTGGTCCTTCCACGATCTGAAGCGGCAGAAATGGGAACCGACCGTTCGGCCGCCCCGGCTCGGCGGAAATACCAGAATGGGTGTGTTTGCCACGCGTTCTCCCTACCGCCCCAATCCGATCGGTCTGAGCTGTGTGAAACTGCTGGGCATGTCCGAGGAAGGGGAGCTGGGGATGGTCCTGCACGTGTCCGGGGCTGACCTCATGAATGAGACTCCGATTCTGGATATCAAGCCCTATCTGCCCTATACGGACGCACATCCGGAAGCGACGGCCGGGTTTGCCGGGGAGGTTCGGGACCATGCACTGCATGTGCATTTCCCGGATGCGCTCAAAGCGATGGTGCCGGAAGAGCGGAGGGAGATTCTGACAGAGCTGCTTGCCCAGGACCCGCGCCCGGGCTACCAGCGGGATGCGGACAGGGTCTATGGCTTTTCGTATGCAGGCATGGAAGTCCGTTTTCAGGTGGACGGACAGGACCTGACAGTGACAGAAATTCAAAAGGCAGGCGACGGGCATGCAGGGATATGACAGGATTCTGGCGGAACAGTTTCCGATGAGAAAAACCGAGGCGGAGAAGGATGCTTTTCTGAAGTATCTCACACAGACACTGGAGGCCAATGGCTATCAGCCGAAAACGGAGATCAATGGACTCAGGAAATCCAGAAATGTCGTGGTGGGCACGCCCGAGAAGGCTGCAATCCTGCTGTGCGCACATTATGACACGCCTGCGGCCAAATGGCCGGGGAATCTTGTGATCCCGGTGAATATCCCGGTATATTTTGCCTGGCAGGTGCTGAACATGCTGCTCCTGCTGATTCCGGCTCTTGTGCTGTATCTCATTGCGTGGCAGTTTATCGGAAGGACCGCGGTCTGGCTGTTTTTCCTGTCCTATGTTGGCATGCTTCTCCTTCAGACCATCGGTCCCGGCGATCGGCACAACCGCAATCAGTCCAGCGGTCTTGCAATTCTCCTTGAGCTGATGGCTGCACTCCCCGAACAGGCCAGGAAACATGTAGCGGTTGTCTTTTTTGACCGGGGAGAGGAGTTTACCACTGGCGCAAAAGCCTACGGGAAGGAACATCTGCAGGTGCAGTACACCCGTCTCACGCTCCAGCTCGATGCCCTGGGGTACGGGAAGGAACTGGTCCTGATCCCTAAAAAGGCCGCCAGAAAGTGCACCGGATACCAGAGACTGGTCCGGGTGCTGGAAGGGACGGAAAACATGAAGCTGCAGGTGTCCGGCGCCGGGATGCAGATCTGTCCGGGAGATTACAAATGCTTCCAGTGCGGCATGATTCTGCTCTCCTGTATCCGCCGTCCCCTGATCGGTCTGTGCATACCGCACCTGCATACATCAAAGGATATAAAGGCAGACGCGGAGCAGATGGAAGCCATTGCAAACGCCCTGCTCCGGGCTGTGCTGGCTCTGGGAAATGCTGAACAAATTCCGGTTGACGAAAAGCTGTAAGTAGCATAAAATTGACAAAAGATATCTGTTTCACGGAAGGAGGCGGCATAGGGTTGAGCAAGGCCATTTTTGTCTACGCGTATGTTCCGACGCGGCCAACCGGACCGGAAGACGGCGGGTTCTCTGTGAACCTGTTTGAAGAGAACATGCTTGCCTACACACGCTATGCCGTGGACGGTTCTGTCATCAGGGAATGGCGCTTTGCCGTTCCGCCACGGGTTATTATGCAGTATATGGCGACGATCAACCATGCCAGAGGATGGCTCAAGGATATGTATGCCTGCATCCGTCTGGGGGAGAGCGCACGGTACACCTGCAGAATCGGGATTGACGGATTCCCTCTCTTTCTGATGGAAGATATCCAGGGACTGATGGACTGTCCTTTCCGTTCGGCGAGAGGGCATTATGCACGCATGATGTATAATCTGCTGGAAGATATTTCCACAGAGTTCTATCATGAAGGATTCAATCTGTGGCCGGAAGGATTCGCATGGGATGCAAACCGCAATACGCCGACCCAGATTACCGACGGGAAAACGCCGTGGCATGCAATGCGGCAGAATTACAGGCAGGCTTAAAGGAGGAATCTGCGTTGGCCAAGGAAGATGCAGCAAGATGGCTGAGCCATCCAGGGATGCCCGAGGAACTTCTGAACATGATGAAGCAGATGTCGGAGGAGGAACTGGGTGACAGTTTCTACCGGGATCTGGCTTTTGGAACAGGCGGCCTTCGCGGTGTCCTGGGACCCGGGACCAACCGTATGAATGTTTACACTGTGGCCCGTGCAACGCGTGGCCTGGGACATTACATTCTTGCAGCATCGGATACGCCCAGCTGTGCAGTCTCATGCGACAGCCGGATTCACTCCAGAGATTTTGCCGAACTGACCGCCGCTGTGCTGGCCTCCATGGGTGTCAGAGTCTATCTCTATGAACACCTGATGCCCACGCCCATGCTGTCCTATGCGGTGCGTCATCTGCACTGCACAGCTGGCGTCATGGTCACAGCCAGCCATAACCCCGCCAAGTTTAACGGTTATAAGGTATACGGCTCCGATGGCTGCCAGATCACACTGGAAGCGGCGGAGAAGATCCTGGGCCTGATCGACCAGGAAGAAACGCTGGTGGATACGCTGCCTGACTTTGCCTCCGCGCTCGCCTCGGGCAAAGTGACCTATATCGATCAGGAAACCATTGAAACCTATTATGCATGCATCGATAAGCTCCGCATCACCCGGACCACAGAAAAACTGCATGTTGTGTATTCTCCTCTCAACGGAACAGGCAATGTGCCTGTGAGAGAGATGCTCAGACGTCTGGGCAATATTGAAGTTTCGGTTGTACCGGAGCAGGAAATGCCGGACGGGAATTTCCCGACCGCACCGTATCCGAACCCCGAAATCCGCGAGGCCATGCAGCTGGCCATTCGTCAGACTGTGAAGGAAAAGGCAGATCTCTGCTTTGCCACGGACCCGGACTGCGACCGAATCGGTGCGGGCGTGCGCAGGGGAGACGAGGTCACCCTGATTTCCGGCAATGACATGGGCATTCTGCTTCTCGACTATGTCTGCTCACACAGAAAGGCCGGAGGGGAGAAGGCGCCTGTTGCGGTCAAAACCATTGTCACCACAGAAATGGCTGTGCCTGTCTGCAAAAAGTACGGGGTTGAACTTCGGAACGTGCTGACCGGCTTCAAGTTTATCGGTGAACAGATCGGCCTCCTGGAAAAAGCAGGAGAGAGAGACCGCTATGTCTTCGGCTTTGAAGAAAGCTATGGCTACCTGTCGGGCACGGATGTGCGTGACAAGGATGCTGTCAATGCGTCTGTCCTCGTGTGCGAAATGGCAGCCTATTACAAGGGACAGGGCAAGGATCTGCTCACACGGCTGGATGAACTCCGCGCGGAGTTCGGCTTCTATGCACAGCGCCTCCTGACCTTCCAGTATGAAGGCGAAAAGGGCGCCGAGCAGATGCAGGAAATCATGCAGAAACTCAGGGCGCCGGTGGAAAGCTTTGCCGAGAAAGCCTGGCAGGGTGCTGTGCGGACCGATTATCTGCATGATGAGACCGGGCTTCCCAAGAGCGATGTTCTTTCCTTCCAGCTCGCTGACGGACGCAAGATCATTGTGCGGCCCAGCGGCACGGAGCCCAAACTGAAAGCGTATCTGTTTGCTTCAGGCAAAGACCAGAAAGCAGCGGAGAGCGCGCTGGATGAACTCGAAGAAATAACCAATGCACACTGCAAAGTGTGATGAGACCACAGGAAAAGCCCGGAAACATTGCTTCCGGGCTTTTCCTGTGGTATGAAATGATCAGGGATTCAGATCGTTTTCCGTGCCGTACATCCGGATCTGGCGGTTGATGTCTGCCAGCTGTTTTTCGAGGGTCAGGATCTCAGCGCGAACTGCGTCCGCCTTCGCCGTGCTTTCTGCAGTGAGTGATTCCAGTTTGCTGTTTGCGGCCGTCAGGGCGTCTTCTGCGGTCTTCTTTTTTGTTTTCAGACTCGACAGAATCTGGTTGCGGGAATCGATCATGGCTGCCCACAGATCGCCGGTGTATTCACTGTCGACCTTCAGGGCCGTTGTGAGCGTTTCACTGGAGGTCTTCATGACTTCAATCGTCTCAAGAATGGCGGCGGCCTGCCGGGTATACATGCTTTCCGTATCGGCGGCAATGACCAGCTGATTTTCGAGCGATGTGTTCTCAGCCGTCAGGGTCTGAATCTGCCCTGTGAGATCGGTGATTTTCTGTGTCGACTCATCGAACGTCAGCTGCGCTTCGCGAATATTGTTTTCCACATCGGCCAGCTCGCTCTGCAGGGCTTCCTTCTTTTCAGCGATCTGCTTCCAGTTGTTCTGACTGACCTTGAGGGAAGACTGCAGCTGGCTCAGGTCTTCGTTCAGATGCTGATTGCGGACCAGAATGGCAGTGGTCACGGCGACGGCAATGATCAGGACCAGTACGGCAATGATCAGGGTGCGGTTCTTTTTCGGCGCAGACGGCGTCTGCGGGGCTTCTACAGGTGTCAGACCGGTCGGGTTGACCGTCTGTTCAAGCTGGTTATCTGCAGCACTCATACAGTCAGCCTCCTTTAGTTATCGGATTCAGACGAAGGAGCAAGCGCATCATGCAGGATGGAAAGCGCATCCGTCATGCCCTCTTCGAGTGATTCCGTCAGATCGGTCAGGGATGCGACTGCACTCTCATAGGCAGATGCCGATGCAGCCACACGCTCTTCAGCGGCTGTGACTTTTGCATTCAGATCGGTATTGGCTGTACGGAGCGTTTTTCTCTGATCCCTCAGCTTGTTTTCCTCAGCCTTTGCAGCGTCCGCCCGGGGCTGAATGACTTCCAGCTGTTCCTTCGCTTCAGGCAGGGCCTTGGTGACTTCATTGTATTCATACTGCTGTTTGCGCTCACGCGCCTGGCTGGTTTCCAGTGAAATCCGCACATCTTCAATGGCAAGTGTCAGCTTCTCATGCTGATAAGCATACCAGGCCGTAAAGCCGCAGGCCAGAATCATCATGATCGCGAACAGACGTGCAAACCATTTGGGCATCTCATGCACCTCCATATGCTTTATCTTGCAATACAGCGATTGTAGCATAGATGCTTCAAAAACGAAAGTGGGAAGATCCTGTGCGGTTCAGCAGGCCTCAAAGACAGACTGTTACCACTGCGGATGAATGCTTTCACGCAGCAGATCATCATAAATGGCAGTGACCTGTGCCATCTGTTCATCCGTGAGGGCGGGAAGCTCGGCTGCGCGGACATTGCTTTCCACCTGGGACGCGCGGCTGGCACCGGGAATGACGACGCTGACAGCCTTCTGCATGAGTACCCAGCGGATGGCAATGGGTGCGAGCGGCGCATCGCCAAAGACTTTCTTCAATCGTGCCACAGCCTCCAGGGCGAGGTCGTAGGGAACGCCGGAGAAGGTCTCGCCCTTGTCAAAGGCTTCACCGTTTCGGTTGTAGGTCCGATGGTCTTTTTGTCCAAACACGGTGTCTTTCGTATAATTGCCGGTCAGCAGGCCGCTGGCGAGCGGGACACGGGCAATGATGCCGACATTTTTCCTGAGGGCTTCAGGGAAGAGACGGTCGAGGGGCTTGAGGCGCATCATGTTGAAAATGACTTCAATGGCGGAAATGTCATATTCCATGGCCTGCAGGCCTTCATCGATCTTTTCGATGCTCACGCCGTAGCTGGCAAGCTTTCCGGCGGCCTTCTGCTTATCAAGAGCGCCAAAGATATCGTCACGCGCGAAAACAGAGGTCGGAGGGCAGTGGAGCAGAATCATGTCCAGCCTTTCAGTCTGAAGGCGGGTGAGGCTGTCGTCGATAAATCCGCAAATGGCTTCGGGCGTGTAGTTTTCAGCAATATGCGGGTTCAGTCTCCGGCCGCACTTGGTGGTGACGAAAAATGCATCCGGGTGCTTCCGGAGAAAACGCCCGATGGCTTTTTCGCTCTCGCCGCCGTTGTAGACATCCGCGGTATCCACAAAGTTGATGCCGCTGTCGAGTGCGGTTTCGAGAATCCGCTCGGCTTCCTCTGCGTTAAAAGGATCGCCCCAGCGGGTGCCCAGCTGCCAGGTTCCCAGACCGATTTCACTGATGCTGCGGCCCGTATTGCCAAGAATACGATGGTTCATGGTTTCATCCTCCTGATATTTGATTGTTGGTTGAATCAATAGGGACTGTCGAATTCTGCCTCAGCTTTTTCGACTGCTGCCTCCAGGGACAGGCCGGTGAAGGACTGGGCGCCGAGGAAACGACCGGACTTGCGGTCATCCACAAAGACGCCGACCACAATGCCCGGAATGGCGCTGCGGGGATCATTCGGAGCGTGCGGGCCGCCGAGGTCTGTGCGGCACCAGCCGGGATCGGTGAGATTGATGAGGACATCCGTGCCCTGCACTTTGCTGCCCACATCAATCGTAAACTTGTCCAGCGCGGCTTTGCTGGCAGAATAACCGGCCTGCTGGGGATCGAGACGGATGCCGGAGGTCGTGTTCAGGATCCGGCCGGACCCGCGTGCAATCATGCCGGGAAGGAAATGATAGCAGATCATGGCAGGCGCGATGGTGTTGACGTTGAAGCTGGTCAGAAAATCTTCGGGCGGAGTGGTCAGGTAATCTGTGCGGTAAGCCACCTGAAGTCCGGCGTTGTTAAGGACAATATCCACCTGGACGCCCAGGCGGTCAATCTCATCGAGCATGGTCTTGACGCTTTCCAGATCGTTCAGATCTGCTGCGACTGCGTGGGCTGAGACACCCAGCACGGTGACTTCTGAAAGCACCTTTTCCGTGTGCGTGAGATCACGGCTGTGTAGAATCAGATTGCAGCCCTGTTCTGCCATGAACAGTGCCGCGAGATATCCGATTCCGCGGGCGGCTCCGGTAATCAGTGCCCATTTTCCCTGAACCTGATACATGATCCTGCTTCCTTATATTGTTTAAAGTGCATAAAGCATATTACGGACTGGAAACTGAGAAGTCAAGACAGGCAGCATGCAAGCGCAGTGTGCAGATGAAAGTTGCTTGAAAGAAATCGGGGGCTCTGCTATGATGCAAGGCAGAGCCAAAGGGGAGAAGGGATGACATGGCCGTTGCAGCCAATCTGCTGATGGTGGTACTCGAACTGCTGGGCCTGTATCAGGTCCGATCCAAACTGAGCTGGAAACTGGTGGTGTTTTACACCCAGCTTTCCAACCTGATCGCCTTCGGAACATCGATTCTGTTCCTGTTTCTGCTGGCCGGGCAGGTGGCGCTGCTGCGCTATCTGAGCACCTGCATGCTGATGATGACGTTCTGTGTGACCGCCTTTGTTCTGATTCCCATGGGCGGAAGTCCCGGGAAGCTTCTCTTTTCCGGCAACGGGCTGTATCATCATCTGCTGTGCCCGCTGCTCTCATTTGTGTCGTATGTGTTCTTTGAGGAACATGTCACTTCGTTTTGGGCAGTCCTGCTGCCTGCCGGCATCACCCTGGTCTATGGACTGACCATGGTGGCGCTCAATGCGAAGCGGCTGGTGGACGGCCCGTACCCGTTTTTCCGGGTGCATCAGCAGTCGGTTTCCCGGACCATCCTGTGGATGATCGCCCTGATCCTTCTGGTCAGCGGGCTGTCCCTGGGGATTGCCTGCATCTGAAGACGGCGGGGAACAGGAATAGAAGCAGATGCAGTTTTGAGATCAATAGAATGCTGGAGGAATGAATTCGTGAATCAGAAAGAAAGAATGCTCGCAGGGCTCCCGTATAAAGCCTGGCTGGACGGACTGAGTGAAGAACGCATGGAAAACAAGAAGCGCATCTATCAGTATAACCTGCTTTCCCCGGATGCTGTGGAGGAGCAGGAGCAGCTGATCAAAAAGATTCTGGGGAAAACGGGTAAGTACGTGCATATTGAGGCGCCATTCCACTGCGATTATGGGTACAATATCGAGGTCGGAGAGAATTTCTTTGCCAATTACAATCTGACCGTCCTGGATGTGGGACTGGTGCGGATCGGGAACAATGCACAGATTGCGCCGAACGTATCGATCTACACGGCCGGGCATCCGGTCCATCCGGATTCACGGAATTCAGGATATGAATACGGCATTGCCATTACGATCGGGGATAATGTTTGGATCGGTGGGAATGCCGTGATCATGCCGGGCGTGACGATTGGCGACAACGTGGTCATCGGTGCGGGAAGCATCGTGACCAGGGATCTCCCCTCCAATGTGATTGCAGCAGGGAATCCGTGCAGAGTCATACGGGAGATCACGGACGCTGACAGAGATTTTTACTACAAAGACCGCCGGTTTGATGTGGATGATTACTGAGATGAAGATTACGGAACTGAAGCTGAAAGATCTGCAGCCTTCGCAGTTCTACATTTCAGCGGCGAAACTGGCGGCAGTTGAATCCTGGCTGCATCCGGAAGATCTGTCGGGGTTTCAGCCGATTCCGGTGAAGATGCTGGATGACAGACCCGTCATGACGGACGGCCATACCCGCGCAGCTGCCGCCATCAGGGCAGGGCTGGATGTCGTGCCGATGGTCTGGGAAGAGGATGAGCTGGACTGGGACATGTACCGGGCCTGTGTCAAAGCATGTCAGGAACGGAATGTGTTTTCGCCTGAGGATCTGGTCAAACGGATCATTTCAGCAGAAGACTATATAGAAAAATGGGACAGATGGTGTGACCGTATGCAGGCAGAGATTGAGCAGGGCAGAAAATGACAGATTTCATCCCCGGAGGCGTGGAATGGAGTACGGACAGGGAAGCATGACGATCAGAAATGCATCGGAAAAAGATGCCCGGCAGATTGCGGATATCCTTGTTGAAGACTGGAAACTTGCATACAGGGGAATCATTGACAGTGATTATCTGGATGCCATGAATGTGGAAGAACGATACAAAAGGGAATACCAGCGATATCAGCTCTACCGGGTTGCCGTGGCTGGGAACGAGGTCCTGGGATTTACCTGGAATGATCTGGCAGATGATGAAGAGGCCGACTGTGAAATTGTTGCCTTGTATGTCAGATATGCACGGCGAAAAAGCGGCATTGGAAGGGCGCTGTTTCAGGATGCAGTGGATGCTTTCAGGGCTTCCGGCAGGAAAAAAATGATCATTTGGTGTCTCAAGGAAAATCGTGAAGCCAGGCAGTTTTACGAGAAAATGGGCGGGACAGCCTATAGGACCGGTATGCACCGCTGGGGAAATCAGGATTATGAAATGATATCCTACCTCTATCGACTGGATGACTGATTCCCGGGACGGGATTTCAGAACAGCATCTTCCGGCTTTCATAAGGTTTATCGCTGCGACACACCCAGCTGAAAGGAGCGTTCTATGCTCAGAAAAGCCTACACACCTGCGTCCATGTTCCTGGAAGCGCTTGCACTTCTGATCATCGGTATACTCTTTTTTGCCAATCCGGAAGGCACTCTGGTGTTTGCGGTATCCATGATTCATGTCCTTTCCTGGATCACGGCACTGAACAGCCTGTTGAAATGGCTGACAAAACGTGATGAGCGCAGACCGTCTCTGTTCCATGCGCTTCTCATGCTCGGACTGGCTGCTTTTCTGTCCATGTATCCCGGGTTCATAACATCCTCTGCGTCTTTTGTTTTTGCTATCTGGATCAGCATCAATGCGATTGCAAAATATATCTTTGCATACCAGCTGTGGAAAACGAAAAGCCGGGGATGGATCCGAACACTTCTGCAGGGTATTCTGTTTTCGATGTTTGCTGGGGCCATTTTTGCTGATCCTGCGGGCGGTGTAGTTTCTCTGACTATGCTTTTGGGCCTGTATTCCCTTGCCAGCTTTTTCTTTGCAATGATTGATGCAGTCCGTGACCTGCTGGGTACAGACCTGGATGGAAAACGGGTAAAGCAGCGGGTGCGATTCAAACCTCCTGTGCTGCTCACAGCGCTTTTGCCGATGCGCCTGCTGCGAATCATGGATGACCCGGATGAACAGGCGGAAGTTGAGAAGTGGACAAGACAGGAGACCGCGCTCGAAAACGCACGGCCCAATCTGGAAATCTTTCTGCACCTGGGAAAAAATGCGGCATTTGGTTTGGGACATGTGGATATTGCACTGGAAGGAAAAGCGTACAGTTTCGGCAATTATGACAGCACAAGCAACCGTCTGTTCGGAGCTTTTTCCGATGGCGTGTTTTTCAGAGCGGACCGTGATCATTACCTGAAGTATGTACTGACGCATGAGAAGCAGCGCATGATCGGATATGGTGTGGTATTATCTGAGCTCCAGAAGGCAGCCGTGCTGGATACAATCAATGAGTTTTTGTATCAGAGCAAACGCTGGTATCCCTCCGCAGAAAAAACACCTGCTCCCAAAATGATGGAACAGGAAGCGCAGGCGGAATTCTACAAAATCGGTCAGGGACCTTTCAAGACCTATAATGTGCTGACGACGAATTGTGTGGCTGTTGCCAATATGCTCTCCGGCAGCGGCGGCGTGGACCTGATGAATCCGCAGGGCATCATTACACCGGGAACCTACAGTGAATTCCTGGATCGGCAGTTTCTGAGAAAGAAGAGTATAGTGGTTTCAAGAACAGTATACCGCTGATCATTTGCAGCGATCAGTTATGCCGGTGCATTTCTGTATGTGTGTGAACACAGCAACAGGGTGTTTAACCGGTCCTTCCATTGACTGCCTGACACGGGCATATGATTCCGCTGGAAGCTCATTTCGGGCAATCAGGCATTGCGGTTTGGACAGCAGGACCAAATCAGATTTTACTGAGGAGCATCCAATGACTGGGAATGCAGAGTTACAGTGCAGAATATACCCATTCGGCACACTGGATCCTGTGCTGTTTGTTGTTATCTGTACCTTTTTGGAAAACAGATATGTGCTGAGCTATCACCGGGGTCATGCGGCATGGGAGACGCAGGGTGGACATATAGAGGAAAATGAAACGCCTGAGGAGGCAGCACGCAGGGAACTGTATGAGAAAAGCGGGATCACAGCCTCCGAACTGATTCCGGTGTGTGACTATTATGCTTTCGATTCGCAGGGTTCTGCCAACGGAAGAGTATATACCGTGCACATCCGGCAGCTGGGGATTCTTCCGGAAAGCGAGATGAGTGCGGTGCGGGCGTTTGATGATCTTCCGGCGAATCTGACATATCCTCTGGTTACACCGGTGCTGTTTTCTGAAGCACAGCGTGTCATGCGTGATGATTTTACCCTGCGCAGGACCTGAATCTGTGTACCCTGTGTAATGACTGAAAGCAGATGGAGTATAGGATGAATCTCGAAACACGTGCAGACACAGAACTGCTTTTTGTTCGGCCGGCGGAAGAATATTCGGCTGAAATAGCGCAGTACAGACGGGAATTTCTTGATGCGGGTGATCACATGGATGGGTGTGGTCCGCTTCGGGCCTGTGAGGATCCAAAGGATTATATTACGGTCTGCAGGCAGAGAAGCCGTCTGGATTCCACTGAAGCTCCCGGTGGGCGAGCCGAACAGTTTTTCCTGGTGAGACAGGCGGATCACAGACTGGTAGGCATGGCGCAGTACCGGTATGATGCTGATCCCAGATTCTGCATCGGTTATTCTGTTCGACCGGGAGAAAGAGGAAAGGGATATGCGAAAACAGCCCTGCGATGCCTGCTTGCCTGGCTGAAAGCTCAGGGAAGAGCAGACACCGTGATCGCCTGTGAAGCATCGAATGAGGCGAGCCGGCGGGTGATCCTTGCCTGTGGAGGAAAAGAGAAAGAAAAATGCACCTTCAAAGGCATCGAATTGCTGGTGTTTGAAATAGCTTTGGCCGGTCAAGTGAAGACAGACGCAGAGATGTCTGCGACAGAAGACACACGGGGAAGCACCAACTGAGGAGGCAGCAGTCAATTACCCACGACTGAAGTCGCGGGCTTGTGAAAACGAGTCCGGAGTTGACTAGCCAAAGATCTGCGGGATCTACGTTGAGAGAGTCATAACACCCATGGACATATCACCTAATCTG
>Ga0129307_1001834_pt1 | contig 19973 bp, 16 predicted proteins | sample P1105metagenome_FD_94437 | JGI IMG/M metagenome (GOLD analysis project Ga0129307, IMG submission 94437) | Capybara group fecal microbial communities from Wisconsin, USA - P1105 metagenome | ecosystem: Host-associated > Mammals > Digestive system > Large intestine > Fecal | place: USA: Wisconsin... | reverse complement strand
TCTCAATGCGTTCCTGCGTCACGGCGAGGTGGATATTTCCAACAACATCGCGGAGAACGCGATCCGCCCGTTTGTGGTGGGCAGGAAGAACTGGCTGTTCTGCGACACGCCCAAGGGCGCCGAAGCAAGCGCCGTGGTGTACACGCTGGTGGAGACGGCGAAAGCGAACGGGCTCGATCCGTTCCGGTATTTGAACTATGTACTGACCAACATCCGATTTTGTGGACAGAATCCGTCCAACGCGGAGCTGGAGGAGTTCCTGCCGTGGAACGAAACCATACGGGCTGAGTGCAAGCCGAAGTTATCATAAATGTCGCCGGTGCCTGCGGGCGCCGGCGGTTTTTGGTGATGTCAGCACTCTTCGGCATGCTACTGCTTTTCATGATGCACTTTTATCAGAAACAGGGGCTACGCTCTAAAAGGCGCAGCCCCTGCAGGAATATGTATTCAAATCAATGCTCAATGTGCAGTCACAGTATAATACCATCTGGAGTCGCTTCCGTTGGCATCACCCGCATAGCACTTGACCGCCGACCAGTAGTACCGTCCGGGAACACCCTGGTACTCGATAGGCGTATAATAGTAATGCCAGCCACTTCCAAGCATAGCAGGATAATTCGTTGCATCAAATGTTGCAACCTTTGTAAAGGATGTTCCATTGGTAGACTCATAGAGGTAAATCAGCTTGGCGCCAACCTGTGTGGCATAGACACAGGCGTCGACCGAAACGGAGATATAAACCTTGCCGTTGGAATCAACGTCTGTATCCGCAGAATAAGAGTCCAAATATGCACTGCTCTGCTGTCCATCCGGTTCAACGGACGCAGCAAATGCGAAAACACTGCAAACAGACATCAACATACAGGCAAGAAGCAAGCCAGAAAAATAGCGCTTAAGAGTATTCTTCATATTCATTCTCCCTCATAAATCGAATAGATGATTCGCTTCATTTCATCTCCGGTTGTTGTTCCCGTTATTCTGCATTCGAATTGTCCGTTTTGCCAGGCAACCTTTTCTAAGGAAAAGCCTCTATCCGGATTGTCGTCCGACATAAAGAAATACCGAATTCCATGAATCGACTCGCAATCCGAAGATGTAGGGTCTCTCTCCGTGTCGCGCAAATTTGCAGTGATTTCATAGGCAAGAATATGAAGCTGCACATCTGCATTTCCATAATCGATTTGAAAGGAGACGCCCCTTTTTGCGCTCATAGCCACCACCGTTGGATTGCCAAACCGTTCCGGCACCCACGTTGGGAATAACGGCGCTGTAATGCCGAAGTCATCGCACAAGGCTTGTACTGTCTCATACTCACGCGTTTCATTGACGGCAAGTTCCGGTCTCTTGGTAATCTCGGCAAACTCCGTCTCATGCGTACCGAAACCGAACGTCTCTTCAGTCCAGCGGGTAAACCGGCCAACAAAGTTAAGCCGAGCAGAAGACGCAGCGGTGGCAAGAACCAGCGTCAATACTGCAGCAATCAGAAAGACTCTGGGCAAACGATGCTTTTTGGAACCGGGCAACGAGGAAGAAACAAAGCTGGTTTCGGCAGCTTGTCCACCTTCGGACGCGCTCCCGGCATCCAGACGCTGATGAAAACGTCGGAGGCCCTGTTCGACGTCAAAGGCGTCGCCCTCAGGCAGCGGAGATGTCTGCGCAAGCTCGGAAAGGACGCTGTCAAGCTCTGTCACATCGACAGACTCTTCCGTCGCGTTGTTCAGGAAATCCGCCAGCTTGTCCGAAGGCTCACGGACGCGCTCCGCGTCCTTATGCCCTTGGATTTGAGCCCACTCGTCTCCCGCCCTGCCTTGCGACGGAGACTTGAAGGTCTCAGACATGCTCTGCACCTCCTTTCTGAACTATAAAGCTTTCATCTTGTCGGAATCCATCGGAATTTGTCGAACGATCTTGTTTTTTCTTCAAATCCCGGTATTTCTGTTCGGCGCGGTGCAGCCGCATCCGGCACGCCTCCGGCGTGATACCCAAAGCATCCGCTATCTCCCGAACGGACTGCTCCTTGCAGTGGCGGCGATAGAGGATTTCCTCCTCTTCCCCGCTCATCCCCGGCGGGAACAATCCATCCCGTTCGTTCTCCACTTGCTCATAGGCCGGCTCGTTCCGCACCTTCCACACCTCGGCAACAGGGATCTCGTTGCTGGACTTCTTTTGTCGTTCGCTGCCGATCACATTCTTGAGGGTACATATCAACCAGCCAATGATATTGGGATGTTCAGCCAGGGCGTCCACCTTGTCCGCCGCGCGCAGGAACACCTCCTGCGTCATATCCTCCGCCCACGCCTCTGGATCTGTGACGCAGTACCTTATGCCGATGTAATACGCCGTTGTCTTCAGCCGCAGATAGTGTTCCCGAAACAGCTCATCCAGCCAGTACTGTTCCGTTGCGCTCAGCGATCTACGGCATGGGTCGGCATTTCTCTTTATCAAATCATCGTTCATTGAGGCGACACTCCAGCACCGTGCGGATGATTTGCTCCGCTTCGTGCACGATCGAAGACGGCTTGCCCTGCAGCATGGTATTGATATTGATCAGTGCCTGATCGCCCTCAGGTTCAAAAAGAATGGCGTCGCAGCTGACACCGAACACCTCGGACATACCCACCAGCATATTCAGGCTCAGCTTCTTTGCGCCGCATTCTACCCGAGATATGTAAGCCGCCGTGCAGTTGATCTTCTCCGCCAACTGAGCCTGTGTCAATCCCGCCATTCTGCGATAGACCGAGACATTCTTTCCGATCGTCACAGGGTCCAGCGCTCTATAAGCCATGTCGCATTCCCCCTCTGCGCAAAAAGCGCGTTCTGTCTGGTAATAATTATAGTTACCATCAGTTAAAAGGAGAATGTTTGTACGGTGATTATTTTCTATATCTATTGGTAATATTTCGATAAATCTCGAGTTTTCTGTTATGTTTTGTGCGGCTCATCAAATGATTATTGTGAGGAACTGCAAATCATTAACTCGGGAGAAGACTCTGTATGTACTTGAGCAGCAATAAACACCCTGCCATAATTCGCGATGTGCTTTATCAGTTTGGCCTGACCGCAACTTCCAGTGCATTCTTTCAGATGTCCTGTGCGATCCATCTGACGATCGATGACCCCACAATACTGATTTACACCACAAAATATCTGTATCCAAAGGTGGGACGGGAATTCCATGCAAACTGGAAAAGCGTCGAACGGAACCTGCGTCGGATCACGCTGCGCGCATGGCAGAACAATCCGGAGCTGTTCAACAAGATGGCACAGTACCACTATCCGCGCTGTCCCACCGCATCGCAGTTCATCGCCGCGGTCGCAGCCTATCTGTCGTCGGAACGTGATCATTCCGCCTCCGCGTAGCAGATGGAAGACGAGATTCCGGCCCCTTGACTACTCCCGTGGTTAACCCGTAGGCCTGCGGTAGCAGCCTTTTGCCAGTTAGTTAGGGCCTGCCGAAAAGAGCCATAACAAAAGAAAAACTTTCAGGAGTACCGAGGGGAGATTGACAGGTGACCCTAAACGAAGCCTTGCAGAAGAACCAGAGTGAATCCAGCAGGAGAAAGCGGCCGCCCTGCGCAAGAGCAGAAAACCCAGCACCCAAAACCACGCGAAAACATTTCAAATTAAAACTTGACACCAAACCTACGCGAGAGAAATTTCAATTTAAATAGTCAATATACGTTAAAGGGGAGAAAATTCCTACCACTGTTCTTTTCCTGGAGGCAAACAGAAAGAGTAGGTGCTTCAGTATCCGTATGGAACACTGAAAACACCTACTTTTTATATTTTAATATACACGTTCCTTTATTTGAAAACCACTACTATCTGAAAATATCCCGAATAAGTGCAGATACTTTTTCTGGATGAAGCAACCGCCCCCCTATATGCGCATGCGCCGTAATCGACGTGGCGGCAAAGCATAGCCTTATTTGACGAATAAACAACGGAACAAGTTTTCACAAATACAGGGTGCATTTGATGATTATTCCGGTGGCTGTTTTCAGCCACCGGAATAATCAAAAGGGACAACAATCATAAAAATCGCCGCAAAGAAGGCGAAAAGTCGCACCAGCAGGAGACGTTATGAAAAAGCCAAACAACAGAACCGACGATCACCGCTACGACGACATCATTGATCTCCCATATCCCCATACTCAGCTTGAAACTCTGTCCCGTCAATTGTAAAAACGATTAACGAACCAGCGGGAATAGTTGAGCACGAAACAACAACCGATACATCATCAGTTGGGCTTGTAAGAGAAATAATACCAGTCGAGGAATTGTAGGAGTATTCAGCGCCCGTAACGGTCACGCTATCTGGCAGCCGGTATCCTGCACTCGCTGAGATTGTAACTGTAGCGTTGCCATTCTCATTGATCGACGTTGCGCCGGTATAAGTGCCGTTTGTCACCGTTGTTGTAACGCTGTAGATAGTAGGCAGCGCGGGGCATGTTGCGGTGATTGAAACATTCCCTGTCGGGTTGCTCAGTGTGACAACACCGGCCGTTTCGTTGTAGGAGCTCGTCGCACCAGTAACCGTCACAGAATTCGGCAGCTGATAGCCTGCGCTGGGAGGACTTCGACGAGAAGCACGGCGTCCTTCATGTGCGGCGCACGCTGCACACGGAGGACGGCAGGCTCGTCACGGGCGCGACAAAGACCGGCAGCGGCACGCGCGACATCCTGCTCGCGGACAGCACGGCGGAGCTGCTGCAAAAGCGCAGGGAGACGTCCTGCTCCGAATGGATCTTCCCGAACCCGACGCGGCCGGAGCGCCCGCTCTCGCCGAACGCCCCCTACAACCGCCTCAAGACGGTCCTCGCAAGCGCGGGTCTGCCGGACATCCGCTTCCACGACCTGCGGCACACGTTCTCGACGCACGCGCTCAAAAACGGCGTGGACGCCAAGACGCTCTCCGCAATCCTCGGCCACACGAACGCCTCCTTCACGCTCGACACCTACACCCACGTCACAGGCGATATGCAAAAGCGCGCCGCGGAGATCGTCGGCGGATTCATGGAGGACATCTTCGGAAAGGAGCTCAAGCCATGGCAAAGAGAAGAAAAAATGGAGAAGGCTCCGTCCGCCTGAGAAAAGACGGGCGCTGGGAGGGACGCGTGGTCGTCGGCTACGACGACCGGGGCTACCCCAAGACGAAGAACGTCCTCGCCAAAACCAAACGCGAGTGCGTCGAAAAACTCGCCGCGCTCAAGGCGCAGCTTGCACCCGCGCAGACGGACAAGCTCTCAGCGGATATGCCGTTCGGCGAGTGGCTCGACTACTGGTATCGGCACTGTGTCAGGGACACGATCCGCCCGTCCACCCGGCAGGGCTACGAGAACTCGATCTACCGCCACATCGTCCCCGCGCTCGGCGCGATCCCGCTGGGCAAACTCTCACAGAGCGACCTGCAGCAGTTCTACGGGCGCATGAAGCGGCAGGGACGGCTGCTGCGCGTCGAGGAGTACAGCGCGGGCCTGTCCGACCGCTCGGTTCGCCTCTGCCATGTGCATTGCCGCGCGGCGCTGCAAAAGGCGGTGGAGCAGGGTCTGCTCCGCTCGAACCCCGCCGAGGGCTGCAAGCTGCCGCCGAAGTCGCGCGGCGCGACGCAGGTGCTCACGCGCGAGGAGATGCAGAAATTCCTGATCCAAGCCAAGTACGAGGGCTATTACGAGCTCTTCGTTCTGGAGCTGGCGACGGGGCTGCGCCGCGGCGAGCTGCTGGCGCTCCGGTGGAGCGACGTTGACCTCGACACCGGCGAGCTGCGCGTCAGCCGGCAGATCAATTGCGTCAACGGCAAGCTCACGGTCAGCGAGCCGAAAACGCGCGCCTCCCGCCGCACGATCCTCCTGCCGCCGAGCGTGACGGGCGTGCTGCGGGAATACAAGCCGACGGTCTGCTCCCGCTGGCTGTTCCCCTCGCCGGTCAACGAGGACGTGCCGCACGATCCCAGCTCCGTGCGGAAGATCCTGCGGCGGGTGCTGGAGCACGCGGAGTGCAAACAGGTGCGCTTCCACGACCTGCGCCACACGTTCATCACGACCGCGCTCGAGCGCGGCATGGACGTCAAGACGCTCTCGACCATCGTCGGGCACGTCTCGGCGGCGATCACGCTGGACGTCTACACCCACGTCACGACCGAGATGCAGAAAAACGCCGCGGCCAAGATCGACCGCGGCATCGCAAAGAATAAGAAACAAAAGTCAAAGCCCGAGCCAAACGAGCCGCGCATGACGGACTTCACGGCGCGCGAGGGCAAGCGCCGCCGCCCCGGCACGGGCTGCGTCACGCAGCTGGACGCGCATCTGTGGGAGGGGCGCTACACGCCGACCTACCCTGATGGCAAACGCCATCCGCGCAACGTCTACGCCCACAGCGAAGCGGAGTGCGAGGCAAAACTCGCTGCGCTGATCGCCGGGATGAAAGCGGAGATCGCCGCGCTCAAGGCGAAGAAAAACTGGAAAATCAGCTGACGGCACGCTTGCGTAAGCGGAATTGTCACAGATAGTCGATTGGCAGAGCGACCAAATTCTCACGCAAAAAGAGCTTGCGGTCGTAAAGACAGACGATAGCGCCCATGCCGCGCTGATACTCCTTGACCTTGTCCAGCACATCGAACTCGGACGTCATATCCGCTTTGGGGTTTGCGGACATTTTGATCTCGATGGGGTACAAGATGCCGTTTTCGAGGATGATCAAATCAATTTCGCCATCGACCTCTATCTCTTCCCCGTTCTCCCTGCGCTTCTTTTTGTCCTTTCCGTTATAGTAAAACACGTTGAAATCGTATTCCAGCCCTTCGTTGGAGTAGGATTTCAGTATTTCATTGATCACAAAGGTCTCGAACATCGCGCCTGCCATAGCGCCGTTTTTCAGCGTTTCCGGCGTCAACCAGCGCGTCAGATAACACGCGAGGCCGGTATCGCGGAAATAGAGCTTTGGCGTCTTGATGGCCCGCGACAGGACGCTCGGCGTATAGGGCTTGAGGATATAGACCAATCCGCTGCGTTCCAGAATAGAAAGCCATTCCTTGATGGTCGGCTCGGATACGCCAACCTCGGACGCAATGGCGGAATAGTTCACGATCTGCCCTGTTCGCGCCGCAACAGCGGTCATAAACTTCACGAAAGTCAGGTGGTTCGTGACCTTGATGACACGGTTGACGTCGCGTTCCAGGTAGGTCTTGACGTAGGACTGATAGAAATCGATCCACTCCTTGTCCTCGTTGGCGTACAGCTCGGGATAGCTGCCGCGGTGGATGATCTTCCAGATGTCCCGCTCATAGGGCTTTCTTGCCTTCTCGCGCTCAGCCAGATACTCCGCGGAGGGCACAAAATGTCTGTTGAAGTCCACATCATGGATCTCGCGCAGAGAAAGCCCGTCCAGCTCTACGATGGAAACGCGTCCGGACAGCGACTCGCTGACCTGTTCCATGAGCTGGAGCTTCTGCGAGCCGGTAAAGAAGAAGTTTGCCTTTTCATCGGTTTTATCAAGCTCGATCTTGACGCGGTTGAAGATCGACGGGCATTTCTGCACCTCGTCGATCATCAGCGGGCATGGATTGTTCAGCAGGAACAGGCCCGGATCGTCTGTCGCCTGCGCGAGAAGCAGGTCATCGTCGAAGGTCACTTGGTTGGCATCCTTGAAAAGATGCTGAAACAGCGTGGATTTGCCGACCTGCCGCGGTCCCGTCAGCAGGATTGCCTTGCTGTTCCGCGCCCGCCGCAGGGCGATGGGTTCAATATGACGTTTGATAGAATACATGGCAGTCCTCCGGCAAAAGGTAATGGCTAATATAAAGTACGACTTTATATTAGCCATTATTCATGTGAATGTCAAGATGTTCTCACAAAACGAACGGTTCAATCGCGCAAAACCCTTTTTGAGTATAGGGGATAATTGGGCGGATTGCAAGGAAAACTCGTGGCGCGAGATTACAGCTCCCTGTTCACTGCAACAACTGTTTTGCAAGCCTCTCGTGGTATCGTTTGAGCATGACGCGGAACTGCCTGCGGGAAAGCGGCTCGTCAAGCATAAGGCCGCCGCCCATGCTTCCAAGCATTGCGCTTTTCGAGGTGTGCCGCATCATGTACGCGGGCTGTTTCCTGACAAGCGCAGCCGTTCCGCTTGCACGCATAGATTGCTAATATATTAGCGATTTGTTGACATACTAATAAAAAAGTGCTAATATACTGTCAAGTGGAGGTGCGTGCTATGCTTCTGGAAACCCCAGCAGAGATGGCGATGGATACCGCAAAGAGATTCCGCGAGTTGCGCTCGGCAAAGCGAATCACAATGAAGGCACTGAGCACGGCAAGCGGCGTTCCGTACTCAACAATACGGCGCTTTGAGGGAACGGGAGAAATCTCATTCCTGTCTTTGGTCAAGCTCACATCCGCTCTGGGTGAGGACGAAGAAATCAGAGGCCTGTTCGCAAATCGGATGCCTGCGTCGATTGAGGAGGTCATTCGTGGAAACCGTAAATAAGCTCGAGGTGTATCTCGCCGGGGTCAAGGTCGGCACGATGGCTCCGTATCAGCGGTACCTGACCGCGTTTGAGTATTCCGAGGAATGGCTCCGCGGCGAGTATTCGATCAGTCCGTTCTCGCTTCCTTTGCAGCCAGGCGTCAAAATTGCCAAGGCAGACCCGTTCGGCGGCCTGTTTGGTATCTTCGCGGATTCGCTTCCTGACGGTTGGGGGCGGCCGCTGGTGGACAGGATGCTTCGAAAAGCCGGAGAACAGCCAGACGCCGTTTCGCCGCTTGCACGCCTTTCCATTGTCGGCGTATCCGGAATTGGCGCGCTGGAATACCGGCCTGTTTACGACATGAAGCCAAGTGTCCAGACAGGCGATTTGGATCGGCTGGCGGCGGAGTGTTCCAAGATATTGAAATCAGAAGAATCCGAAGACCTCGACACGCTCTTTGCGTTGGGAGGCTCCTCTGGCGGAGCGAGGCCAAAGGTCATGATCCGGCAGGACGATGGCGAGTGGATTGTCAAGTTTCCATCCTCCGCAGACCCGAAGAATATCGGACGCATGGAATATGAGTACACGCTGTGCGCCGAAGCGTGCGGGATAGAAGTTCCAGAGGTCCGGCTGTTTCCCTCTGAGCATTGCGACGGTTATTTCGGCGCAAGGCGATTCGACCGCGTCCAGACGCCCGAGGGCGAGCGAAAGATCCACATGGCATCGGCTTCCGCACTTCTGGAGGTATCGCACCGCGTACCGTCACTGGACTACTCCTCGCTGATGGCGCTCGCATGGCAGTTGACCAGGCAAGCGTCCGAACTGCAAAAGCTGTTCACGCTGATGTGCTTTAACGTGTTCGCCCATAACCGCGACGACCATTCCAATAACTTCTCGTTTCTCTGCGACGCAGGCGTCTGGCGCTTTGCACCTGCCTATGACCTGACTTATTCCAACTCCATAGGCGGCGAGCATGCGACGACGATCGCGGGCGAGGGGCGGGCCCCCGCAATGAAGAACCTGCTCGCGGTGGCAAAAAAAGCGGGAATCAAGGAAAACGAGGCCAGACGCACCGCCGAGCGGGTGCAGGAGATCGTCAACGAGCGTCTGACCGCATACCTGCGGTGAAAAATCTGCCGCACAGTAACTAAAAAGAAGCCAAAACACAGCGAAGAACGCGCTCCGGCGGCGGAGCGCGTTCCTCGTCTCACTATGACTTGTGCTGTGGTCAACGAAAATCGAAAAGCAAAACTGCAACTTTTGCAAAAGAAAATCCGCCGAAATCAAATGATTTCGGCGGATTCTTGGTCCGAGTGGCGAGACTTGAACTCACGGCCTCTTGACCCCCAGTCAAGCGCGCTACCAGCTGCGCCACACCCGGATGCCTTACAGCCTAAATAGATTACCACAGGCGTTGAAAAAAAGCAATACCTTTTTGAAAAAAAGTTGAGGGAAATTTGGAGATGGCATTATGAAAGTCGAAGATCAAATCTTGCATTTTAAGCGCGTTTGGGCGGAGAAAATGGGAGGAAATGCGTCCCTGTGGAAAACTGTGTGGATTATGTTAATTATGAAATGTTCAGCCTACCGACGGAATATGTCGCAGAAGCAGAGAATGTTCATTCAATTACCCGAAAGAACGCAACATAAGCCCTGAAATCGGCTGTGGAAAAGTATGTGGAAATTGTGTATAACAGTTTGTAGTATGATGTTATCAAAGAATTTATGTAAACTTGCGGTTAAGCATAACCGACGCGGTATATCATATGCGCGAGGAAGAGAAACCGAAAAACACTCGCCCCGTCGATGCGCCCAAAAAGACGGCAGGGAGGCGAAAATGCAGGAGTGTCGACGTGAATACAAGCGGTATAGTTCCAAGAACGAAAAAAATATATTGACTATGCGTGAAAAGTGTGATAAACTATGTCTCGCTGCTGAAGAACAGGGCTTTACGTATCCCAAACAAACAGGTTTCGGCAGAAACGCCGCCCCCTCATATTCGCTGGTGTAGCTCAGTTGGTAGAGCAGCTGATTCGTAATCAGCAGGTCGCCGGTTCGAGTCCGGCCACCAGCTCCATCGAAAAACCTCGGAACCATGCGGGTTCCGAGGTTTTTTGCGTTTGCTCAATGCGACCCCTTCGATGCGGTTTTTGTCTTATTTTTGTCTTACGGATGCCGGAAAGCCGTTCGGCATAAGGATTTGCAGAACGCCAAATCGGTAAAAAACCAACTTTTTGAAGGTTTTACGTCCCGGAGCAAGACAGCCGTTTCTTCCCTTTATCTCCCCAGATGCCTGATGGAACGATGATAGGCGCATTGCGTCTGGCGGACGCATGGCCCTACATAATAGCTAATGATTAAATCGAAATTTTGGTGACAATTTCGGCGCATTATTCCCGGAAAATCCTGGATACGGCCTTGCAAAATGCGATTACTAGAGTTATCCTTTTATTACAGCAAAAAGTCAACGGGCATAGCGAGCCCCCACTCACTATGCCCCAGCAGGCGACCACTCCGCCTGCATGACGAGAAAAACCCGTGTCGACAGAACTATTTTAGCATCTCGCGTCCTGCCGCGCAAGGGTCAATTCTCTATACTCCGTTCGTTCGTTTTGCGTTTCCGGAGCGTCATGCAGGGATGAAATGCCTGCATGACGCTTTTTGCCGGAATACGCGAGAAAGGAGGGTTTCCCCCGCGAATCAGCAAAACCCATCACATATCCCCAATCATACGAACGAAAAGGAGAAATCAACATGAATACGATGGATACGAATACCGTAGTCACTTGCACGAATTGCGGAGAGCGCAATACCCGTCATCCCAGCGGCCTCTGCGCCCGCTGCCGCCGCATCGGAGACGCATCAACGCAGCTTTGCAAATGCTGCAGGGAGCGCCGCACGCGCCATGCAAGCGGCCTTTGCTTTCCCTGCCGCCACAGCTCAAGTCCCACGCCCATCCTCTCTTAATCGTATACGCTATGCGGCACAACGATGATACAAGCGCGGTTTTCGCGCGCCTGAAGCTCGACAAATGCGCCAATGAGTGCATTACCTATCATCCCATTCAGCATTGCTTCGCGCTTTGCTTACAAGACGACCAAGAGATTGTATCGTTCGAATGCAATGTTGCGATTCCCGATTTCGAAGACGGGCAGTACACCAGTGATTTTGTCTGCCGCACAGCAGATGGCGGCGTCAAAGTCTATGAGTGCGCCGAAAAATATCCTGCGCCGGACGACCAGATGCGCCTGTTGCTTCGCTGCGATGAATACTGGAAAACGCGCGCCGCGGCAGAGTGGTCGCTCGTGGTACCGGAAAAGTTTTCAACCGCCGACGGAGAGCAATACGGCCTGATGTCGTTGGCCTTTGCCGACACCAAAGAAGAACTCGACCACCTGCTGAAGCGTTATCCGCTTTTCCCCAAATATGCGCCAGATGAGCCACGGACCGCCGGTCTGTGGCTCTTTTTGTCGAAACCCGTCGAGCGATTATGCTTGCAAACGCTGTCGGGAAATGGTAACATGAACATGCCAAGCAAGTTCATATTGTTTAAGCACGTGAGGTGTGCGTTTATGCCCATAATAATGTGGCAAAAACGCATGCTCTCGTTCATCACACCTTGCGTGCGTTTGAACTTGCTTGGCGGCAGAGAGCCTCTGCGTTTTTCATGCGCGGCTCTATGCCGCGCATTTTTTATTTTGGAGGAATGCATCATGCCAAATTACGAGTATCTCTATCACCTAATGGTCAACGCGTCAGAGGACGCTATCACGGCGCTGGAGGGCGGCAACGTATGGGACGCGAAGCGCATCCTCATTGAAGCCGAGCAGCGTGCCGAGGAGCTGTATATCCAAGGCGCGGAGGAAACTGTTACTTGTTAAATGATTTTACACAATCAACCGTTGCAAAAATGAAGCAAAATCGCTATAATTACAGTTTAATAATGGGTTTGGATAACCTATTCGCCAAAGACTAGTCTTTGGCGTCTTGCGGTACCGCAAGACGATGCCCGTCAAATGGAAAGACCCGCCGGAAGCGACGGAGCATTAGAAAGGAGTATTTTGATGAAACACAAAATGAGAACCAAAGCCCTGAGCTGGCTGCTGAGCCTCGCCATGCTGTTTTCGGTGGTGCCCGGCATGAGCCTGACGGCGTATGCAGCGCCTACCGAGGAACTGCTCACCACCATTACGGCAACTGGCCAAGAGCAGGCCAGTTACGCCCCAGCGAACGTAGCAACTGTTTCGTTCAGCTATACATCACAAGGCTACTCTACATACAATGCTAACTGGGGATGGTGGGGAACCGGTTGGTCGGCAACCGTCACTCCTGCCGATGGATATACCATCACCAAATGCGTATTCTATGACGATACCAATCATACTGCCACGGACAGCGAATCCCCATTTGTGGTAGAAACCACGGAGAGTGATAAGAAGCCGAAAGTAAATGGAGCTTTTATTTATGATAGTATTGATTCTCATGGCGTAAAAAAGATTGAGGTATACGGGTATGTCCCAGTCACAGGCGTAGAGCTCTCGCAGACCGAGGTCTCGCTGGGTGTAGGTGATTTAGAGATGCTTACTGCCACAGTTTCACCTGAAACTGCAGCAGACAAGAGCGTGAAATGGAGCGTTACCGAGGGTGCTGACAAGGTAAAGCTTTATTCTAATGCAACTTGTACCACCGAAATCGGAACAGCCGCCACCGATACAACAATCGTATATGTCAAGGCAGAAGCTGTGGGCAATGCGACTGTCAAGGTGGAGAGCAATTTGGACGGCACAAAATCCTCCACCTGCGCCGTGACGGTGACGCCGCCTTCCACCTACACCGTAACCATTCCCGCGACGCTGGATGTGAAGAACGCGGGTTGGAACGCCACGGATGGTATCAGCGCCACGGGCGCGTTGAACAGCGGCAAGAAGCTGACCGTGACCGCCAGCTCTGACGGAGAATTTGCTCTCGTAAATCAGAGCGACAACACGCAGAAGGTCAGCTACAAGCTGGCAGCTACGTCTGCGGACACAGAGGCTACCACCTCATGGAAGTTCACAGAGCTTTCCAGCACCGCAACGACCAAGCCTATGGGCATCATCGTGGAGGATTACAGTTCTATGCCCGCAGGCACCTATCAGGATATCGTGACCTTCACCGCCAGTGTGGTCATTCCTGTCACGAAGATTCAGCTTGACCAGTCTACGCTCGACCTGAAAGTGGGTGGAGCGACTGCAACTCTGAATGCCATTGTTTCTCCCTATAGAGCAACTGATAAGACGCTTACTTGGTCGAGTGATAAAGAGAGCGTAGCAACTGTTTCTAACGGTGTTGTAACCCCTGTTGGAGCAGGCACCGCAACAATCACCGCTACGGCCAACGACGGCAGCGGTGTGACAGCTACCTGCACCGTCACCGTCATTATTCCCGTTTCCAGCGTTACCATCAACAACGCCCCCACGGAAGCCCTTTTCGTCAATTCTACGGGAACGCTCACGGCAACCGTTTCGCCCGACAATGCGACGAATAAGACCGTCACATGGTCGAGCAGTGACCCCGACTATGTGAGTATCAATGCTACAACAGGCGAATACGAAGTAAAAGGCACAAAGGGCTACGGCTCTGCTACGATTACTGCAACGGCAGGCGAAAAATCTACTACGTGCACCATAACAGGAAAAGTCACCTATACCTCACTAAGTGTTGGAACAGTGCTTCATGTCGGAGATACATTCTATACGGGTGGAACTGTATATTTTAATGCAAGTGGGACAAATGTTACCTTTGCTACTAGCGCTGGGGTAATCACATTGGTTGTGGATAATGGAAAGTATAAATTCAAACGCGGTAGTAACGGTACAATGCCAAATATGACCAGTTATAATGCAACAAGCAATACTGACGGAATATATATAACCGGAGGTTCAGGAACAAGTAGTTCTAACAAGTTTACTCTTGCTGTTCATAATAAATGAGTAAACCATGAAAGGTCGTGAGTCAATGAATCGAAAATCGAATATCCTTGCGGCCTTTCTCGTCCTTGCTCTTGCGCTCCTGCTAACCGCCTGCGGTTCGGGCGGTGACAGGGTGGAGCGGTTCGCGGAGACCAACCCCGGCACCGGCGAGAACATCGCCATACCGGGCTATGAGAAGCTGAACTTCGCGGCGGGCAAGACCGCGCAGACCGTAAACCTCAAAAACCCGGTGGAGAACGCCTGTACCTTCGTCCTCAGCCTCAAGCTGGACGACGGCACGACCCTCTGGACGGGCAAGGCGCTTTCTCCCGGCGAGGCGTTCACCCACATCACGCTCACAAGGGCGCTGGACGCGGGCGAGTACCCCGCGACGCTCCATTACGATTGCTTTTCTCTTAACGACAACACCCCGCTCAACGGCGCGGAGGTAAAACTGACGATTGAAGTACGATAAACCTCTTTCTGATAGATAAGGATGTGAACTATGAAACAGGCAAGAAAACGGGTCATCAGCGCCCTGCTCAGTTTTGTCATGCTACTGAGTGTGCTGAATATCTCGACTACACCCGCATCAGCAATGCAGATTTTTGTCAAGACGCTGACCGGCAAGACGATTACGCTGGACGTGGAGCCCAGCGACACCATCGAGAACGTCAAGGCGAAGATTCAGGACAAGGAGGGTATTCCGCCCGACCAGCAGCGTATTATCTTTGCAGGAAAACAGCTCGAGGACAACAGAGCGTTGGCGGATTACAACATCCAGAAAGAGAGCACGCTCCATCTGGTGCAGAGGCCAAACACTTCTACCATTAAGTCTCCTGATACGACAGGAACAATGACCATTAAGCTGGTAATCAAGGCATCTATCACGCCAACCGTCAGCATCACAGGCTGGACATACGGCGGAACTGCGAACACACCAAGCGTTACAGGCAATACTGGCGACGGTGATGTGACCTATCAATACAAGGTCAAAGACGCGGATGACAGCACCTATTCAGAAGTTGTCCCCACGGCAGCAGGCGAATACACGGTGCAGGCGACCGTTGCTGAAACCGCTGACTACAGAAGCGCTGTTGCAACAGCGAACTTTACCATTGCTAAGGCATCCGCGACTGTGACCGCTGACGCGAAAACGCGAGTGTATGGTGAAACGAACCCAGAGCTGACCTATACGGTCACGGGACTGCTGGGAACGGACACTCTCACAGGCTCGTTGGCTTGCGCCGCCACGACAACCTCCAATGTCGGCGATTATGCCATCACGCAAGGAACGCTCGCAAACGGCAATTATGAAATCGCTTATACTGGCGCGAACTTGACGGTTACACAAAAAGAAGTTGGGCTTGCATGGGCGAATACCTCCTTATCATATACAGGTTCGGCGCAAAAGCCCACCGCTACCGCAACGGGACTTGTCAACGGCGATACCTGTGAGGTGACGGTATCCGGCGAGCAAACCGCCGTAGGAACAGGCTACACCGCGACTGCGACGGCGTTGAGCAACAGCAACTACAAGCTGCCTTCTGATGTTACAACCACTTTCAGCATCGCGGCGACTAAGGCTGCCATCGGAACAGCTCCCGCAGGAGCGGCTGGACTGGTCTATAACAAGACGGCGCAAACGCTCATTACGGCAGGAACTTCCAGCGACGGAACGGTTGTCTACAGCACAACACAGGACGGAGCGTACTCTGACGCACTGCCGACAGGAATTGTCGCTGGCGGCTATGATGTGTGGTACAAGGTTTCCGGCGACGCAAATCACAGCGACAGCGACCCTGTGAAGTTGACCGTAAGCATTGCGAAGAAACCTGTGACCGCGACGGTTACGGCGGCGAACAAGACCTACGATGGCACGAAGACCGCGACGGTCACGGCGAGCGTCGGCGCGGAGCAAGGCTTGCTCGACGGCGATACCATCACGATTACAGGCGTGACTGGCGCATTTGACAATGCGAACGTTGGGACGGATAAGACGGTGACGGTGGTCAGCAGCGAGATGGTCATCTCCGGCACGGGGGCTGCCAACTATGAGGTGAGCATTCCGGCAAGCACCACGGCATCCATCAGCGCGTATAACATCGTCAACGCCACGGTATATTCTATCCCGACGCAATACCTTTCCAATGGCAGCGCGACGCCTGACCCCGCGATTCGCTTCAATGGTGGGACTTTGAAGAAGGACGTCGATTATACCCTCTCCTACGCGAACAACACGGCAGTCGGAACGGGTACGGTCACGATTACAGGCAAAGAGCCGAATTTCAGCGGTACGACGAGCAAGACTTTCACCATTGAAAAGCAAGCATATCCTCATGCCGCAGAAGTGACGTTCTCCGCCGCATCTGGCGCTTATGGGACAATCCCGACGCTGGGTGTTACCAAGAGCGACAGCGTTCCCGGCGAGAGCATCAAATATTACTACAGCTCCGCCCCCTCCGGCGACACTAAGACCGAGCTTGACCCCTCCAAGCCGTTGAACGTCGGTACATGGTATATCTGGGCGGAGATTACGACGAATGACTATGCGCTGGCGCAGACGGCAAGAAAGGTCTTCACCGTCAGCAAAGCGGAACAGAGCGCCCCTGACGCCAGTGTCCTGCCCACGCAGACAAATGGCTATGACGTAGCCGTTGCGCTTCCGGCAGGGAAGACGAACACGGCGTATGAGTACGCTATTACAGCAAGTAATGCCGATTCGGTATCGGATTCCGCATGGTCGACGCTCCCGAAGCTGACGAATGGCAAATTCACCGCAACAGGATTGAATTCGGGAACCACCTACAAAGTCTGGCTTCGCCTGAAGGCGGACGGCAACCACACGGCGTCTCTGGCTATCAGCGCCACGCTGACGACGCCCGCCGATGTCATGCTCAGCTATGATACCAACGGCGGCTCCGGAACGGTCACAGCACCCAAGACCTACACCAGCGGCGCGACGACCGATGCGATTGACTCCGCAAGCGGTATCTCCCGCTATGGATACACCTTCGACAAGTGGACGACTGACAAAAATGGAAGCGGTACGCCGTATGCCAAGGGTGCGGCAGGTTTCCAAATCAGCGCGAATACGACGCTCTATGCGAAGTGGAAGGCCAACAACTATACCGTGGTGTTCAACGCCAACGGCGGCACCGGCGACATGAGCAACGAGAGCTTTACCTATGGTGATGCAGCAAAGGCTCTAACAAACAACAGCTTCGCGTGCAGTGGATACACCTTTGCGGGCTGGGCAAAGACGGCTACAGGCGAGGTCGCCTATCAGGACGGACAATCTGTTTCCAACCTTGCGGCAAGCGGCACAGTAACGCTCTATGCGGTGTGGGTGCTGAATACCTACAGCATCAACGGCACGGTGAAGGAAGAAATCGACGGAACCACGGATAAGGAAGTCGTCGGCAATGTAGACATCAAGTTGGAACGCGGCGGCACTCAATTCGGCGCTACGGTAAAAACTGGTGCGGACGGCAAATATACCCTGAGCGGCGTCCCCGCAGGGACTTACAACATTGTTGCAGAGCGCACACTGGAAGACGGGACAAAGCAGACCACTACCATTCTTGTGACCGTTACCAGCGGCGACGCGACAGCGAACGAGATTATTCTTCCTGCGGCGAAGGTTAACTCGAAGCTGACGGTCACTGGCACAGATACTCCTGCCGTTATGGTGGGCGAGCTGAACGAGGTTGCCAAGGATAACGCGGTCGAGAACAGCGAGGTCACGGTCACGATGACCGTGGAAAAGAAAGACGAGAGCGCGGCTGAGGGTGCTGACGAAATCAAGGAACTCGCCGCAACAGCTTCTTCGGACAACGCCGAGGTGGAATACCTCGACATTGGAATGAAAAAGGAGACCAAGACTGGTAGCGAAACAACCGAACAAGCCATTACACAGACGAGTCAGGTCCTTGAACTGATTATTCCGTTCAACCTTGTCGGCAGAAACAGCTTCTCGATTCTTCGTCACCACGCAGGTGTTGCGGCGGCGCTGCGCGAAATGCCTTCTCCGTTCGCATCGGCGAACGCCTTTGAGGACGGTTGGTTCTACATTGACCGCACCAACTCCCGCATCTACATCTACGCAGACCAGTTCTCGACCTATGGAATCGGCTATACACCTGTTGTCCAGTCAACCATTACCTTTGACGCGAATGGCGGCACTGTGACTCCGGCAAGCGCCACCACGGATGCAGAGAGCGGCAAGCTCGCTTCTCTGCCGACACCGACGCGCTCTGGCGGTTACAGCTTCGACGGTTGGTTTACGGCGGCCAGCGGTGGTGCGCAGGTCACTACTGCCACGGAGTTTAACGCGGACACTACCATTTATGCGCATTGGTCTTACACGGGCGGCAGCGGGTCAGGCTCCGGTTCTGGCAGCAGCACATCGTCTATGGTGACAGTCATCACCACAAAGGACGGCACGGTTAGTCATAGTCCGAAAAACCCGTCGCAAGGCAGCAAGGTCACGATTACCGCAAAGCCAAACGTTGGGTATCAGATTGATGCCGTGACTGTGAAAGATGCAAGCGGCAAGAATCTGGTTGTCACCAATAACGGAGACGGCACTTTCACTTATACGCAGCCGAGCGGCAAGGTAACAGTGGAAGCGACCTTCAAGGAAACTTCCAATTCCAGCGCAGATGTTTTGTCGAGCTTCACCGATGTGGACGCCACCGCATGGTATGTGGACGCGATTCGTTGGGCGGTTGAGAACGGCGTGATGAACGGCGTGGGCAACAATCTGTTCAGCCCGAACGGCGATACCTCCCGCGCGATGGTCGTCACGATGCTCTGGCGCATGGAGGGAAGCCCCGCCTATGTAGGCGCGAGCGAGTTCTCTGATGTGGAGAACGCCGACTGGTACGGTCAGGCGGTTCGCTGGGCGAGCGCCGAGGGCATCGTTGAGGGCTACCGCGACGCGAACGGCAAGGGCCAGATGTTCAACCCCAACGGCGCGGTAACACGCGAGCAGCTTGCGGCGATTCTGTACCGCTACGCGCAGTACAAGAAAGCCAACGTAAGCGTTGGCGAGGATACGAACATCCTCAGTTATGACGATGCGTTCAGCGTCAGCGGCTGGGCCATGGCTGCGATGCAGTGGGCGTGCGGCTCCGATATCATCAACGGCATCGGCAGCGAGCTTGTCCCCGCAGGCAACGCGACCCGCGCACAGGTGGCAACGATGCTTATGAGATACAGCACGAATAAATGACGGAAACACAGCACACGGCGGGGAGCTTCGGCTCCCCGTCTGTTTTTTGCGCTGTTTGAGATGGACAGTAAACGGTAAATAACCCGTACGGTCAAAAAACCGCCGGCAGATGTGAACTGCCGGCGAGACGATCATGGGATCGGTTTTCTGCAGACGTCCGGTAGGACTTCGCTCCATGGGAGCAGATCGTTCAGGAAGGAGAAGTCAGTATCGTTCATGTGCTTTGGCATCTCGGTGAGCAAGTGCTTCAGATACTCGTAAGGCTTCAGATGATTGGCCTTGGCGGTCTCAACCAGACTGTAGACGACAGCGCTGGCCC
>Ga0129307_1001833_pt1 | contig 19974 bp, 18 predicted proteins | sample P1105metagenome_FD_94437 | JGI IMG/M metagenome (GOLD analysis project Ga0129307, IMG submission 94437) | Capybara group fecal microbial communities from Wisconsin, USA - P1105 metagenome | ecosystem: Host-associated > Mammals > Digestive system > Large intestine > Fecal | place: USA: Wisconsin... | reverse complement strand
GAAATTAGTTCGAGCTGTCATTTCGACTGAAGCGTAGCGGAATGGAGAAATCTCAATCATTTGAACGTTACATGATTGTTTGTCGGAGATTTCTCGACTCCACTTCGTTACGCTCGAAATGACAGTAGAACAATTTCTGCGATTTCTGCGTGATAAAAAATAAAAATCTATTTCGTGTAAAAAATTATTAGTATTTTTGCAGATTATTTCAAACGTTATGGTTGACTTGATGATCAGTGCTTTCATTCAGATCAGATTTCTCGATGTATTGGACATAATACTAGTCGGGTTGCTGCTGTATTTCCTGTATACCCTGGTCAAAGGCAGTGCCGCAATCAACATATTCATTGGAATCGTGGCCATTATAATCGGCCTGAAAATTGTCACATTGCTTCACATGGAATTGCTTAGCTACATTTTAGGCGCATTTGTCAATGTGGGGTTCATAGCATTGATTATCATTTTTCAACCAGAAATCCGGCGATTCCTGCTAAGCATTGGAACATCCAAATTTGCAATCGGATTCCGTAAGTTTATGTCGCATTTCGGAGTTAAATACAACACAGATGACAGTACCGACCTCGACCCTATCTGCGAAGCCTGTATTTCAATGGGAAACGACAAGGTTGGCGCTTTAATACTCCTCACTCAAGAAAATGATTTACAAGATATTATAGACACCGGCGTGGTTATCGACGCCGTCATCAGCAAGCCGTTAATTGAAAATATTTTCTTCAAAAACAGTCCGCTCCACGATGGCGCGATGGTAATTTCCAACAATAAGGTTGTAGCTGCCCGCTGCATCCTCCCTATCACGCAACAGACAAGATTACCAGGCAGTTACGGCCTGCGTCACCGTGCAGGAATAGGCGTTTCCGAAACCCACGACTGCATTGTTTTGGTCGTTTCCGAAGAAACCGGCAGCATCCGCATAGTTTTCGACGGCAAAGTTACCGATGTGAAACCGAGCGAGATGAAAGCGAAGATTAAGGAAATTCAGGGAAGAAAGAGACTTTAGTCGTTAGCCATTAGCCGTTAGCCATTAGCCATTAGCCATTAGCTATTAGCCATTAGCTATTAGAAATTATTTTATTTCAATCAGATAATCTCGATCAGTGCGATAGAAATAGCGTTCGTATGGATCATAGCGGAAGCGATTTATAGTGTCAATTGGCTCAACTTGATGATTATCAATGTATTTGTTCATCAGAAAATCATAGCAATAGCCTGCGTACAGCTTGCCCAAGTATGACGCGAAGCCATAGAAACCGCCAACACTTATTGTATCGCAATAAGTTTTGGCATATACCCTATTCGCGTCATAATCAATCTCAAATGACACATCTATGTTGTCAAAGTAGTTCTGCTCGGTAAATGCCATCGAGCTGGTCGGACTGTTATAAAACTCAAACCAAGCGGCAACATTCACCCAATCAACCGGCATTTTGGCACAAAACCGTTGTGAATAAACCCAATCGCAAAAATCTTGAGTTTCATTTGCCTCGCACACCTCAATTCTTGGAACGTTTATAATCCAATGCACAGAATCCGCTTCAGCATACTCATCTTCCCAATATTGGACAATCAAACCGTAATCTTCAAGGGTTTCTTTCATGTTTTTGTACAAAACATCCAAGAATTTATCGTCATCTATCTTATTGACAACCTTGATCAAACCCTCCATGTATTCAATCTGTTCTTCCAAAGTGGCGTCTTCAAGCTCGGACGGCATATTATCTTCACGAAGATTTTGTTTTACAAGACCTCCTGGCAAATATAGGGCGACAACAGTGTTTCTATTCTGTTTCACGAAACGCCCTGCCATCTTCCTGCCTTGCGAGCATGACACCAGTACGATTACAATCGCCAAAACCGTTAAACAAAATCTACTTTTCATACATTAAAACAACGTCAGTTGACCGTCTTTATTATCTTCAGAGATTTCCGGGTTGTCTTCAGCTTCGGAATTTTCCGAATCCTCAGGGTTCTCCACTGTTTCTTCAACAACTTCAGGCTCTTCTTCCGCTGGAGGCTCGGGCACTTCAAACGGCTCAAGGAATTCGTAATAATTCACGTCGTGTACCGAGAGACGCTTACCTCTGGCTTTATAGCTCTTCACGCCAATGTACTCATCAACGTTAAGTTCTTCATCCTCAAAGTGTTTGCCACTTACTCCGTCGTTGAACTTAAGCAACAGACGAGGCAAAACATCCATGTTGACAGCAATCAGTTTGGCATCCTCGCCTTCACCGATAAACGAGATCCGTTTGTTCAAAGGAGTATCTTCTTCGACTGCAAACCTCTTGATATACATCAACTTAGTCTCAGATTCAATGTACAAAACCGTAAAAATTGTCTCAGGCTCGAACTTGAAAATCATCGTCATATCGTCGTCGAAGTGCGTCGAGAGGTCGAAGTTAGTGAGACGGAATTCGCCGTTGGCGTGGATTTGCATAATTCTGTCGTTGCCAGAATAGCGGCCAATCGAAATTCCGCGTCCATCGGCGTTCAGACGCTTCACAGTGTCGTCGTACCATATCTCACGTGCCGAAAGGGTCGAAACGCCTTCCTCGCGCTTAAAAATGCGGTTTACGGAGTGATTTGTAAGCTTGTTGCCACGGCTTGCGCGTCCTTTGATGTCCAAAGTGGCGAAATCGTAGTCGAACGACAGCTTCTTCAGCTTCGGAGCCGGACGCAGCATCACCTTGATGACTTCAGCCTCACCATTAGGATTTGCTGAGAAATACGCAACTTTCGAGCCAGGCTCGCCCATAGTGAGGTCGTAAATCTTGTCGTGAGTGATACCGTCGACGTAAAAACGCTTGACATAGTAAGGATTTCCAGGCTTTCCGTTGCGATAAGCCATGTTGTAAATCGTGCGTTTGTCGCCTTTATGGTAGATGTTGGCGTAGATGATCTTTTCAGGACCCACAAACAACTTAGGCTGCAGCTTAACCACCGAGAACGTACCGTTTTCGCGGAACACGATTACGTCGTCGATATCAGAGCAATCGCACACAAAGCCGTAAGCGTCTTTATTCTGTTCCTTCTTGATTCCCACCGAGTTACAGATAAATCCCTCCTCCTTATTTACATACAGTTTCTCGTTGTTAGCAGCGACTGCAACCGCCGAAATATTGTCAAAGTTGCGGATTTCTGTCTTACGCTCGCGTCCCTTACCATATTTGCGCTTGATTTCCTCGTAATAATGGATGGTGTAATCAACTATATGGTCGAGGTCATAGTGTACCTGTTCTATCTGTTTTTCAATAACTTCCAGCTGCTCTTCAGCCTTCTTGATATCGAATTTTGAGATTTTACGGACCGGTTTCTCGCAGAGTTTCAGTACATCGTCACGTGTGATATCCTTTTTCAATTGCGGACGATACGGATCGAACGCCTTCTCGATTGCATCAATCTGAGCATCATAGCTCGGCGCGTCTTTTTCCAAGATTTTATAAATGCGTTTCTCGAAGAAAATCTTCTCAAGAGAAATCCAATGCCATTGACCCTCAAGCTCTTCCAACGTGTTTTGAAGCTCCCAGCTCAACAAATCGACAGTATGGTCGGTGTTATGCTTCAAAATCGCTGAAATGGTAGTAAACTCAGGCTTATCATTATGAATCACACAAGTGCACAAACTATTTATCTTAATCTGGCACTTTGTGAATGCATAAAGCGCGTCGATAGTCTGATCAGGTGAAACACCGGGAGCCAGGTGAATAACAATCTCGGCATTTTTCGATGTATTATCGTCGACACGACGTATTTTTATCTTGCCCTTTTCGCCAGCTTGAGTGATTGATTGTATTAAAGTTTCAGTTGAAGTACCATATGGTATTTCAGTGATTACCAACGTCTTTTTATCAAGCTGTTGTATCTTGGCTCTCACCTGCACACGACTCCCACGGCCACCGTCATTGTAGCCGCGAACGTCAATAAGTCCACCTGTCTGGAAGTCAGGATAAAGCTCAAAAGGTTCGTCTTTAAGGTAATGAATAGAGGCATCGATAAGCTCGTTGAAGTTATGCGGCAGTATTTCAGATTTCAAACCTACAGCAATACCCATGGCTCCTTGCGAAAGCAGCAACGGAAACTTCACAGGAAGCGCTATCGGCTCTTTGTTACGGCCATCGTATGAGAAGGTCCAATCCGTTGTTTTCGGATTAAAAACCACGTCAAGTGCGAATTTTGACAGACGAGCCTCAATGTAACGGGGAGCAGCAGCGCCATCACCGGTAAGAATATTACCCCAGTTGCCTTGACAATCAATGAGAAGGTCTTTTTGGCCTAGATTAACAAGAGCGTCACCGATAGAAGCATCGCCGTGAGGGTGATATTTCATTGTATTACCCACAATATTGGCAACCTTGTTGTATCGCCCGTCGTCAATTTCCTTCATAGAATGAAGAATTCGGCGCTGTACAGGCTTCAAACCGTCGTCAATTTCAGGCACAGCACGGTCAAGAATGACGTATGAAGAATAGTCGAGAAACCAATTCTCAAACATACCCTTTAACGGAACTATGCGATAACCGTCGCCCGACTGAACCAACATTCCCGACTCCTCCTCCGCTGTCGGATCGAAACCATCGAGCACTTGCGTTACATCGTCGCCAATCTCTGTTATCTCTTCAAGTTCTTGATTGTCAATATTTTCGTCGTCAAAATCTGCCATTTTCAAAAATCCAAAGTTAATCTACAAAAATACAAAAAATTTTATTTCCAGAAACGTAAAACCAAAATTTCTATCAACAATGATATCAACGCCATTATGACAAAAGTTCGCCATATCGTTGAGCGATGCACCAGCATTTTCATCATATCACCCGAATGAATATCATCGGCATTCATCACCGCAACAACATCCAATCCTTTGTCTTTCAACACTTTATTTACTGCATCATGCGTTGCGAAGACCATCTCCGATTCATTACGGTTATCATTCCACGCAGTTGTTTCAAGCACTTCATTGCCATTGACGGTAGCATAAAAACCAGCCCCCGGAAGTTCATCGTAAAACCTTATAATCGCACGATTATTGCGCATTTCAACCATCGGAATCATTTCGAAATTACCTTGTGCATCACGGATACGCATGTCACCTTCCGCAAATGCAGTCAAATCAGACATCATAATCTCTTTGTTCTGACCGATTGTGTATGCAAGCCTATTCATCCGCCCACCCAGCATCGCAATCTTGTACATGATTGGAACAAACAATGCGTTATCCGCAAAATTGGTCCAGTCTTTACCAAATTGTGAGGCAAAACCAAACACATTTCCGCCACCTACTTTACTTAAAGTAAAGAATGAAGTATTGTTTTGCAATGATATAAGTGTCAATGTATTATGAAATCGCCTTTTATTGATTTCAGCATACTTATAAACTTTTGGAAGGTCGGCGTTATCGGGAATATTGATAAATATGTCAGAGAAAAATTCGTGACTTGAAGCGATAGTGCTTATGCTCAGTGTGTCATCAGAGACCTCTTTCGAAGGCAAGAGCACCACACTACCCCCATCCTTGGCAAAATCAATAATTGCCTCGTGCATTGTCTCGTTTATGTCAGCCTCGTCATCGACTATAATCATTTGACAATCAGCTAGATATTGCAGGTCAATGCGGCGTGGGTCAACCACATGATATTCGAAGACAGAATCATTTGAAAACAATGCTACCGTTGGTGAAACATCAGTATTTGTTGACAATTCCACGATTTTTATTACCGGCCGCACGTTCAACATGAAATTGTATTTATCATCAAATGTTATCGGATAATCGTTGATGAAAACGGTTGCCGCATGCTCCCCACCGCCATTCAAAACGAATTGCATTGCGATGTCACTTTTACCATTTGCCGGAATATCGACGGTTGTAAACGCCACCGAGCTGCCGTCAATTTCAAGATACACTGGCAATCCGTGCACTTGTTTTGCGCTCTCGTTGACTATGCGGGCATTCACTTCGTTGGCGAGTCCGATTTGCAAAATCGGAGATGTCAGCCATACCGTATCAACATATATATTCTGTTGATAATCAGACGATAATGGCATTGCAACGATTTGAATCGTTGAATCGGCGACTATGCCGTCAGTGTTCATCATGTTATTCTGAAAATCGGAAAAAACAAACAACGAGGCTGTTTTAAAGCCATCGCGACGCATTATCATCTGAAGATTCTCATATAACACATTGAAACTCATCGGAGACGCATCTGTCTGCATGGCATCGATGCGCATCAGCATCTCATCCTGGTTCATGGGGTACTCATTGTCAGGCTGACGGCTGTTGGTAAGCAGCACAAACCTCTGCGAAGGGCTGATATTACTAACTATTTTGCGTGCCGAGGCCCTCGCGTCCTCTATCAAAGAAATCTCTGATGATTGGCTTTGCATCGACTTAGAGTTATCAATATAAATCGCCATAAGGTTGTCGGTGTCGCCAACCCGCAGCTGCTGATCACGATTGTAAGGATAAGCGAACGCGAAAACCAGACATGTGATAAACAGAATTCTCACAACCATCACAATGAAATACTTCAATTTCTTCGTCTTGGCGTTCTCCAGCTCTATCGTCTTCAACGTGGCAGTATTGCTGAAATATACGACCTTATGCCGTCTGAAGTTAAATAGGTGTATGATGATTGGGATTGCCAACGCGAACAGACACCAGAGAATATTGGGATAGAGAAAGTTCATATTTAAGCCATTAGCAGTTAGCCATTAGCCATTAGCAGTTAAAGCCAATAGTTAATGGCGAAAATTATTCGCAAAAATACGAAACTTTTCCGAAGGAAATCAAATGTTTTAAAGTTATAACATTTTTGCCATTGACATGGCAGTTATTATGATACTTTTTGCTTGATCAAAAAGTATCCCAAAAATCAAGTCCCGAATTATCGGACCCAACCCTGCAGCCGAGCTAAAGCTGTGATCCGCCCCTCCCACCCGCCGCGAAGCGACATGGGGGCGGAAGCCGCCAAAGCTTAATTGGCACTTAGACTATGGAATTCATAGATGGAATCTATTAAATACTCAAATTTGGCTGTGTCGGCTGGGAGATTGAATTGATATGATGTTGAGTGCGGATTCTCATACAAAGAATCGTCGTAATCATAATCAATACGTATATAATCGAGTTTATACGGCTCACCATTTCTAAACGAGTAAATTTCTTTGTCATATCCATATGCCCAGCTATAGCCTATGAGCGTAATGCTTTTGTTGGTTGTGTCTATAATATAGTCAGTTCTACACTCACCTAAATGTAGTTTGTCAAACAATAAGTTTCGTATTTGTTCAAGGCTATCATTTGTCACTTTATAAACCGTATAATCTTCACAATCAAGGAATTTAGTATCATAATCAATGCCCGGACGAGGAAAACCACACAATATCAGTTCATCTTCTCCGTCGAAATTGACATCGGCAAAGGTTACAACTGTGTTACGATCAAAAAACCATGTACTATCAGGCTGTGTCGGATTGTCGATGTAGATAGAGTCTGCTTCAAAGCTATCTGGATAGAATGAATCATAAGCAGCATTTAAATCGATCGCATATTTGTTGTCTTCTTTTTCGAGATATACTGTTATTAAGCACCAGATATCATTATAATTGAATCGAGCAAATATAGAGATATTGTAGCCGTTTACAGGATTGTTGTAGACATACCATTGCTCTTTTCTAGAGAGAGTATTTGTAATCTCTTTTCTAGCGGCTTTTTCCAATGGCTTTCTATTTTCAGCAGTATTTTCACAAGCTGCTAAAGTTATAGTGAATAATACCAGTATGAATAAATGTTTCATGACAATTTATATTCTTAAATCAATGTTGACTTGTTTTTGATGATATCTAAAACTATATCTTGCCATTTATTGTACAAACACAATTCGGGATTTTTTGTTCCGTTGGAATAAATCTTATCAGCCTCAATCTTGAATTGGTTTAATATTGACCTATCGACGATAACCGCAGTTCCTAATCCTGTCGGGAAGCGCATTTCTTTATCACAATGGAGGATTTCGTCGAAGTTGGAATAAAGAATCTTCGTTTCCTGGTTATTTGCATCATTTAGCGAATGCAGTTCTCCATTTTCATCAATAACCCTATAGCCATCATACGCCATGATTTTACGGAGTACTGAAATAAGAACCGCTTTCAGATTACCATAAGATTTTTCCACCTTAAAAACGTAATACTTCATATCGGTGTTCTCAACCTGCGTTGAATCGGGGATTAAGCGGCATCCTCTGTATTTTATATAGATCAGCTCGCCTGGATTTGGAGCAATGAAATTTACCATCCAATCCATATATTCGTTGTCTGGCGGGCAGTCGTTGAAAGCGCTACGGTATTGCCTTCTATGTTCCCATATTCTATACTCGACATGATACGATTGGTGGTATAAATCGTGAGCGAACCAACGCTTTTTATGTGGTATTTCCGGAAGATTGTTGTTAATATGAGGACCAAATGTTCTGCCGCCCAATGACTTACAGCACCAACTTGGAATTTGTGGAATAATTGATTCCTCTTTACGGCAATTGCAGATGTCGCTGTCGGGAACTATTTTTGCCTCTATAGTTAACTGTATCATAATCTTTGTTGTCTGCTATTTTAAGGTGTAAAATTAGTGAGGCTAAATAGGTTTTCGACAAAAATTTTCGGAAAGTTATCAACAATAGTGGGAAATCAGCTATTTAGTTTTTCGTGATTTTTATAGAAATCTAATGCTGGTGGATAATTGTCCTTAGCAGCCTGTTCCATATAACTCATACCTCGCAAAACTTTATCAGGAAGAATATCTGTAAGAGCGTTTTGTAAACACATTACAGATAGTAGATATCTGGCTGGGGTATAACCAAAGTTTATAGCTTTCTCATTCCACATCCACGCTTTAGCCACATCTTTATCAACTCCTAATCCATAGTAATATGATTCTGCTAAAGTATGTTGTGCTTCTTCAACCCCCATCTTAGCAGCTTCATCTAATAGTATATTTGCGGTATTATAATCTTTTTTCTCCTGACGGTAGTAATGTGCGAGATTAATTTTAGCATATAGATTTCCAAGATCGGAGGCTTTCGACCATAGTTCTACTGCTTTAGCAATATCTTTCTCAATATATGCTGTTCCAATTCTATACAGAGCATAAGGTTCACCTGATTCAGCCGCCTCATCGTAAATTTTATTAGTATTTATTTTACCATCAATAAGATCGCTATTACTAATAACTTGTTTTAGTATAGCTCCATCTTGTTCGTCACCATTCCCATATGCCTCAAGTGCCCAAAACTTTGATTTTGATGAATTTTTTTCATAACCATCCATTCCATTCCAATAAATCGTTGCAAGACGAGCACAAGCTGCTCCATAACCTTTTTCTGCGGATTTTCTAATTAGCGTATAACTTTTCTGATTATCAACTATACCATTAATATCACCTCTATGATAACTGATTCCAAGATTGTACATAGCTTGACGTTCACCTTGCTGCGCAGCTTTTTGTAGCCAATGCATAACTTCGTCATTACAATCATCATTAAATCGCATCAATCCCATAGCTGTAAATAATTGTCCCACAGCATGACCTTTTTCCGCTGCCTTTTTATAAAAAGCAAGTGCCTTATTATTATCTTTTGGCAACATATAGTCACCATTTTGATAAGCTATACCAACTCTAAATAACTCGTCTGCAATGACATCAGATTCGTCAGCTTCTATTATTAAGCCCAAATATGGATTATTAGTGAATGCTTTTTTATTAAATGCTTGAGACAGCCCCTTGTGTATCGCATTTTTCAAGAATCCCATAATATATCATTTTATGACTATTGATTTCAAAATCTCATTGACAACTGCCATCTGGGACTGATATTTATTTGAGTCGGTGGTGGCGGTTATGATGAATGTGGTATTGTCTGATTTTTTGACAATATACTGGTCACTCCTCATGCTATAACCTTGAAGGTACATCGAGCTAGACAACAGACTTCCTTTGCAACCACTTATTTCGGTGTCAGATATACTTAACTGCTTATACGTCGATACTACTTTTCTGTTATTTTGGGATGTTTGTTGAGCCAAATATGATGCTGGCTCAGTCCATTTTGTGGCAGAAACAATGATGTTGATGTTTGGTCTGAAATCAACATCATTCTTTTTCTTCTCCATAATTTGAACAGAAATTGTTGTAGTAGCTGTAGCTTGATTGTTATCTTGAACTATCTGCCAAGTTGATGGATATTTTAAGCTAAAATACTTGTTGGAGTACTCATTTTCAAGCTCTTGCTTTTGACCTTGCTGAGCAGAAACAACAATTTCATCACCGCCCACTCTTTGCGAAGGATGATAATAATTCGTTAAGGTGATTGCCATCATGGACAACACCGCCAGTATTAAAATTCTCATAATCTTATGATTTACAATTATTTATTCCATTCATCCTTTTCCTGTTGTTCTTGCTCTTTTTGCTTGCCTCTACGAACTAGATATGCTCCAAGCACACCAAGAAGCAATGCAGCACCTATCTTACCGCCAGCGGCTTCTGCATCACCAGAAGAAGCTGCAACAATAAACACCAAAAAGTTTAAAATAGCAAACACTATTAGAATCCAACCAAATGTTTTCATTTTATCCTCCTATTTTGACATGTCTGTAAATTCTGCTTCATTTTTCTCGCTAAAAGCTGCGATTATCCACCCGATAACACCAAGCGCACCTCCTAACAATGCAGCCCAACTAGCTCCAATTTTACGATTTCTTCCGATAAGAGCTCCTATAACAGCTCCAAAAATCATTGCAAATAGCACTGTGGCATAATGTTCAATTTTTAAAGTTGATATTCAATTTTTCAATAGCTTCTTGTTTAATTTCATTCAGCATCTTGACATCGTTTTTGTATTTGCCAAGTCGTAATGAAATGTCGTTAGCTATAGCAACTTTTTCTTTATCGGGCTCAAATCTGTCGGGATGACATTGGGTGATGAGATCTTTGTACAGTTTAGCTGCATTAAAGGAACTGTCAATAATATTACCAAAATCAATATCGCCCTCCATCTTAACCCTCTTTTTTAAAATTCTTTTTTTGTTGTTAGATTTAGATTTGGAGAGCAGTAATGCTATGATTATCAACAATTCAACAATGGCAATAAGCATCCACCAATTGAGGGCATGAGACGCTTGCTCTCCTGACACCAAGGTATCACCAACTATTTGTAAAGTATTATACATTTTGACCTCCCTGACCAATAACCTTAAACTCATCCAATTTCCATTGACAGCCATGTGTACCGACATCACTACAGACTTCAAGAGTATCGAACCCTAACACCACTAATCGCCTAACAAGTAATGTATTGCTTAGAATTACTTCTCCAATCAATATTGTATCTTTTTTCGATAATTGGTATCCAGTCATAGCTTTGATTCTAAATCCGCTATTGAATATATCAGAAAACTGGTGTTTATAGTTTTTGTTGCCTTTTGAAACACGTGCTTCGAGCATTACAGGAGCGGTGCCATTAATAAAAGCTTCTTTTGCAGATTGATTAAAGCCAATGATTAGCCTTCGACGGTCAACCTTGTCTTGAAACCATTCGACAATACTTGTCCAAATATTAGTTATTGAAACCATAATTCTGTTTTTTTAAGGTTTTTACCAATCAGAATCATCTTTTTTGCCGTCTTTTGGGACTTCATCCATATCTTTTTTCTTGGATTTAATCCTACTAACAATTCCAAAAATCAACGTGAAAGCGAGTGCTGCCAAGGCTGCACCGACGGCATCTTCAGGATTGTGCCGACCATTTTTTAATAAAATGAGAAGAAGTTCCATGTTTTATTGTATACAAGATATTATAATTATTGTTAATAAACCGACACCCATGATTGTCGCCATACAAATTCCAATTATGTTGGCTGCCCTTGCTTCTTTCGCCGCTTTTTTATATATACCATTGGGATATTTTTTCAAATAAACTCCAGGAGATTCGTTTTTGTAACATAGTGCCTCCTCCTTATAGATACCATTAGGATACTTTTCAAGATATTCAGCAGCTGAATAATCAATGAAATATTTTTTTTCCTCTTTTAACAAACGATTCTTTGTTTCAGAATAATGGCTTCCATATGGATACTTTTTAATATACTCGTTTGGAGATAGATTATGATACAAATATTCATCAATTAATTTTACCATATCAGGCAGATTTTCAATGCTTTCCAATGCTCTGATGTCATCTTTATCGTTTTTAAGTTGGTCATAAAGTTTTTTAGCTTTTTCTACCAACTCCCAATTGTATGGTTCGATTTTTATAAAATTTTCCGGATCAATCAATGATTTAAGCCTGTTATAGATCTTAGATGTTGATATATGTATGCCAAGCTCATCAATAGCACGGTTTCTAAGATAGCGCAATGCGTGTTCAGAAATATCTCTGCCATTTTGTTTTAATTGACCATAGATGTTATTTGCGATATTAAAGCGTTCAATTTCTTCGTCTTTGTAATTACCTGGATAGCACTTGTCTAACAGTTCGTCATAAAGCGAATCATATTCTTTTTCAATGATTTTCTCCTCTTGGGGCAGATCATTTTTGGGAGAAAACATTGTACCAAAATCAGGCATTGCTTCAAATTGTATACTATCTTCGTTTTCCATACAAAACAAACAAATTTTCAAAAACTATTATAAAACATGGGTTATTATTACAATGGCAACCAATATAACAACTGCACCAATCACAATAAATGTTGTAGTGCTGTCATCATCTTCTTCTACATTTGTAGTTTTAAACACATATCGACCTTGAGGATACATTTTTTCATAATCTTCCTTGTCGTTTTGTAAGTAATATCTGGCTTCATCAGCATGATTGCCATGCGGATATTTATCTAAATATTCTCTCGCATTTGAATTTAAAAAGAAATAATCCTCATACCAGTTTGCATTGTCATTAACTTCGCCACTTTCACTCTCAGGTAACTTTGAAGTTTCGTCGTGCTTTTCATATTCATTAACAAACTCTAACACTTCAATTTCTAGTTCTTCCAAAGCACGGATATCATGCTGTTTTTTAATCAGTTTGTCATATAGCTCACCTGATTTTCTTACTTTTTCTGCATCATATACCTCTTCTTTGAGATAAACTTCAGGATTCACGATAGAAAATAGGCGGTCGTATATTCTTTTAGTGGAAAAACTGATATTCAATTCTTTAATACATCTATTCCTCAAATAAATTAGGGCATCATCAGATTTATCTTCGGATGAACGTAGTTGCGAATAGATCTCGTTTGCCATGTTAAACCTTTCAAGCACAAAAGGCTCCATGAAGTTTCTGGGATTGCATTTATCCTCCAACTCTTCATACAAAGAAGTGTATTCTTTCTCCGGATGTGATTGAGTTATCGGTTTGAGCTTTTCTTTAGACTTGTTATTTGAGCCTAATGTTATCCCACCCCAATCAGGCATTGTTTCAAACTGGATATCGTCGTCGTTGTCTTTCATAACCATTGTGCCTTGCTATAACAAAAAAAACAGCGTGGATTTTATTCCTTGCTCGAACACCAGGGGTTCCACGCCCTACATTCCTAACAAGTCATCCACGCCGTAACACAACGGCTTTTGCCGACTTGCCCTTGGAATGTTGCCCAGAAAAATCTGGGACTTTATGGAACTTTGGTGTTCAAGGACAGCTAACAAATGCTATCTAACTAATATGTTTATAAATAAAAATCTACTGTTTCTTTATCCGATATTTAGTTAATACTGATTTATCGGTGCAAAGTTAAGCAATGAAAATGGAAAAAGCAAATTAATTTTAGGGAAGATTTCAAAAATTTACACTTCATGGCTTCGCCCCCACTTCGCTCTGCAGTGCGGTGGGACGGCCCGAATCGCGGGGCAGCGGGGGCCATAGAGACGGGCTAAGGCGCTGATACTCAAGACAGGTCGATTCTGAAGGAATCTCTACACGCTGTCATGAGTATCACAGCCTTAGCTCGGCTGCAGGGTGGGCCGATTATTCGGGCCTTGACTTTTGGTTCTTTTGGTCAAGCAAAAGAACAAGAAAACCAGCCCGAGAGGGCGATAATATAATTAAAGGAGATTTCTCCACTTCGGTAGAAATAACGGCACTAATTTAAAATTTTCCTATCTTTGCAACGTTAAACAAGCCATTAGCCATTAGCTATTAGCCATTAGCATTTTTACATCTTAAACAGCTAACGGCTGACAGCTGACAGCTAACAGCTAAAAAGAAAGAAAATGGCTAAAGATTTAAAACCTCATATCGGGATCTTCGGGCGAATGAATAACGGTAAAAGCTCGATAATCAACAAGTTAACAGGACAAAAGATGGCAATTGTGTCGGAACAGGCGGGAACAACCACCGACCCTGTGAAGAAATCAATCGAGATTTTCGGCATCGGCCCTGTAATTTTGATCGACACCGCCGGCATCGACGATATGAGCGAACTCGGCAAACAACGCGTGGAGAAGACCTATCAGACACTGAAAGAGATTGACTGCGCGATCTTAGTGATTGCCGGAGAGGAATTCGGGGAGCCGGAGAGGGCAATAATCGGAGAATTCAAAAAACACGAGATACCGTTTATTATAGTTCATAATAAATCGGATATAGCAGAGCTCTCGGAGAGCCACAAAAAAGCCATTGAAAGCGATTTTTCCACTAAAATATTGGAATTCAGTGCGTTAAAGGATAATGCCAAAGTATTACAAGAAGCATTAAAAAAAGCCATTCCAGAAAGCGCTTACAAAAAAACATCGTTGCTCGGAGGCATTATAAAACCTGGAGATGTGGTAGTTCTTGTCACCCCTATCGACGACGAAGCTCCAGAAGGCCGAATGATTCTTCCGCAAGTGATGGCAATCCGCGATGTGCTTGATAATGACTGCATTTGCGTAGTGCTTAAAGAAACGAATTTAAAACAGTATTTCGACTCAAAAATGCCGCGTCCGAATCTGGTAGTCACTGATTCTCAAGTATTTAAACTTGTCAACGAGATTGTACCGAAGGATGTGATGCTTACAAGTTTCAGCATCATTCTAGCTCGTTTGAGAGGCGATTTCGAGAATTATCTGAAAGGCACTCCTCACCTATCGAATCTAAAAGACGGCGACAAAATCCTGATGCTCGAATCATGCACTCACGAAATCAGTTGCGGCGACATCGGACGCGTGAAACTGCCTAATCTCATCAGGAAATTCACTGGAAAGAACATCGAATTCACATATCTTTCAGGCCTCACTCCTATCGAAAACATCAAGCAATACGCGATGGCGATTCAATGCGGCGGCTGCATGGCGACACGCAAACAGCTCATCAACCGCACGAATATGGCGGTCGAAAACGGCATACCGATCAGCAATTACGGCATGGCAATAGCGTATATGAACGGGATTTTTGATAGAGTGACGGGGGTTTTTAGCCATTAGCTATTAGCCATTAGCTATTAGCCATTAGACTTTTTTGAAAAATATTTTATTTAATTAAAAAAAATAAGTATCTTTGCAAGACCAACCAACAATAGTTTGTAGATGACCTAAAGTCGAGATAAGTTATTGAGACTAAGGGCTTTACAGATAAAAAGTCAGAGTCGGAAGATGTAAAAATCTGACGGCGAGGGAATTGAAACTTATCATTTCTCAGCTGAATTTTGTTGTTTTGAAAGGAAAAATAACAAATAAAAAGCTAAAAATATGCAATTTCATCCTGAAAAATGTCGCATCCCAGACGAGCCCAACCGCCCGTTTATCTCATCGGAAGAGATTTGGGACTACATCAACAACACCAAGAGCACTCCAGAGCGCGTGCACGAAATCATAGAGAAGTCATTGGCAAAGAACCGCCTGACCATGGAAGAGACAGCTGTTTTGGTCAACACCACCGATCCCAAGCTTGTCGAAGAAATCAAGGAAGGCGCACGCGAGTTGAAACGCCGCATCTACGGCAACCGTATCGTGCTCTTCGCACCTCTCTACGTGGGCAACTATTGCGTAAACAACTGCAGCTACTGTGGTTTCCGCTCATCGAACAAGGAGCAGATCCGTACCACCCTCACCGACGAAGAACTCGTCCGCAACGTGGAGGCTCTGGAAGACGACGGACAGAAACGACTCATCCTCGTTTACGGCGAAAGCCCGAAATACTCACCAGAGTACATCGCCCACACCGTGAAAGTGACATACGCCACCAAGAAAGGCAAAGGCTCAATCCGCCGCGTGAACATCAACGCAGCTCCATTGGATGTTGAAGGCTTCCGCACAGTGAAAGAGGCGGGCATCGGAACATATCAGATCTTCCAGGAGACATACTGCCCTGAGATTTACAACGAATATCACCCGATTAACACCAAGAAAGGCGATTACAACTACCGTCTGACCGCCATGGACCGCGCTCAGCAGGCAGGCATCGACGACAACGGCCTCGGCATCCTCTTCGGCTTGTACGACTGGCGTTATGAGGTGTTGGCAATGATTCGTCACACCAACCACCTCGAGGCTTGCTTCAACGTAGGACCTCACACCATCTCGTTCCCTCGTATCAAAGACGCATCGGGCTTGAGCATCGACAAGAAATACTTCGTCGACGACGACACATTTGAGAAGATCATCGCCATCTTCCGTCTGGCAGTGCCTTACACCGGCATGATCCTGACAGCACGCGAGGACGCCGACTTCCGCGCAAAAGCCATTGAATACGGCATCTCACAGATCGACGGCGGCACCAACCTGCAGATCGGTGACTACAAATATCATCACGAGGAAGAAGAGAAAAACAGCGACAAGCAGGAAGACCAGAACCTGCACCGCGAGCAGTTCAAGATTGGCGACGACCGCACCTTGGGCGAGATCATCGACAAGCTCCTCGACCACGACTTCATCCCGAGCTTCTGCACAGCATGCTATCGTTTGGGCAGAACCGGCGAGCATTTCATGGAATTCAGCGTGCCTGGCTTCATCAAGCGCTATTGCACCCCGAATGCAATCCTCACCTTGACGGAATACCTAGTTGATTACGCAACACCTGAAGTCGCCGCAAAAGGCTGGAAAACCATCGAAAACAACTTCAAGAACGTTGACCCGCAGTTCCTCGATGAGCTCAAGAAGAGAATTGAGAGGATTAAACAGGGTGAAAGAGACTTGTACTTCTAGCCATTAGGTATTAGCCATTAGCCATTAGAAATTTTGTGGAAGGACAAAGCTAATGGCTAACAGCTATTGGCTAATTGCTTATAAAGAAGATTTTACTTCAATTTGGATTATATAATGAATGATGTTTGGGTGACCGTGATGAGCGGTCACCTTTTTTAATGACAAGGCTAATGGCTAACCATCTAATGGCTAATGGCTTTCTTTGTAAACGCCTTCGAATCTCCCCAAGCATTGTAGAGCACCTTATGCCCTATCGATTCCATGCGGAGATCTAGGCAGGTCTGGCATTGGTCGGGTTTGTCTTTTACGCAGGCCTTGTCGGGATAAATCAGGTAGTTTTCGCGGAACTCGTTCGGTGTGAGGTTCGGCATGATGACGTTGGCTCCCACCATGATGGCTTTCTCACGACCGAGCGGGTCGACGGTTTGGTTGGCTGTTGCCGCCACCATATTGATTTCGGGCATCATCAGGCGCAAAACGGCAATCATCTTCAAAGTGAGATTCATGCGGTCTTTTGCCGATGGAATCTGGTCTTTATATTGATAAAGAGGCGTGTCTGGATGCGGGATGAACGGGCCCATTCCGACCATCGCGACGTCTTTTTTCTTGAAAAACAACAAATCATCAGCAAGGTTGTCGAGTGTTTGAAACGGCAAGCCAACCATGACGCCGGTGCCTGTCTGATAGCCGAGGCGCAACAGCGAATCTATACATCCCATACGTTTATGGAAATCATGTTTTTTATCCTTCGGATGAATCTTATAATATAAATCTTCATCTGAGGCCTCAATTCGAAGCAAATAACGGTGGGCACCGGCTTCAAACCAGCGGCGGTAGGTTTCTTCTGTCTGTTCGCCCAACGAAAGTGTGATTCCGAGGCTTCCGTTGTCGATTTTCTTGATTTCCTTGACGAGATACTCGATTTTATCGACGAATTCCTTATCGTCGCGCTCACCGCTTTGGATGGCGACGGAGCCATATCCCAGTTCATGGGCTAATCTGGCGCATTCGAGCACTTCGTCATCGCTTAACGTATAACGTTCAACTTTGGTGTTTTTGCTTCTCACGCCGCAGTAAAGGCAATATTTTGCGCAACGGTTGCTGTATTCGATCAAACCGCGAAGATGAACGTAATTGTCGAGGTATTTGAGCTTGGTCTTCAGCGCCTTGTCGAAAAGACGAGACATCTCCTCGCCTTCCGCGGCAAGAAGCGTCTTCAGCTCATCGTGTGTAAACTCGTTTTTCGATAATATTTCGTCGAAAGATTCCATTCTATTTTTTGCAAAATTACAAATTTTCCTTCACCAATCGCACCGACAAGCCATATTCATGGTCAAAAATATTTGTCGATGTGCTCAACATTGCGTTATTGAAACGCAGATACGGTGTGTCTTCCAGGTCACTCGACCAGTAATAACCGTCAGTGCTTACTGATTTCTCCCAGTTGTTGAAACGATATCCGGCAGCAGGCAGAAAAGCCGCACCGTTAGCTTCCAATTTGCCAGTCCAATCGGATTTTGAAATGTCAGCGCCGTCTTTAACATTAAAATAAGTGGTTTTCCAGTCGTCTGGCAGCAAAATCAAGCCAAAGACTCCATTGACCGTTGCCTTTGCGTAGCGCACACCGGAATCGGTTCTACGTTTGGTCAAGAGATATTTCCATTCATCTGATGAAAGCACAAACCAAACACTGTCAGCCATTGACTGCATTTCGTCAAAGTTCATCAAACTGCCTTTATCCCATTGATTAGCAGCGAATTTTAATTTATTACCTGATTTACGTTGCACATTTCCCGAAGAAAAAACCACTTGTTTGCCTGTGCTGACCGAGAAGATGCCTTCTCTTCTCACAACGGTCACGGTATCAGGGACAGGGTCAACAATAACAATTTTCTGAGCTTTTTCAATTGTAGTATGCACTACATTAACAGTATCATAAACAAAAATAACGCTATCGCGAGATTTTTCAAGCTTTTCAAGTCGTCTCAAAACATCTTCATCAATAGCGGTCATATTATTGTCAGTCTTAGTATTCTCAAGCATCTCTATGCGTTTCACAATATCCTCATCTACAGCTGGTTTATTGACAAGAGTCATCTCATAGCCTTTTTTAGGCTCCAAATCGAACGGCAGAGTAAACTCTATCGAGCTGAAGTCGGGATGCGAGATCTTCAGATAGTCGGCATATTTCGCGGTGAGATAAACCCACACCTCGCCAGTCTTATATTCGAGCATGATGAAAGTGCCGCCGTTGCTCTCGAAACGCAGCTCGCGGCGTTGCTTGTCGGTGATATTCTCGGTTCTTACCTTTATCACGGCAAAAGGCAAGTCATTGTCGTCAAATTGATAATTCTGGTCAGGATTTATGTTGACAAAGCCTGGGACCTCCTTGAAAGAGCCTGATTTCACCTCAAGCTGTGCAAAAGCGCAGACTGATATTATCAATAATATTGCCAATAATAATGTTTTTTTCATTTCAATAAGGATTAAGGCTGCAAAGATACAAAAAAAATAGAGACGGTCAGCTGACCGTCTCTACTAAAGTCTAATGTCTAAAGACTAAGGTCTAATGACTAAAGTCTAAAGATTAGATGATACCCTGAGCTAACATAGCTTTTGCAACGCGCATGAAGCCGGCGATGTTGGCGCCCTTCACGTAGTTGATTGTACCGTCAGCCTGTTTACCATACTCAACGCACATGTCATAAATGTCGTTCATGATCTTGTGGAGTTTCTGGTCAACTTCTGGAGCTGTCCAGTTGATGTGAGCTGCGTTCTGGCAGATCTCG
>Ga0129307_1001832_pt1 | contig 19976 bp, 15 predicted proteins | sample P1105metagenome_FD_94437 | JGI IMG/M metagenome (GOLD analysis project Ga0129307, IMG submission 94437) | Capybara group fecal microbial communities from Wisconsin, USA - P1105 metagenome | ecosystem: Host-associated > Mammals > Digestive system > Large intestine > Fecal | place: USA: Wisconsin... | reverse complement strand
TGACGCAAGTGACCGTGTATTCCTTTCCTGCCACAGAGATGGGGCCTGAGACCAGGGTTTCCCGATCGGTGAGCACAGGCACTTCAGATGCCTTCAGCGAGGCTTTGCCCATGTTGACCGTGACAGAACTGACCTTGCCGTCGCGCAGGTGCAGGTGCAGCAGGTGAACGCCGCTGGCCGTCTCGATGGTCATGGATTCGGAATGGACATAGCCCTTATCGAACAGATACTTGGCTACGCAGCGGATGTTGTTGCCTGCCATCCGGCCTTCGCTGCCGTCGCGGTTGAAGGTGCGCATTTTTGCATCGGCAATGCGGGACTTTTCCATCAGGACAATGCCGTCGCCGCCGATTCCGTAATGCGGCGTGCACAGATCCACGCACAGGGATTCCGGACAGGTGATCGCACCGTCAAAGTTTTCAAGGAAGATATAGTCGTTGCCGCAGGACTGCATCTTGGCAAAGGAGATGCGCATCTTCCAGGGGCGCATGTCATTGATATCGACAAGCTCGGTATTGCGCAGCGTGAAGCGGCTCTCAATGATCTGAGCCAGTGCGCTGGCAGTGTCCGGGCTGGTCAGGCAGGGAATGCCCAGCTGCATGGCGCGGCGGTGCAGGAGCGTATAATCTCCGACCGTTGTGTCTTTGACTGCGCCGGTATAGATGATATAGCTGAGTTTTCCGCTCTCCATGAGTTCCATGAGGACCGGGCTTTCCGAGGCATTGGGCACAGAGGTGACGGGAATGCCGAGGGAAGAAATCGCATCAGCCGTGCCGCTGGTTGCATACAGTGCAAGACCGAGGTCGTAGAAGCGCTTGGCGAGGGAGATGATCTCCTGATAATCATTTTCCTCCACGGAGATCAGGACGCCGCAGGGATTCTGACCGTGCAGGGAAGGCACGGAGAATCCGGCGGCACTGAGGCCCTTGAAGAGGGCTTCGGCCATGGTTTTGCCGATGCCGAGCACTTCGCCGGTCGATTTCATTTCAGGACCGAGAATGGAGTTGGCATCGCTGAGCTTCTCGAAGGAGAAGACCGGCACCTTGACGGCCACATAGGGCGGCGTGCGGTGAAGGCCTGTGCCGTAGCCGAGCGCGGCCAGCGGTTCGCCGAGCATGACATGGGAGGCGAGGTCCACCATGGGCACCCCGGTGACCTTGGAGATGTAGGGGACTGTGCGGGACGCACGGGGATTGACCTCAATGACATAGAGTTCATTGTCATAGATCAGGTACTGAATATTGACAAGACCCTTTGTGCCCAGCGCGAGCGCCAGTTTTTCAGAACAGTCGCAGATCTTTTCGAGGAACCGGTCGGTGAGGTTCCAGGGCGGATACACCGCGATGGAGTCGCCGGAATGGACGCCGGCGCGTTCGATGTGTTCCATGATGCCGGGGATCAGGACGTCCGTGCCGTCGGAAATGACGTCCACTTCGAGCTCGATACCGGGCATGTATTTGTCGACGAGCACCGGGTTTTCAATGCCGCCGGCCATGATGCGTTCCATATAATCGATGGTCTGCTCACGGGTCCGGACAATGGTCATGTTCTGTCCGCCGATGACATAGGACGGCCTGAGCAGTACCGGATAGCCGAGGGTTTCGGCTGCGTGCACAGCTTCCTCGATCGTGTTGACGCCCATGCCCTTCGGGCGGCGGATGCCGAAGCGTTCGAGCAGCGCGTCAAAACGGCTCCTGTCTTCCGCCATGTCAATGGAATCGGCGGAGGTGCCGAGAATGCGGATGCCGTGCTGGTCAAGGTACTGCGTGAGCTTAATGGCGGTCTGTCCGCCGAAGGCGACCACGACGCCGACAGGATGCTCCACTTCAATGATATGCATGACATCCTCGGGGCAGAGCGGCTCGAAGTACAGACGGTCTGCAGTATCGTAGTCGGTGGAAACAGTCTCGGGGTTATTGTTGACGATGACCACGTCATATCCCATTTCCCGGAGCGTCCAGACGCAGTGCACCGAGGAATAGTCAAACTCAATGCCCTGGCCGATCCGGATCGGACCCGAACCGAGCACCATGACGACCGGCTTTCCGGAGCGCGGGAAGGTGCGGGACTCACAGGTCGCATCACAGCTGGCATAGAAGTAGGGCGTTCTCGCGTCAAACTCGGCACCGCAGGTATCGACCATCTTATAGCCCATGGTAAAGGACGGCAGCGTTTGGGCACCGGAAATGCGGCGGATGGCGGCGTCCGGGTATCCCAGACGTTTTCCCTGTCTGTACAGTTCTTCTGTCAGCCCGCCGGCCAGTTTCTTCTCATAGTCGGCCAGATGCTGGAGCCTGTAGAGGAACAGACGGTCAATCTTTGTAATGTCAAAGATGGTGTCCACGGAAATGCCCTGCTTGAGAGCTTCAAACACGGTGAAGATGCGGCGGTCATTCTGCTCATGCAGACGCTCGAGCACGGGAGCGTCGGAGAGCGGCGGGCAGTTCAGGGTGTCCAGGGAAATCTCTGCCCCGCGGACTGCCTTCATGAGCGCTTCCTCAAACGACTGCCCAATGGACATGACTTCGCCTGTCGCCTTCATCTGTGTGCCGAGCGTACGGCTGGAACCTGCAAACTTGTCAAAGGGCCACTTGGGGAATTTGCAGACGATGTAGTCGACGGTCGGTTCAAAGCAGGCACAGGTTTTTCCGGTGATATCGTTGGCGATTTCATCCAGGGAATAGCCCAGGGCAATACGCGTGGTGATTTTGGCGATCGGATAACCGGTTGCCTTGGACGCGAGCGCAGAGGAACGGGATACGCGCGGATTGACTTCAATCACGGCATACTCAAAGGAGTCGGGGTTCAGCGCAAACTGACAGTTGCAGCCGCCGACAATCCCGATGGCGGTGACCATATCGAGCGCTGCACCGCGCAGCAGCTGATATTCCTTGTCCGAGAGCGTCAGGGCAGGGGCCACAACAATGGAGTCGCCGGTATGAATGCCGACAGGGTCCACGTTCTCCATGGAGCACACGGCAATGACATTGCCCAGTGCGTCGCGCATGGTTTCAAACTCGATCTCTTTCCAGCCGGAAATGCATTTTTCCACCAGAATCTGGGTGATCGGGCTCTGATCCAGGCCGCCCTTGGCGATGGTTTTGAATGTCTCCTCATCATAGGCAATCCCGCCGCCGGTTCCGCCGAGCGTGTAGGCAGGGCGCACAATGACGGGGTAGCCGATATGCCGGGCAGCGGCGATGGCGGTATCCAGATCCTCGGCAATTTCCGAGGGGACGCAGGGCTGTCCGATCTTTTCCATGGTGTCGCGGAACTTCTCACGGTCTTCCGCTTTCTCAATGGCGGAGATATCCGAACCGAGCAGGCGGACGCCGAACTCGCGGAGCGTGCCGTTCCGGTCGAGCTGCATGGCCAGGGTCAGACCGGTTTGTCCGCCGAGGCCTGCGAGGAGGCCGTCCGGCCGTTCTTTTTCAATGATGCGGCGCAGGGTTTCCGCATTGAGCGGTTCCAGATAGATTTCATCGGCCAGGTGCTTGTCGGTCATGATGGTGGCCGGGTTGGAATTGACGAGCACGACATTGATGCCCTCATCGCGCAGCACGCGGCAGGCCTGGGCACCGGCATAGTCAAACTCGGCGGCCTGACCGATGACGATCGGACCGGAGCCGATCACGAGAACCTTCCGGATTGTATTATCCTTCGGCATGCAGAACGGCCCCCTTCCTGGCTTCCATCATATTCATGAACCGGTCGAAAAGAAAACCGGTGTCTCTCGGCCCCGAACAGGCTTCCGGATGAAACTGGACGGTAAAACAGTCCTTTTCAGGATAGTCGATGCCTTCACAGCTTCCGTCATTGGCATTGATCCAGGTCTCGACCCCGCCCAGCCCCTTCAGGCTTTCTGCGACCACGGCATAGCCGTGATTCTGGGATGTGATATAGGTGTGTCCGGTCCGGATTTCGCGGACAGGCTGGTTGCCGCCGCGGTGGCCGTACTTGAGCTTCATGGTTTTCCCGCCCATAGCGAGTGCGGTCAGCTGATGCCCCAGGCAGATGCCGAACACAGGCAGGCGTCCGATGAGCTGCCGGAGCTGCTCGATGGCAAAGACGTTTTCCTCAGGGTCCCCGGGGCCGTTGGAGAGCATGATGCCGTCAAAGTTCCCGTCCAGGATCTCGGAGGCGGGGGTTGAGGCGGGGAAGACTGTCACTTCACACCCGCGCTTGACCAGGCTCCTGAGGATATTGGCTTTGGCACCGTAGTCCAGGAGCGCGACGTGAAAACGCACGTCCCCTTTGGCGGGAACGACGCGTTTTTGTGCGGACGTGACCTGAGGCACCACACCCTGCACGCGGTAGGCACGGAGCGCATCGAGATTCTCGGGAATCTCATCACAGATGCAGGCATTCATCACGCCGCTCTCGCGGATGGTGCGGGTCAGCTGGCGCGTATCCACACCGCAGATGCCGGGGATGCCCTTTTCCTTCAGAAAGGCATCCAGCGTGCCCTGGGAGCGGAAGTTGGAGGGCGTGTCACACAGCTCACGGACCACATATCCGCGGGCCGCAGGCCTGCCTTCAAAGTCCTCGGGGATCACACCGTAATTGCCGATGACAGGAAAAGTCTGAATGATGATCTGACCGGCATAGCTGGGATCTGTCAGGGTTTCCAGATAGCCGACGACGCCTGTGGTGAAGACGATTTCGCCTGTGACATCGCCTTGGGCGCCGATCCGCTTTCCTTCATAAACATCCCCGTTTACAAGTACGAGATAGGCCATATTACACCTCGCAGAGGGTTGCGGCCATAACGGCCTTGATGGTATGCATGCGGTTTTCCGCTTCGTCAAATACGATGGACTGGCTGCTCTCAAAGACTTCATCGGTCACTTCCATGGCATCAATGCCGAACCGGTCATGGATCTGTTTTCCGATGGTGGTCTTCAGGTCGTGGAAGGAGGGGAGGCAGTGCATGAAGACGCAGCTGCTTCCGGCCTGCTGCATGAGGGCGGAGGTCACCTGGTAGGGCATCAGGTCATGGATCCGCTCTGCCCAGACTTCGTCGGGCTCGCCCATGGATACCCAGACATCGGTATAAATGACATCGGCGTTCTGCACCGCTTTCACGGGATCGGTTTCAAAGGACAGCATCGCGCCGGTTTCCTCTGCAATGGCTTCACAGGTGCGGACCAGGGCAGGATCCGGGAAGTATTTTTCCGGTGCACAGGCGACAAACTGCAATCCCATCTTGGCACAGCCGACCATGAGCGAATTGCCCATGTTGTAGCGGGCATCGCCCATGTAGACCAGTTTTCTTCCCTTCAGGGAGCCGAAATGCTCCTGAATGGTGAGGAAGTCGGCGAGAATCTGGGTTGGATGGAATTCATTGGTCAGGCCGTTCCAGACCGGGACGCCGGCATACGCCGCAAGACTTTCGACAATCTCCTGGCCGAAACCGCGGTATTCAATGCCGTCATACATTCTGCCCAGCACCCGGGCGGTATCCGGAATGGATTCCTTCTTGCCGATCTGGCTGCCGGAGGGATCGAGGTAGGTCGGATGCATGCCAAGGTCGGCGGCCGCCACTTCAAAGGCGCAGCGAGTGCGGGTGCTTGTCTTTTCAAAAATCAGCGCCACATTCTTTCCCTCACACAGGCGGTGGGGAATGCCGGCCTTCTTTTTGGCTTTCAGGTCAGCGGCGAGGCGGAGAAGATCTTCAATTTCAGCAGGACTCAGGTCCAGCAGTTTCAGGAAACTTTTCTTATACAGTGACATAGAGCCCTCCCGTATTAAAGAACTTTGGCGAGGAAAGAACGCAGGCGCTCGGTCTGCGGATGCGAGAAAATCTGGTCCGGTGTTCCTTCTTCCTGGATGGTGCCGCCGTCGAGGAAGAGGACGCGGTTGGACACTTCGCGCGCGAAGCCCATCTCATGGGTGACCACGACCATGGTCATGCCCTCGGAGGCCAGCTGCTTCATGACGTCCAGCACTTCTCCGACCATTTCCGGGTCCAGGGCGCTGGTGGGTTCGTCAAAAAGCATGACATCCGGTTCCATGCACAGGGCACGGACAATGGCCACACGCTGTTTCTGTCCGCCGGAGAGCTGGGCAGGATAACTGTTGGCCTTGTCCTGGAGCCCCACCCGCCTGAGCAGATCCATGGCTTTCTTTTCCGCCTGCTCTTTGGTGGCCTGCTTGGTGCGGATGGGCGCAAGCGTCAGGTTTTTGAGAATGGACATATTGGGGAAGAGATTGAAGTGCTGAAAGACCATGCCCATCTTCTGACGCATTTTGTTGATGTCCGTCTTCGGATCGGTCATGGAGACGCCGTCAAAGGTGATTTCACCGGAGGAGGGGACTTCAAGGAGATTCAGGCACCGGAGAAAGGTGGATTTGCCCGAGCCGGAAGGTCCGATAAAGACCACGCACTCACCCTTGTTCACGTGCAGGGAAACGTCGTGGAGCACTTCGAGTCCCTCGAAATTTTTGGAAAGATGCTTAACGTCGATCACTGGTGCGCAGCCTCCTCTCAAAGATGCCCAGAAGCCAGGTAAAGATCATGACGAGGACCAGATAGATGACAGCAGTCCCCAGGAAGGGATACATGGCTTCATAGGTGCGGGAAACAATGGCGCGTGCAGCATAGAGGAGCTCTTTTCCGCCAATGACGCTGATGAGTGAAGTGTCCTTGAGCAGGACAATGAATTCATTGCCCAGTGCGGGCAGAATGGCCTTGATCGCCTGCGGAATGATGACAAAGCGCATGGTATCAACATAGTTGATGCCCAGGCTCCGGCTGGCTTCCATCTGTCCGGCATCGACGGACATGAGACCGCCGCGGATAATTTCCGCCTGATAGGCGCCGGAGTTGATGCCCAGGGTCAGTGCACCGACCATGACGAAATTCTTGCTGGAAGCAAAAATAACAAAACCCATGATCAACAGCTGCACCATCATGGGGGTGCCGCGGATGACTGTCACGTAGATCTTGAAAATGAAATTGAGAATTCCCAGAACGGGATTTCTGTGACCGGGACGCTGCTGGTCGTGCGCCGTGCGCACCACGGCGACAATCACGCCGAGAATGACGCCCAGCAGCAGGGCAAACGCGGTGACATACAATGTCGTGCCGACACTCTTGATGTATTGCTGCCAGCGGTCTTTCTCAATGAAGGCCTGATAGAAGTAGACATAAAACCGCTGCCATTCGGTCACGGCTTCGCCGCTGGTAATCAGGGCTTTCCAGGCTGTATACTGCTCCAAAAAAGAGGCACCTCACCTTCCGTGTAGACAAAGGAAAGGGCGGTGTTGCACCGCCCCTTCCGAGAAGGAAACGTTAGTCGGCCATGTACTGGTCAATGAGCTTCTGAACGGTACCGTCGGCGATGAGTTCATCCAGCGCCTTGTTGACGGCGTCGAGCAGTGCGGTGTTGCCCTTGCTGATGCCGAAAGCGAAGTCTTCCGGCTCATAGGTGCTGACGTTGAGCACAAGACCGGGGTTCTGGGCGACATAGGCCTTGGCGACGGCGTCGTCCATCAGGATGCAGGAGACCTGATCGTTCATCAGAGCCTGGAAAACAGTGGTGTAGGTGTCATAGGCCACCACGCTGTCCTCACCGAAATCATCCTCTGCGTAGATGTGGCCGGTGGTGCCGCGCTGCACGCCGATGGTCTGATCCTTCAGGGTGTCCATGGTGACGTTGTTGGCTTCCTTGGACACGATGCCCTGGGTGATGGTGATGTAGGTGTTGGTGAAGTCATACACCAGCTTGCGGTCTTCGGTCACGGTGACGCCGGAGACAACCGCGTCGCTCTTGCCCTGCTGGGCGGCGAGGAGAGCGGAGTCAAAGTCCATGGCATCGATGACCAGCTCCAGACCGATCTTTTCACAGATGAGCTTCATGATGTCGGGCTCGAGACCGACAATGTTTTCATTGTCATCGGTATATTCAAAGGGAGGGAAGTCGGGGCTGGTGGAAATGGTCAGCTTGCCGGGTTCGATGGTTTCAATGCCTTCAGCTGCGGCAAAGGCAGTCAGGGAAAGAATCATGGTCAGCGCGAGCAGGATGGCAGTCAGCTTTTTCATGGTGTTTTCCTCCTAAATCAATATGGATTGATCATCTGATCTCAGGATCAGTTCTGATTCTTGTCAACGAGTGCCTGGACCTTGATGGGCAGGCCGAAGAGATTAATGAAACCCTGGGCGTCCTTCTGGTTGTAGTCGGACTCGCCGAAGGTGGCGATCTCTTCAGAATAGAGGGAGTTGGGACTCCAGACGCCGGCATTGATCATGTTGCCCTTGTAGAGCTTGAGACGGACCTTGCCGTTCACGCGCTCCTGCGTCTTGTCAACAAAGGCGGAGAGTGCTTCGCGAAGGGGGGTATACCACTGGCCGTTGTAGACGAGCTCGGCGAAGGTGACGGAAAGCTTCTGCTTCTCGTGCATGGTCAGCTTGTCCAGGCACAGGGTCTCGAGCACGGAGTGGGCTTTGTAGAGGATGGTGCCGCCGGGAGTCTCATAGACGCCGCGGCACTTCATGCCCACAAGACGGTTTTCAACGATATCGAGAATGCCGATGCCGTTGGCTCCGCCGATCTGGTTGAGCTTGAGGATAATGTCCTTGGCACTCATTTTCTCGCCGTCGAGGGCAACCGGGATGCCTTTTTCAAACTCGAGCTCCACATAGGTGGGCTTGTCGGGAGCATCCAGGGGAGAAACGCCCATTTCCAGGAAACCGGGCTTCTCATACTGCGGCTCATTGCCGGTATCCTCCAGATCGAGGCCTTCATGGGAGAGATGCCACAGGTTCTTGTCCTTGGAGTAGTTGGTCTCACGGCTGATCTTCAGCGGAACCTGATGTGCTTCAGCGTAGTCGATCTCTTCATCTCTTGATTTGATGGACCATTCACGCCAGGGAGCAATGATGGGCATGTTCGGCGCAAAATGCTTGACGGCCAGTTCAAAGCGAACCTGATCGTTGCCTTTGCCGGTGCAGCCGTGGCAGATGGCGTCAGCGCCTTCCTTGAGTGCGATCTCAACGAGCCCCTTGGCAATGCACGGACGGGCCGTGCTGGTACCCAGCAGGTACTCTTCATAGATCGCGCCGGCCTTCATGGTGGGGATGATGAAGTCATCCACATATTCATCCATGAGATCGAGCACATACAGCTTGGAGGCGCCCGTCTTCAGGGCTTTTTCCTCGAGGCCTTCCAGTTCATCCGCCTGGCCGACATTGCCGGATACGGCAATGATCTCAGGATTGTTGTAGTTTTCCTTGAGCCAGGGAATGATGATGGATGTATCCAGTCCGCCGGAGTAGGCGAGTACGATTTTCTTGTAATTGGTGTTCATCAGGTTTGACCTCCTCAGTCCGTGTTTTGGGAACGATGCGTATTCTACATCGGATCGAGAAGAAAGTCAATAATTATTCGAAAAAAATTAATAAATATGCATATTAAGTGTAAATTATGTGCATAAAAATGCACCATATGTCGAATATGGTGCAACAATCCATGCATAACGACATGCATAAGGATCAGTTCAGACGGCTCATCTCTTCCGGAGAAGCAGGGAGAATGTCCATATGCTCTCCTTTGGGGGTGCAGGAGAAGAGGCTGACGCCGGATGGAAGGGCAGCCGTAAAGGGAAACAGCGATTCTGTGGTCGCCGCGCCGTAACGGCCGTCGGGGCTGAGGGCGATCAGACTGATGGAGAGCTTATCTTCACCCAGTTCCTGCATTTTTTTCACAAACTCTGCCAGGGTACCTTCCGCTGCTTCCTGGGGAGATTGACCGGAACGCATTCTGGCAACGATTTCATAGGAGAGACAGCCGCGCATGATGTCCTCCCCGAGGCCTGTGGCTGCGGCTGCGCCGTAGCGGGCATCGCAGTAGAAGCCGCATCCGGGAATCGGAGAATCACCGATACGGCCGGGCACCTTGAGGAAGAGGCCGGAGGTGGAGGTGCCGCAGACCATGTGTCCCTGTTCATCCAGGCCGAGGATACAGACGGTGTCATGTCCCTTATACGGCGCCGGAGCGTCATCAGCTTTGTTCTGTTCCATGGCTTCCTTCCAGCGCTGCTGGGAAGCAGGGGTGCGCATGTCTTTGAGCGGGATGCCGCTGGAGACAGCAAACTGCTTTGCACCTTCACCGCACAGCATCCAGTTGGTTTTTCTTCCGCAGAGTTTCCGGGCGGCTGCGATCGGACTGGAGACTTCGGTGACGGAGAGCACGGCGCCGCACTGCAGTGTATCGCCGTTCATAAACGCTGCATCGAGATAGACCTGTCCGTCAGCGGCCGGCAGGCCGCCGTATCCGACAGAGACATAGTTCGGATTGGATTCCACCCAGCGGACGGCTTCCTCCACGGCATCTCCGGCGCTTCCGCCCTTCATGAGCGTCTCCCTGCCGAGGGCGACGCCTTTCATGCTCATTTCCCAGGTTCCAATCAGTGCATACATGTGTCATTCCTCCTGTTCAAATGGTTGAAGATTTGTGCGGATCTGTCTGAAAAGTTCTGCATCTGCCTCCCGCCATGCACCGCCGTCGGTTGCATCGGGAGAGGAAAACCAAAGCGGGGTCTCATGCGGCCAGGACGGGTCGCGGCGGACCGATGTGCCGGAAAGATGCACCTGTGTGCACCCGGTTTCCTTCACGATCTGACGGACATTGTCCGGACGGATGCCTGAAGCGGGAAGAATCTCGATGGCACCCTGCGCAAAGCGGATCATTTCGCGAAGCACCGGAATGCCCTGAACTGCCGAAGGGGCCTGCCCACTGGTGAGCACACGCGTGACGCCGAGGTCAATGAGGGTTTCAAGCCCTTTGCGCCAGTCGGGCACAAGATCAAACGCGCGGTGGAAGACAACCGGGCATCCGGGAACAGCCTGCATCAGGTCCTGCGTGCGCCAGCGGTCGATTTCCCCTGATTCGGTCAGAAAGCCGAATACGATGCCGGCAGCCCCGGCGCCGGTAAGGAGCTGCGCGTCCTGCTGCATCTGAGAGAAGAGCACGGAAGAATAACAGAATCCGCCTTCACGGGGACGGATCATGGCAAAAACCGGAAGCGAAACGGATCGGCAGCAGGCAATCAGACTGCCCAGAGAGGGCGTCAGACCGCCCAGGGCGAGCGCTGTATTGAGCTCAATCCGGTCTGCACCGCCCAGGGCCGCGGCGAGCGCATCTTCCGGGGAGGCGCAGCAGGCTTCAATCAGAATATGGGAGGACATGGATGAGATCGTTTCCTTTCATGATCTGCCCGGAAACGGGTGGCTCCGGGCGGAATTCTGCATGGGTGACGGATGTCTTGCAATCGCTGATGGCTTCTGTTATGATGCACAGGCCGCGAGAGCGGAGTGATCCGGATGAGGTGCAACATGGGTTTTTCAGGGGAAAGATTGCATACACTGCGGCAGACACTGGTCGGGGACAGAGCGTTTTACAGGAAAGTCCTTGCCGTTGCTGTCCCGATGATGGTGCAGAATGCCATCACCAATTTTGTCTCACTTTTGGACAATATCATGGTCGGCCGTGTGAGCACAGAGCAGATGTCCGGGGTGGCCATTGTCAACCAGCTGCTTTTTGTCTATTATCTGTGCATTTTCGGCGGTCTGGCCGGTGCCGGTATTTTTACGGCGCAGTATTACGGAACCAGGGATTACGAGGGCATCCGGCATACCTTCCATTATAAGCTGTGGCTGGCCATCGGCGTGACAGCACTGGCTGCCGGTGTTCTGGTCTGGAAAGGGGATGCGCTCATCTCCCTGTACCTGAACCCGTCGGAAAGCGCAGGCGACCTGGAGGCGACGCTGCAGTGGGCGCAGGAATATCTGCGCGTGATGCTTTTCGGGCTCCCGGCGTTCATGTTTGTTCAGATCTACACGTCCACGCTGCGTGAATGCAGTGAAACAAAGCTGCCCATGCGCGCTTCGGTGTGTGCGGTCATGGTGAACCTGGTCTTCAACTACATTCTGATCTTCGGACATTTCGGATTTCCGAAGATGGGCGTTGTCGGTGCCGCGGTGGCCACGGTGATCTCGCGCTATGTGGAAATGCTCATTGTGGTCATCTGGACACACGCACATCCGGACAGAAATCCCTATATCAAGGGCATTTACCGCAGGTGGGGCATCCCCAGGGACCTGGTTCGGACCATCACGGTCAAGGGGTTTCCGCTCCTGCTCAATGAGGCGCTGTGGTCTTCCTCGCAGGCGATCCTTGTTCAGTGCTATGCGGTCAGAGGACTGACGGTTGTCGCGGCGCTGAACATTGCCTCCACCATCACCAACCTCTTCAACTGTGTATTCCTTTCCCTGGGCAGCTCCGTTTCGATTATCGTCGGTCAGCTCCTGGGTGCAGGGAGGATGGAAGAGGCGAGGGATACGGATAATAAGATGATAGCGTTTTCCATCGCAATTTCAAGTGTCGTTGCACTGGCCGTGTTTGCAACCGCTCCGTTTTTTCCGCGCATGTACAACACAGAGGAGGATGTCCGTCATCTGGCCACGCTGTTTATGATGATTACAGCGGTGTTTATGCCACAGAATGCATTCATGAACGCCACCTATTTCACCCTGCGCTCGGGCGGAAAAACGATGCTCACCTTCCTCTTTGACAGTGTCAACGGCTGGGTGATCTCGATTCCGATTGCATTTATTCTTTCGCGTTTTACCGGAATGCATGTGGCCCTGATCATGGTGATGGTCATGATCGGCGACTGGGGTAAATGCATTCTTGGATTCGTCCTGGTCAAAAAAGGCATATGGCTGCAGAATATTGTTGGAAAACAGAAGACAGGGGACTGACCGGAAAACCGGCAGTCCCTTTTACAATAAAAAGACTGTCTTTGCGACAGCCTTTCGGAAGCTTCGGTTACTCTTTATCGGGAATTTCAAGGATAAACCGCTCGAAAGCGTTAATGACCGGGATGCCGTTATACTCCACGCTGCGGGGAATGTTCCAGCCGTAACTCTGGTGGACATGGCCGTGACACATGTACTGCGGATGCCATTTGTCCAGCACTTCCTTAAAGCAGTCAAAACCCTGATGGGCACGATCCTCCGCATCACCGTAGCCGGTCATGGCAGCATGCGTCACAAAGATATCCAGGCCGCCGGCCTTTTTGACGCTTTTGCGGAACTTGTGCACGCGTTTGGTCATTTCCTTCTCCGTGTACTGATATGGACTGTCGGAATATTTCTTGCATCCGCCCAGACCACCGATGCGGATTCCTTTATAGGTAAACACGCAGTCATCGATGCTTTCGCAGCCTTCGGGGGGATTTGTAATATATCGCACATCATGATTGCCGGGAACATAAAGGAGCGGTTTATTGATCATGGTGACAAGAAATTCCAGATACTCGTGCTTCAGATCGCCGCAGGATATGATCAGCTCAACGCCTTCCACCCGGTCCGGACGAAAATGATCCCACAGAGCGGGACATTCCACATCAGAAACCAGCAGAATTTTCATGATCAGATACCTCCGGGAATTAGATTTGAAGTTCGATAGAAGTGAACCCATTATAAGCCCTGCAGGGGAAAGCATCAAGTGGGAAAAGGTCTGAAAGAATTGAATGAAAAGCACCCGGGCAGCAAGCCCGGGCTCAGAAATATCTGGATCAGAGAGCAAGGGAAACAGAGAAGGGAGCACGCTTTTCAGCGGGTGCGCTTTCCTTCTGAGGGAGTGCAAGCAGCTCGGTGGTTTCCCTGGACATCGGCAGCAGTTCATCCATGGTCGGAATCCGGCCGTCGACATTTTCGCACAGCCAGTTCATCTGCATCAGGTCTTCAGGAGAGAGGCTGGTATCCGGATCGACGCGGACATTGCCTTCCTGATCCACAATGGTACCCTGGAACGGATGAATGGTGTTGCGTGAGAGACCATCTTTGAGAATGTTCGCCAGCTGACGGACGCCGTCGGGGAGCGTGTTGGCCAGCTCAACATTGATGACGCCGCTGGACATGCCCCACCAGTAACTCACGGAAGTGCCGCGGGGAACGGTTGTGTCCCATGCACCGGCAAGAACGGAGCGGACCATCTGTTCATAGGTGCGGCCCCAGTTCCAGACATCCGATGCAAGCGGCACCATTCTGCCGTCGTCGAGCATCAGAGACGTGGACCAGCTCAGGGAAACATTGCCCGGAGAAGCAACGGCAATGGGGTGCCCGGAGATAATGCGCGCACCGGACTTGAGAAGATCCTTGTACGGATCCGAGTCCACGCAGGACCACTGCAGCTGAATTCTGGCATTCGGATTGGTCATGCGAACGCCCAGGGCGAATGCATTGATCGAGGCCGGAACGCCCAGAATGGGATAGCGGGCGATGTAGCCGATCGGATGCTTGTCGCACATGGCACCGGCAATGGCGCCGGAGATGAATTTGGCTTCATGAATGCGGCTGTAATAGGTTCTGACACCGACGTAGGGAACGGACAGCGCACAGACGAGCACTTTCAGCCCGGGATGCAGGGCAGCCGTCTGACGGGCAGCGCTGAGCAGGGTCGGGGCTGTGGCGATGAGCAGCTGAGCACCGTCTTCTTTGACAGCGCGCTCCATCAGCTTCTCAGCGGACTCTTCGCCCACAATGTAGGTTTTGACGTTCACCTGGTCGCCCAGCACTTCTTCGAGATACTTGCGGCCCTCATCATGGCCCTTGGTCCAGACGCTGGTCTCGGGCTGATTGACATGAATAAAGGCAATATTCAGAGTGCTGCGGGAAATGCCGTCGAAAATGCGGCTGACCAGATTCTTTTCCGGAATCGCAGGCTCGGTGGACACAGTGGGCTCCGAAGGCTCCTCATCGGATACAAACTGCAGGTCGGGAATCAGGGGAGCCAGACGCTTGCGCATATCGGAGATGCCCAGCTTGGCGAGCTGATCGTAGGGGTACAGTTCCATGGCGGAGAGAACGACTTCGCTCAGGGACTGATCCTGTACATGGGACAGCATCTCGGTGGTGCAGGCCTCACGCATGACCCAGAACATGGACATGAATGTGGATTTCTCCTCATCGGACCAGACATGGCCTTTTTCAAAGCCCATGTGTTTTTCAATCTTGGCGATGCATCCGGGATGCGTGAACTGGAGGGCGTATACGCCGCTGCGCTTATAGAACTCAAGGAATTCATAATAGGCGACCACAGCAGGATCTTCCGACCAGGTCGGGATAATTCTTGTCACTTTGCCGGTAATGGTCGGTGCGCCGTAGGAGTGAAGCACGGAGACGCGCTTGTGTCCTTCCTGGACATAGAAGCGTCCCAGGTATTCAAAGCAGGAAATCGGGTCAGTGATGCCTGCGGTGCCCAGATGAGCATTGCACAGGGCGATCCATTTGGCGGAAAATTCAGTGTTGTCGGGAAGAAGCGGCATGAAATTACCGGCAAAGGCTGCCTTTCTTCCGTCTGCCAGTGTGCCGACGATGGAATCCATCGGGATTTCAAGAACGCCCAGTTCCTGTCGGGCGGCAGACATGTATTCAGGGCAGACATTCTCGAGAACCTGCGGATAGGGATATTTTCCGTGTCCGACAGCATTCTGATAATATCTCTGGCCGCTGCGCAGAGCAGCGCGGTATTGCTCAATGGCTTCTGTTTTCATGGTAATAATAGCGCATTGCCTCCTGAATCAGGTAAAATGTACGGAAATCCGTACAGCGCCATTATACCCGAAAGTATTCTGGATACAATAGCTCAAGTAGCCGTCCATCAACCATTCTTTCCATGTTTGACGGAAAAATGTCAATATTGTGTGAATAATTGTAAATTCTGTGTGACCACTGCATCTGAGAGACTGCGGACCGGCATGAAGGCCATGGCTTTACAGACAAAAAAACTGCGGAACCGGAGGCAGGGGATGCCCGGTTCCGCAGCCGCGGCTCAGAAATCAATATCCAGTGTCAGCTGAAGGGTGTAATCAGGAAATGCCTTCTGAAGTGCTGCACGGATGTTTTCAAAGACAGCTTTGCGGTCTTTCACGTCAAAATCAAGAATGATGTCCATGGTGATGGTCCGCTCTTCCGGATCGGCGCGGAAGCCGTGTGTCTGCAGGACACCGTCAAAGCCCATGACGATCTCGTTGACTTTGTTTCGGATTGCTTTCGTCTCTTCGGTCGAGGTATTCATCGCGTAGATGCTGATGCTGGTCAGCGGGAGCTTGTGCTTTTCATAGACGTTTTTGGAAATTCTGCGTTCCATCTTATCGATGTCTGTGGCGGTCATCTCATCGCGGACTTCAACGTGAACGGAACCCACATTGCGGTCAGGACCATAGGCATGCAGAATCAGGTCATACACACCGCAGACGTCCGGATCCTCAGCGATTGTATTCTTGATGGCCTGAAGCTCTTCCGGGTCATAGCGCCTGCCGAGGATATCATCGAGGGTATCGCGCAGCATTTCCACACCGGAGCGGATGATCACCAGGGAGATGACCACACCGGCGTAGGCTTCCAGAGACAGACCGAACGCGATGTAAATGAGTGCACAGAGGAGAACCGAGGCAGAGATGATGGAATCAAACATGGCGTCCGAGCCGGAGGCTTCCAGAGACGCACTGTTTACCCGTTTGCCGATGCGCTTGACATAGGTGCCCAGGAGCAGCTTGGCAACGACTGCAGAGCCGACAATGATGAGCGAGACAACGGAATAGTCCGGCTTTTCCGGGGAAAGGATGCTCTTGATGGATTCCACCAGGGAGGTGATGCCGGCATACAGGACGAGTGCAGCCACGATCATGGCGGAGAGATATTCAATGCGTCCATAACCGAGGGGATGCTTTTTGTCCGGCATTTTTCCGGCCAGTTTGGTGCCCACGATGGTAATGACGCTCGAGAGGGCGTCGGAGAGATTGTTGACAGCATCCAGCGTGACAGCAATGGAATGTGTGATCAGGCCGATGGCTGCCTTGAATGCAGCAAGAAGCACATTGACGAGAATGCCGATGATGCTTGTGCGGACAATGATCTTTTCGCGGGATTCCTGATTTTCAACGGGAATATAGCCCATATTGCTCACCTCAAAACAGGATTGAACTTCAATAAAATGAAGAAGAACAAATGGATACTTTACAAACGAAGGACACAGTTGTCAAGATGAAAACCGATCATTCTGTTCCAAAACCGCATCGCGTATGTTTTGGCATTCAGGGGCCGATTTGCATCGGGCGGTAGGATGATGTAAAATCAGAAACACTGGTCATCATGATCCGGTCCGCAGCCTGTTTTCAGGGATGCGGGAGGACTTGCAATACGCAGAATTCAGGGAGGTCATGGAATGTTTGATTATCTGATTGTCGGTGCCGGTCTGTACGGGGCCGTGTTTGCGCAGGAAGCCAAACGGGCTGGCAGAAAGGTCCTGGTGATTGACCGCAGGGACCATGTCGGCGGCAATGTCTATACGGAGGAGATTGAAGGCATTCAGGTTCACCGCTACGGTGCACATATTTTCCATACCAACAATCAGGAAGTCTGGAACTATGTGAACCGGTTTGCCACCTTCAACCGCTTCACCAATTCCCCGGTAGCCAATTATCACGGGGAACTGTATTCTCTTCCTTTCAATATGTACACCTTTAACCGCATGTGGAACGTCGTGACGCCCCAGGAAGCGGCGGCCAAGATTGAGGAACAGAAGAAAGCTGCAGGCATCACGGAACCCAAAAATCTTGAGGAACAGGCGATCAGCCTCGTAGGTACCGATATTTATGAGAAACTGATTAAGGGCTATACGGAAAAGCAGTGGGGAAGGCCCTGCTGTGAGCTGCCTGCGTTTATCATCAAGCGGCTACCGGTGCGCCTGACCTTTGACAACAATTATTTCAATGCGCTCTTCCAGGGCATTCCGGTCGGCGGTTATACGCGCATGGTGGAACATATGCTGGAAGGAATTGAAGTCCGTCTGGGTGTGGATTATCTGAAGGACCGTGAGACCTGGGATGCCATGGCGGAAAAGGTCGTCTATACAGGCCCGATCGATGCATTCTACAATTACTGTGCAGGCACCCTGGAGTACCGTTCCGTGCGCTTTGAGACCGAAGTGCTGGACATGCCGAACTTCCAGGGCAATGCGGCGGTCAACTATACCGACCGGGAGACGCCGTGGACAAGAATCATTGAGCACAAATGGTTCGAATTCGGAAAGGATGCACAGGGGAATGATCTTCCAAAAACCGTCATCAGCCGCGAGTATTCCTCCGAATGGAAACCGGGGGATGAACCCTACTATCCGGTCAATGACGAGAAGAACGGCGCAGTCTATGAAGCCTACCGGCAGATGACGCTCTCACAGAACAAAGTCATTTTCGGCGGCCGCCTTGGCGAATACAAGTATTATGACATGGACCGCGTGATTGAAGCAGCGCTTGCCCGTGCAGGCCTGGAATTCAACAGATAAGAACAGCCACAGGAAAACGCTCCCAAAAGGGAGCGTTTTCCTGTGGGCAGAAGATCAGTTGAAACCGAAGATTTTCTGACTGATCCAGTAACCGATCCGGATGACCAGGTTGCCGAAGGCACCGGGAATATGGATGAGGACGCCGAAAATGCGGTGGCGCAGGAGACTGTAGGCATAGGGGTTTTCCTTCTGAAGATAGCTCCAGAGCTCCTTGCGCTTGGCAATGTTTTCCTCGGTACCGCTCTTGGTGAGCAGCGCAGAGGAGGCAACCGTGACGATTTCCAGATAATTGCGCATGTATTTGCGCTGATGTTCATTCTCTATTTTTTCGAGATCGACGGAGGTCATCATGAGCTTATTAACCTTCAGGGCCTGATCAATGCGCTTGATCATGATGGATTCCTGAACCGACTGATCCTCACGTCCGATGAAGTAGTGATAGAGGTTTTCATTGATATAGTACATGGTTTTGACGCTTCTGAGGGGAACATAGACATACACCTCGTCCACATAGAAGGTATGTCTGGGCAGATCCAGTCCGCAGGTGCGCAGAAGTTCCGTCCTGTAAATACAGGAATGCATGAGCAGGTACTGTCCGATGCGGAAGTGCCGGGTTTCTTCCCAGGAGAAGGGCCGGTTTTCGGGGAGCGCATGATTGTAGCTCATGACATGCTTGTGTACGGCATCGACCTTGTCGTAGATGAAGTTGGAGATGACCAGGTCGATCTGTTTTTCCGGTGCGGCGAGGGTCTTCAGGACATCCAGAACATGGGGATAGGCGGTTTCATCCAGCCAGTCGTCGGAGTCAACCACCTTGAAATAGATGCCGGTTGCGTTCTGCAGACCGGCCATCACTGCCGCTCCATGGCCGCCGTTTTCCTGGTGAATGGCTTTGCAGATGCCGGGATATTTTGCCTGATAGCTGTCGGCGATTTCAGCGGTTCGGTCTTTGGAACCGTCATTGACAATCAGAATTTCCACATCGTCGCCGCCGGGCAGCAGGGATTCGATGGCATGGGCCATATAGGCTTCGGAATTATAGCTGGGTATGGCGATACTCAGCAGTTTTTGCTTTGACATCAGGATCGCATCCTCTCATGGGATTTTGGAACCATTGAATTGTTTATGGGACAGTTCAGCGGCGGAAACGGGAGGTTGACGGGAATCACCGGATTCGGAATGTCCGCAAAGAAACTGAACACGTATATGGATATGATAACATACTCATGAAGTACGTTCAACCGGATGGATAAAAAGAGAAAGCATGGTTCTGCAGCCACTGAATGGAAAAAGCAAAGCAGCGAGCGGCATGAGCAAATGTTGATCATATTGAGGATCTGATAATGGATATATTTTGGAATATATCAAAGGTCCATATCAAAAATGGTTGCATTTCATATTGTTTTATGCTACACTCCGGAATGTCTACGACGTAGACGATTTAATATTGTGAGTTTGAGGAGGAACCCGTATGAAAAAGACTCTGAGTCTTGCTCTTGCCCAATGTCATCAACCAGTTCGATAATCATTCGAACTGGTTTTTACTTTGTAAAAAAGCGCAAAAATGCCCCTTTGATGATAGTGCATTTTTTTAAAAACCCTGATTCTATACTACTGCCTATT
>Ga0129307_1001831_pt1 | contig 19982 bp, 16 predicted proteins | sample P1105metagenome_FD_94437 | JGI IMG/M metagenome (GOLD analysis project Ga0129307, IMG submission 94437) | Capybara group fecal microbial communities from Wisconsin, USA - P1105 metagenome | ecosystem: Host-associated > Mammals > Digestive system > Large intestine > Fecal | place: USA: Wisconsin... | reverse complement strand
ACTATCTGAGATTGAAGCTAATCATGCGAACGAGAAAAGGGCGAGCCCTTCCCCCGTCCCGTCTAAAGACGGGAGCTAAGAAAGTTTCCACTTTCCAAGCCCACGTGCTTCAGCCGTGGGTACATGACCGGTATCATTCGCAGCGACAGCTTGAGCCGTAGAACTATTTGCCTGAACTTTCCAACTGCCGCCACCGGAGGCGTCAATTTTATAGTTTTTGCTGCCGTTGCTGTTGGTTGATGTAGTGAGTGTAACTCCAGTTCCAGCTGTCAATGTAGCAGTTTGCCCGACAGTTGCAGCGTCTGTCGCAGATGTGCCATCTGCAACATAAACAATCCTTCTTTTCCCACTAGAAGAGCCGACACTTACTGCTCCGTCTACACCGTCAGAGTATGCGCCAAGAATAACAGCATTCCAAGCAGTTGTATTCACTGCCCTGCCTAATACGAAAGTATTACTAGCCCCAGAGTTTAGAGTATTATTCATGCCAAATGCATATCCATATTGACTTGCAACGGTATTGCCATAACCGAAGGCATAGGATTCGGAATTAGAAACAGAATTTTCAGCACCATAAGCAAATCCGCCATTGACTGTATTATTTTTACCATAAGCCCAACCGGCTGAAACCTTATTACTAGTGCCAAATGCTTCAGTATATGAGCCAGTTAATTCGTTTTGGTATCCAAAAGCATAACTCCAAGAATTAGTGACAGTATTGCCAGAGCCAACCGCAATGCTCCAGGCTCCAGTGACCTTATTTTCAGTTCCTCCTATAGCAATAGCATGTCCTCCGGATGCTTTGTTGCCATGTCCTCCAATGATGATGTTATAACTACCGCCATCATTGCCGCCATCACCATTGATTTCATTAAAAACACCGCCGATTATTACATCGTGGTATGCATAACGGCCATTCGCATCAGCATTAAATGTATTTTTGTAACCGCCTAAAATAATGTTATCGCCGCCTCTAGCGGTATTATAATAACCACCATAGACGTAGTTAAAATTAATTCCATTAGAAACTTCATCTGAGCCTAAAGCCTTGTTACCATTACCACCAAAGACTCCTTGACGACCACCAGTAGTACTGTTATTTAGACCTCCGACAGTAACAGAGTCTTGTCCGGCTGCATTGTTACCAGAACCGCCATAATTATTACCAGCGAAAGCGACCAGAGGCGAAATCAAAGAGCATCCTATTACAAGGGCAGATAAAGTTCTTTTTGAGCTTTTACTGTAAGGGTTCGCTAATTCTCCAGCTACAACGAAACAGCTTCTCGCTTTACTCCAGATCACCTTAAATATTCGATTCACGTATATCCCTCCCCATGATAGAATTAGTACAATAGATTTGTTGTTCTAATTATATCATTGTGGATAATATATTAAAAGCACCAAATATAAAGTAATTGTAGTGGCATTATTTGGTCAGCGTATTCACTTATATCGTTACAGTTTGAGGGGCATGTACAAAAAATGTACATGCCCCTTGCGTTGGTTCTAACGAAGTGTATTTTTGTTCTTAGTAGATCCTTGGATCAAACGTTCCAGCATACTGACTCGTTCTTTGAGATCAGCTATTTCGATGTCCTTTTGATCTGACCTATGCTGCAAGGACGCGTATTTCGCTTCAACACGAGCGATCTTTGCGTTTTGCGCTGTCGCGATGGCCGATTTGCGTTCAGCTTCCGGATCCGCTTTACCAAGTCTGAATGCCAGCCCGACATTCATCATCGGGTTATCTCCTACCGTCGTTGAAGCTGAGAGCATCGCAGATTTGCTGAAGTGGTTCGCGTTTGGTCAAAAAACTTTACCCATCCTGTCCATTGCACGTCTCCGATTATTTTATTTCCGGCAGCGGCGGCTGTCCGTCAGGGAGATTACCGGGAGTGACAGGTGTGCTGGGCGAATTCAGTCGCTGTTTTTTCTCCGCGATGTGCGTATCTTCGACGATAGACGCGTACATCTTGCGATATTTCGCCAGCTTCATCTCTTTTTGCGCGTCGGCCTGTGCTACAGTACTGCGGCGCGCGTGACTGCCTCTTTTGCTCTTCAAGTCTGCCTGATAAAGCTCGATCGTTTTCGTCAAAGCCGCAATATCATACGCGTTAGCCGCCGCTTCGTAGTGCGAAAGAACAGCGCCGGCGTCATCGCGGAATCCGTGAAGATTGTCTTCACTGTACTTGGCGATCAGCGCATGAGCTTTATAGTAGTCTCCGCACTTAGCAAGCCAGAGCTTGCCCGTTTCCTCATTGCGCTTGACTTCCTTGCCTTCGAACGAAAGCAGCGCAAGCGTGTATGTCGCAGGCACATAGCCGTTGAAGGACGAAGAAGCAAGCCACTGCATGGCATTGCCGACATCGCGCTTGATCACAGATCCGTCAAGACTGGCTGCACCAAGGTAGTACTGCGCAACAGGTTCCCCGTGATTTCCTGCTTCAGCGAGATAATCGACGCCCATCAGACGATCACGCATAACGCCGCGGCCTTCGTACAGCATCATGCCAAGAAGTGTCTTGGCACGGAGGCTGTCACCGTCAGCATATTCACGGACAAACGGGGCGATGGCTTCGTAGTACAATTTACCGTCCGGAGCGTTAAGACAGAATTGATACTTGAGCTTGTACAGGTTTGTCGGCTGTTCGTCAGTTGCGCCTTTGCCGCATTCAAGCATGTATTCATAGAGCTCGTAAGGGATCGGGTTTGGCGTGTTTTCCATGATCATCTGCTTGAAAATCAGGCTCGCTGCAGCATTGTCTTCGTTGAAATAACTGGATAACGCTGTGCGAAGCTCAGACGTGAATCTGCGTGCCAGGTCTTCCTGATGCTGCTTCTGTTTCGCTTCTTCATACTTCAGGCGGTCATTGATATTCATGCCGCTTTGAGGCCCCGAAAGCGATATCTTGCCATAGTCGCCATTCTGCTGTCCATTTTGCTGAGTCTGCTGCTGCGGCTGTTCTTCCTTAGCTCCAGCCTTTTCGCGGATCATCTGATTGAATTGACTGAACTGATCCGAATCGTCAGGCTTGAGATATTCCGTCATAGGCTTGAGATTAGCATACGACGGGCAAGCTAAAGAAACTGCAGTCAGTGTCGCACACAGTAACCGCAGTTTTTTTCTTGTAATACGTTTACACACCATGTTTTAGCCTCCTTCGTAAGTTTGGGCATATTATACCATGTAGGATAAAACTATGATACAGAAAATTTCTTTTGCTCTTCTCCTATGGTATAATATCAACACAACCAGCGAAAGGAGAAATCAATTTGCATATCAGAGTGTTAAAACTTGTTTCGCTCGCATATATAGCAGGGCTTTCATGCGCTTCATTAGCTCTTGCTGAAACAGATGCTAATGTACCGCAGCAAGTCATGTCAGATCAGGAAGTCAACGCTGAGTGGGAAAAACTCACAGATCAACTGGATCACGGTGGAACGCTTTATTCGTTTTCTCCGACGCTTGTTTTCTCGAATGACGATCCGCGCAAAGAGCAAGGTGCATCCCAGCCGACGCAGACTAAACAGGATTTGGCGCCTGTTCCTAAAGCGTCTGTAACGCCAGAGAAAGAAATTAATTCCAGTGCTGATGCCGGTTATAAATCTGGAGTCGCCGCTGCAGAGGCTGAAGTCAGCAAGGCGCCTGCTGTTGATGTAAAGACAAAGGCTCAGCTTCGCAAGGAAAAACGTGAGAAGATACGTGCTGAAAAAGCTGAGCGTGCGCGTTTAAAGAAAGAGCGTCTTGAAGCGCAAAAGCGACGGGAAGCTGAGCTGCTGGCATTTTACGAGGAAGAGCAAAAACAGCAGAAAGCTCAGGAAGCTCTTGAAAAAGCTGAACAGGCTCGGTTGAAGGCCGAAGCTATGGAAGATCATAAGCTTCGTGAAGCTGAACAACATGCGGCTTATGCTGCTGAGATAGAGCGAAAAGCAGAGTTGAAGTCGGTAGATCGTGATGCCATCATCAAGAGTCTTGAAGCGGATGCGCCTGTTGTCTCTCCTGAAATAAGGGATAATATTTCTACTGTTAAGGGCGGCACGGACAGATTTTACGACTCAGACGCAGCTTCGGCAGCGAGTGTGTATGATGCAAAGCCTGAAAGTCAGCCTGTACAAAATGGATCAGTCGATGAACGGTACAAGAGACTGCTGCAAAAGTACAATATCGACGACAGCAGGACTGCTGCAAGAAACGCAGTTGCTGAAAAAGAGGCGGCGCGTGCCGCGGCTGAATTTGATCGTCAGACAACAATGGCTGCCTCCTCTGCTCCAAGGTCTTCATCTGTATCTCAGCAGGATCCGTTTAAGCTGATCAACGAAGAGACAGCGAAGATGGAAATGGAAAACAAGCTCGCAGATGAGAGACGGAACAGGCAGGCTGCCGCACGGGAGACTCCGTATGCAAAGCAGGGTGTTGAGCCTCGCATCTACCCCAGAGAAGACGGTGTTGCTCCCAAGCGTCAGTACGGCGGACTTGGACGGCAGATCAAGTTCTCCGGCATGACGCTGCAGAAGTTCCCCAGCAATCGGTTTTTGGTACAGGCCGTTGAAGACGGCTCGATCGCCGATAAGACAGGTTTCAAGTTCGGAGACCGTCTGATCAGTATCAATAAGGATACTGTCGGCAAATACAGCGCAGAAGAATTGCTGGATATTTTGTCCGCTGAACGCGGCAACGATGCTTCGTTTATCGTGCTGCGGGATCAGCAGATCCTTGGCGCGATCATGAAAGTGAGTATGTAGCAGTCTTTGCGCGACTGCTGTTCTGGTACACCTTCCTCCCCTATGTAAGAAGCCCTTCGTTGCTTGATGCATGCGAGGGGCTTCTTTTTTGTACTGGATGCGTGTTCTTGTGTGCTCTGTGTGCCATGTGTGCAGTGTGTGACCTGTGTGCGGCGTAGAATGTCGTGATTAAGAAAAAATATTGCAGTATATTTTGTATCTTAGCCGTGAGAAAAACAATTATATCGAAGTAGGAAGTGGTATTATAAGGTCAGAAGCCCCAGAAAGGAGCTGAGATGCTATGGCAGTCTTGGATCGAGATGCAAAAAGAGGTACGCCGCCAGTCCTTACCAGTTATGAAGTGGCGACTCGATCTGAACAGATCAAAGATATTCTGGTGAATTTGGCACAAGCTAACGGATTAAAAGTGATCCCTGACTTTGAGATCTCAGATGATCCGAAGGCAAATATATACACCGCAACAAACGGGAATATTGTTATCACAGCTGGTTTGCTGAAGAAACTTCCCGTTGAAAGAGACAGATCGTCAGGTCTTGCTTTTGCTCTTGCCCGTGAGCTGTATCAGAAGCATGATGCGAACAAGCAGGTACGTGAAGACCTGGGAATATCGGTACGTTTTGCATCATCAAAGTACAGAGGCGGCCAAAAGGAACTACGGGGTGTTGCGACGATGCTCCAGCGTGCCGGTTACGATGTCAAGCAAGGTTGGCAATACGCCAGGATGCTTGATAATTCTTACGATCCGCAGGAAAAAGATCAAGTGAGATCGGCGATCCATCCTCTTGGTTTGGGAAGTCCTAACATGGAAAACGTGAATGTGTATGGGGCTCCTATGCGCTTCAGTGATTATTATCCGCAAAAGATCTCGGATCGCTTTGGATTGAGCGTCGGCGTGCCTTTAGGCAGCGGAAGAACGTTTGAGAATCCCAGGGCTCAGTCTAGGAGCTTTTTCAGATCGCAGGCAAGCTGGGAAAACAAAATGGTCTTAGCGCCGTTTATCTTCGCCGATGTAAAAGCCGGACAGAACTTCGGACTGAGCGTTACTCCCCTGGAAAGCGGCAAAGCAAAGCTTGCGACGCGTCTGAAGGCAGTCGCGTTTGGCTCAACAGTGAACGGTATCCTGGGTTCTGCTCATTCTGTTGCTGCTGCGGATCGTAATTTAGATATCCTGTTCAGCTGTACAGATCGAAGGGTTGTTGACGCTTTTCTTGAGCCAGCTAAGTTTAAGTTGACGCGGGAAGAAAAGCTGGCGCTTCAAAAGGATCTGAGGTCTCGGAGTCAAACTGAACTGTATTTCGGATCAGACCGCTTCGGACTTAATACTAAGCGAACGGGCATTGGACAGGGCGCCGAAAATGAAGTCAAAGGCTTGTATGCCCGTGAGCAGGGCGATAGAAATAAAGAAGTCGAAATCCCTTTATGGATGGCCTTAGATAGCCGTACAGCTTTATATGAGGCGTTTGCAAAAGGCGGAATTTCTCGCGAAGTAGCGCAGAATTTTTGTCAGATGACCGAAAAGCAGGCTGTGGATCTGTGCGAAGAATCCAGGCGCAGGGCCATGATGTCAGGCGATATCCGTGTTGCCTCTAAAGCGATGTTTTCAACTCAGCACGTGACTGAGCAGACTGCTGAAAACACGATTCAGCAAGGTATAGATCAGTATCGTGCGCAGCAGGAAAAGGAACGTGTCGAGCGAGAGCAGCAGCGTAAAGCTCAGGTAGTTTCTGCTGTAAGATACATGATCGGCAAAATGATCGAAGCACGCATGTTCCGTCGTGCGACGATGCGAGCAGCAGCGACGTCGATGGCTCTGGCGAGAACTGCAAGAATGCCTGTCAGGACGATCGATCAGGCTAAAACTATGGCAACGGGGCTTGCTAATAAGGCCGTTACCGTCACTCAGGACCTCGCGAAGCAGCCGCAGAATCTGGCTTTAGCCAGAAACAGCGAGAAGCTTGCTGCAGGGTTAAGCAATTCTACACAGCAAATGATCGCCAACGTCGATTTGAAACAGCCTGGTGCGTTCAAGAAGCTGACGACGGCTGTTGATCAGGATATTCTTCGTACCGCGGCGCAGGAGCTGGGCAGGGCTGTAGAGTCTGTAGCGAAAAATCGTGGTCAGGAGCAAAACATTGGTCAGGAAAAGTCACGCAGTTTGAACACGCCAAAACGCGGGCAGGAAATGGCGCGAAGCGCTTCTGTCCGCAGAGGTCGTGAAGGTGTGTCGATTGGCTAGGGAGGAAAACTACAATGACTGAAATCAAGAATACGACTGAGTTGTTGAATAAGATCAAGGAAAAGCTCAACTTCGCCAGTGAGCGTTTGGATGCGGCGTATGAAGATCTGTCTCCGGCACGTGAAAGGCTGTTGGATTTGCTCGATGAGAAAAAGAATGCTGAAGATGCTCCTGATGTGATGAGCGAGGTTAGCGATGCTAGTGCGGAGCTTGGCAGTGGCCTGATGGCAGTGTTAGAGAGTAGAAAAGCTGTTCTTGAGGCGATTGTTTTTATGCTGGAGCATGACGTGCAAAGCGGCGAAAAAGAGTCTGACGACCCTCTGGCGAGGATACTGCGTTAGGAAGCATCACTAGACAAGAATAGCGATATTGGGTTTTAAGGAGGAACTACTATATGGATCTGAGCGACATGGCTTGGAAGGCCTGTAAATTTTTAACATCCTTTGAATTGACAGGAATGGTATTCGGTGGTCAGGAGTTTGCGCCTGCCACATTTAAATTCATGAAAAAAGCAGCAACTGGAGAATTAACGCAGGAAGAAATTAACGATGGTATAAGCTATATTGCTAATCTTTTCCCTGAAAAACGTCTTAAAGAAATTTGGGGGAACGTTGGACAAGCGTTAAAAGATCCAGGCAATATGACAAAACTTATTGCTGAGGTCATAAAAGCTCTGATTGATACTATTGCCTGCATGCATAAATATTTCAAGACACTGCCGAAAGATTATCTGAAATATGAAGATGTTAAGGAAGGTAATCCTGAAAAAAGGGATGAAAAGCTTCAACAGCTTGACAAAGATTTCCAAAAGTCCAAGTCAGTAGTGCCTAGTACTGATAGCGATCTATTAACACAGCAAGCGGAACAGCAGTTGAACAATGCCAAGGTCCGAGAGATCATGGTGCATATGAACAAAGCACTTGAAATCAAAAAGACCGACAAAGATGCAAAAGTTACCTTGGATGAGGATGGGATTGTCATAACCTCGTCATCAGGTGCAAAAAAAGAATGCTTCCTTTATGCAGATATTGCGCAACTTGCTTGTTATCAAAGAACAGCACGTAAATTTGACATCAGCAAGGTGCAAGAGTTAATGGGTGGCGATTTCGCAAATGAAGAATTTGAAAAGTTAAATAGTGATACCGACAAAATCATATCTGATATCGAAATCGTTAAAAAAGACGTAAAAAGCAATGTGGCACGGATTTTAGAAGAAGTTGACTTCGGAGGGGTAATTCGAGCAGGGGGCGTGCCGCGTGTACAAGAGATACTTCACTTCTTCGATATAGGACAAAAAGTGTTTGGGCAGCATAAAGAAGCGCTCGGAAATAGTGAAGTGGAAAAGGGACTCCAAGGCGCTATCAAGGCGGAAGTTATTGACAAAAATCGCAAAGAAAAAGGCAATTCTCAAATTACAGTACAAGGCCGCATGCCAGTTCAAGGAAAAGGTTCTGCTGCGTACATAGAAAGGTAGGAGGGGTTAATGATGTTTAAAGTTTCGCTTGTTGCTCACACCAACTCCCCCGCTCTCCAACTGATTGCTTCCGCAGGCCGTACGTGCCGCGATGCGGAAGGCGCGTTGGCCGTTTGGTCGAAAGAGAGCGATGCGGCGGATATCGAAAAGAAGAAGAACATGATCATGTCGATGTGCAAGCATGGTCATTTGTCAGTCTTTGAGCATGTCTCTTACACGTTTACGATCGATGGCGTCAGCCGTGCGTTTTTGGCTCAGTATTCACGCCACAGAATCGGTGTTTCGCTGACTGTTCAGTCACACCGAGCTGTTGAGCCTAAAGACTTTGTGATGCCTGATTCGATTAAGAACAATGAGCAGGCTCTGAAGATCTGGAATGAGACGACTGACGTAATTCGTAAGGCGTACAGCGATTTAGTCGCCTGCGGTATTCGCCGAGAGGATGCGCGTTTTATTTGTCCGGAAGGCAGCGCGACGAGTCTCCTGACTACGGTCAATCTGAGATCTCTGCTCCACGCCTACTGGCTGCGAGTAAAGGCGCCCGGTGCGCAGTGGGAGATCAAAGAGGTCGTTCAGAAAATGGTTGACTGTGTTGTTGAGACGGAACCGTGGCTGAAGGATGTTTTTGAGATGTATGAAGAGTAGTTTGTTTTGATATTCACTATCAAGGTAATTCGCTAATTTAGGCGGTAAGACAATGTGGAAATATTACGCTGAAAACGCCGAGAAATTCGAGAATAAGCTCAGCGAAGCATTTAAAGCTCGCAGCGCTGCTGAACGCAAGGTGCTTCCTGCTAAGGATCCATTCTTTGCAAAAAACAGCGAGGAGATCGACTTCTATTGCCGTTCCGCTGCCACTAACTTCGTGAAAGCGATCAAAGCGGCCCCTATGGAGCTCGAATTTGCAAAAGATGTGACTGAGCTGGGGATGGGCCTTTGTGCGGTTTTGGACACGAGAGCTGGTTTTGCGAAGGAACAGTTGGATGAAGCCGAGAAATCTAAAAACACAAGACAGATAGCAAACGCTAAAAGCCTTGTCAAAGAGGCTGAGCTCTTTAAAGAAAACATGCTGAACAGCGTCAAGGGCAAGGTTTTGGATGGTCAGATCGACCTACTGTATAGCAAGAAAGTCGAAATGGATCAGTCTCAATCGCTGTCTGCCGAGCGTGGAAACGAAAAGGATCCGATCGAAAATATTATCAACTCTAAAAGCCACTGCAAAAACAACGATCGCGGTGTGAGTTTGTGATCATTTCGGTGTGTTAGGAGTGAGTGTATGCGAGAAGTTAAAACAATGCTGTGTTCTCTCGTTTTATTGATCTGTCTGTCTTGTTCAGCTGCATTTGCAGCATCTCCAATCTTGCTTGAAACAACGCGTTCCGGAAGCCGCTACTACATGATCGAACACGAGCAGAACGAGGACTGTATCTCTGTTCTCATGCGCTGTGTGTTCTCGAAATCGGATCGTGATAAAACGATTGCGTTGCTGACCTCCCAGGGCGTTGCCAAGGCAGATACGCTGGCTTGCAATGATTTCAAGCTGCGCTACAGTGAGGACGGCAGCCGGTATCAGCGTATCTACGATGTCTTTTTGGACGACAAGGGAGACATGCTGTCCTCTGTCGCTCAGAACTCTGAAGCTTGGTATGATACCCCGCCACAGGCGGATCATCTTCCAGCAAAAGCTCTTTTGGCAGCGGCTCGGCTGCTCAATGTCTCCGTTGCTCTCCCCCATTTTTCTGATGCTCCTGCTCCTGTCGGCAATGTCGCTTCAGCGCAGTCTCGGATGCCTCAAAGAGCTATGCCGGCTGCCGCAATGATCGCTGCATTTCGTGCAGACGAAAAAACGTTTGCCGAGAACTACGAAAATGCGGTCGTTCGTGTGAGCGGAATGCGCGGAAAGCTGTCACGAGACTACGACATGCTATCGATGCTGCTGCTGCCTAAGAGCGGCGGCAAGGGGATCCTGTGTTTGTTCAGAGAAGACAGTATGGCGGCGTTAAGTACTGTGAAGGTTGGCGCAGAGGTCGTTGTTGAAGGCGTATATAAGCCTGGGATGGAGTCTGAGTCTCAAGCTGTGTTTGTGCTGGATTCGTGTGAGCTCATTAAGATGGCTGAAAAAAAGAAGAAGCGCTGATCGTTGTTATCAGTTAAAAGAAGCAGTTAGCAATTAGAAGAAGAGGCTGTCTCAAAACTACAGTTTCCAAGGACAAGACAAAAGTTATCTTAAGGGCAAGTAGATGGAGCAATTATCCTAAGAAGTCAACAAAGTGCAAAAATGGCACCGGAAGTTTTATCCTTCCAGTGCCATTTTTGTTATGTTATGGGCGATAGAAAGCAAGCCCCATTCAATTTTCACTTTTTCGATTCCCCGCAGCAAAAAGCGGCGGAACGACCAACAACCTTTGATCCGTCCGAAGGTTTGTTCCACTTCGCTGCTTCTGCGCGCAGCAAGGACCTGACCTGTCGGGGAGCAAAGGTTCTCTCGTGTTTCTCTTTTCAATTCGTTCAGACGATGGGAGACCTGGATGCTTCGGCTTTCTCCTTTTTTGCACTGTTCTGCATAAGGGCAGCCGCTGCAATCCTGGCAGCGATAGATGTCCCGTCGCGTCTGATAGCCTGCCTCCGTGGTGTACTTACGGCTGCCGATATGTTCCAGTTTTCTCCCATTCGGGCAGGTATAACTGTCGCTTTCTGCGTCATATCGCATGTTATCTGCAAGAAATGGGTTATTCTTGTGTTTCTTTGTCTGTTCTTTGTGATAGGTCCCGTACTTGACGCAGCTTTCACAGCTGTTCTGTTTCAGGTATTCGTAGTTCTCTTCACTGCCGTAGCCTGAATCAGCAATGACTGTGTGTGGCAATTTTCCAAGCTGTTCTTTCTGGTGTTCCAAATGGGGGATAAGGGTTTTTGTATCTGTTGGATTAGGATGGATTGTGTAGCCGACGATGTAGGTGTTCTCTGTCCCAATCTGGACGTTGTATCCCGGTTTCAGCTGTCCGTTGAGCATGTGGTCTTCTTTCATGCGCATGAAGGTCGCGTCATGGTCGGTCTTGGAATAGCTGTTTCTTTCGCCGAAGATTTCAAGATCCTGTTCATATCTCTCTTTACGAGGAATGATATCATCCTTGAGTTCTTTGTGGATTTTCTTCAGTTTCTTCCGGCTCTTGCGAACTTCTTTGTCTTTCGCCTCTTTATCCTCTGCCCTGGCTGTTTCCTCAAGTCTTTTCTCTATCTCTTCCGCTATCTTTTTCACCTGTTCGCTTGTGATGCGTTCTGCTATTTCTCCTGTTTCTTCCAGATCGTTGTCCTGATAGAGATCGTTTTCTTCCTGCGTGATCCTGTCAATCTCTTTCAGGCGCATACGGATCTTGTCATCCAGCTTCGCGTCATACTTCACGACGCTCTTTTTCCATTTGAAGCTGTATTTGTTAGCGTTCGCTTCTATCTTTGTGCCGTCGAGAAAATAGTTCTCCTGTTTGATGTAGCCTTTTTCCAACAGGAGCATGACGACTGCGTAGAAGGCTTCTTCGATGATGTCCTTCATGTCGCTGCGAAAGCGGTTCACTGTGCGAAAGTCCGGTTTCTGGTCTCCCGAAAGCCACATGAAATTGATATTCTCTCGAAGTGCTTTGGCTATTTGGCGGGAAGAGTAAGTCTTTTGCGTATAGGCAAAAATCAGGACTTTCAGCATCATCCGGGGATGATAGGCTGGGCATCCTGCTTCTTTGTACCTGCTGTACAGCTTGTTCAGATTGAGGCTGTCGATGACAGAATTGACGACTCTGACAAGGTGATCTGCAGGAATGAGCTCATCGTACGACGGCGGTAAAAGCTGTATTTGGTTCATTGTATAGGTTTTGAATTTAGGCATACTTTTATTATAATCTCTGATACTTCTTTTGTCTCCCTACCAAAAGTACGTTACATAAAAGAGGCTGTCTCTTACTCAGCTCTTCGATGAGTTTTGAGACAGCCTCTTTGTTTTTCTAGGATTGCTGAAGTTCAAGTGAAATGATGTGCAAAACTTGTTTTAGAAATAATGCTGGTACATGATCAACAGTTTTATAGCCGCGTGACTGTATATCAAATGCCTTAATATGTTCACACATCACGTAGCCGAAAATTTTCTCTGTTCCCGTAAGAGGTAAATGTAATGGGAAACCATTGTCCTTAGTAGTAATAGGACAAAGTATGGTCATTCCCGTTTTTTCGTTAAATATTTTGTTACTAACAACGAGTGCAGGTCGATGCCCAGCTTGCTCATGTCCCGATTGCGGCGAAAAATTAATATATATAATGTCCCCTTGTTCTACCATACTTCACGCCCTACGGCAGGCCCCCAATCCATCTCTTGACATTTATAGTTGCCTTTATAATCTCGAAATAAATCTGCTAAGGATTCCTCATGTTTCGCTTTCCTAATGACAATTGCTTCGTTTTCTGCTGTGATTTCGATAGATTCTCTTCCTGTCCATGACAGGGCGCTGAGTATGTTTTTGGGAATTCTTACTGCGTGGCTGTTTCCCCATGTACAGATTGTCGATGGCATTAATCTTTCTCCTTTCTGAAGTAGATACAATATATATACATCATGTGCGGCATTTTGTCAATGAAAAGTTTCGAATGAAGGATAGAATTTCATCTCAGCAGCCCTCTCTTGCGTTTCGCCTTCGCTATATGCCAAGATATATTAGCGTTGCTACTTCTCTGTTTATACTTGGGATTATTATAATATGTATTATTATAATCCTGTGTATAATAATAACAGACCGCAGTTTTTGCTAAGAACTATATGTACAGATCTGCCCGATGGTCGAGAAAACAGCAAAGTAATGGTATAATATGAACGTCAGCAAAGAATAAGGAGGTTTTACACTAACAATGCAGATTCCAACGAGTATTACGAGTGCAAGACTAAAAAATATAACAACACTATTAGGAATTTTTCTCTCTGTATCAATTATCATACTCCCATTTACAGGCAACGCCAAAATCGTTAGCGAGGCTGACATACAAAGCATGGCTTTAGGCAGTCCTCGATTGAGCGATTATCAGGGGAAAGTGCCGTGTGCCGTTTGGCGCATTGCGAAAGATTACGATTTGACGCAGATCGGATCTGCGAGTGTCGATGGCACGCTGATCGCTCTGTGTGCGCCGGATGCTTCTATGTCATGGATCGCTCAGGAGTTGTACGCTCCCACGGATGGCACGGTAATACTGGAACAGCTCTCATTTTTTGATCCGGGGTCAGGTCGCGAGGTCGCCAGGATGGTCGAAAAAGGGGCGCCTCAGACAAGTCCTGGTCGGATTGATGTGCGGCTGCCCAACTCCGCGAGCGGTCAGTACATTGTCGCTATGAGCTGGAAAAAGGAGACTCACAGCCCCTTTGCAGGCACTGCCATGTGGACTGGCTGGGATTATCCGGTCTGGGAGTTTGAAGTCACTGCACGCACACATATCAGTCAGAAGTTGATCTATGAAAGTTCATCTGGCATGGAGCCTGCTGTCTATGAGGATAAGGACAAGAATCAGAAACGTTATGAGTGGGTGTCGTATAAGCAAGCTCCGGTGCAAAAGGGTATCTATATGCTCTGGGACAGTCGGCCATATCTGGCATTCAGCTTCGATAAGGGAAATAGTGAGCAAAAACGACAGCTGTCCAGGCTTGAGCTTCATGCGTGGCCTTACCTGCCGGAAGATTTCTGGGAGAAGCGGAAGGGCCGGATTTCGCTTTTTACGGCCAGGGATGTCATTGAAAAATTTTGGCAAAAATATGTCTTTTTAGATGTTCCTCCAGGATCGGCGCGCACCAACAGAGGTGCGGATAAGAGAGGTCCATGGACGCCGTTGGAAGCGGCGCATGTAGTAGCGAACAGCTTGTCGTTGAACATGTCGCAGCCAGTCGAAATTTGGTATGAGTCACTGACTGACGTTGGCAAGCAAGGACCATCGCTAGGATCGATGTACTCCCCTGTTTTCTATTTCCCGAAAGAGAACGCGTGGCATGTGCCAGGTTCGGGGACGGATCAGGATAAGATTCCTCTGAAGCTGCGCGGGCGTCTGATGTATCGGGTAAACGGTAAAGGCGATTTGATGACTAAGAAGCTGAAGATTCAGCCGCCGACAGTGAATAAGCTGAATATAAATTGGAAATTAGCGCTTGCTGATGATTCAACCGTCACTGGCACGGTGGACATAGATGCGACAGGCGAATGGAGCGCTATGGTAGAGGCAGTTGGACTGGACAGGCTCATGGGAATGATGTATGGTTTGCAGGACTGGGCGGCACGAGATTGGCGAAGCAGGATCGAAGTGTCGAAGGGGCACGATGTCGTGAAACTAAGGATACCAATCAATGCGCGGTGTGGAATTGCTAATGCGAGTAGAACCGAAATGTTAACAAAATTGCCCTCTTTCTACCCCGCGCCGCTGATACCGCTGCAGCAGGCAGAGAATATCACTGCGTTGCGATGCCCATTGATGGTCTCTCAGAAATACGAGGTCAAGATGCCGGGAAGCAGATACGAGTTTTTGACGACGCTGGGACAAAGGCACGGGGAATCACCGGCGGTCAGGTTCGATTCTGATTATGTGTTGGAGAATAGAAAGACTCTGCTACGAGGGTATGAAGAGCTTGTTATCCGCGATGTGAGGATACCTGCGGTTGAGTTGGGTGCTTTTAGGCAGTGTCTGGCAACGCTGGGAGTGTGGAGAACAAATACCATCGCGATGAGAAAGAAATAGAACGTTTGCGATATACGCAACAAGTCCCACGTCGATTGACGTGGGACTTGTTGTTTGGGGACCATTGTTGAACAAGGTAGAGGGGCTATCCCCGCGCATGCGGGGTTCAGGGCAGCTTCGTCAGCAACTCAGTCCGTTTCGCAGGTCCATCCCCGCGTATGCGGGGTTCAGCTGGACAGCTGCCGCTTCTGCTCGCCAGTCCCCGGTCCATCCCCGCGCAAGCGGGGTTCAGCGGTGCGGGATTGCTAATGCGCAACGGACTGAGGGTCCATCCCCGCGTGTACGGGGTTCAGTCACCGATCACATCTTGCCAGTCGGGCCGCATGGGTCCATCCCCGCGCAAGCGGGGGTCAGGGCGTCCGCGGTCCCTTTTTATCCGACCCCCGAGGTCCATCCCCGCGCATGCGGGGTTCAGAAATTCTCTGAGGAGTTTCCGCTGTATGGCGAAGGTCCATCCCCGCGCAAGCGGGGTTCAGAGACAATCACAATACTCAATCACAAAGGCGGCAGGTCCATCCCCGCGCGTGCGGGGTTCAGCTCGCCGGTGGCTTCGTTGCGGACTTCAAAACAGGTCCATCCCCGCGCAAGCGGGGTTCAGGACTGTTCGCCCGTGTCCTTCGCTTTTTCGACAGGTCCATCTCCGCGCAAGCGGGGTTAAGTGATGGCCGCGACGGGGAAAACGCTCGGCGGGGGGCTCCCCGCGTTTGCGGGGTTCAGTTGTCGTTCCTTTCCTTTTGCAGAAACATTCGCGGTCCATCCCCGTGTGTGCGGGGTTCAGAGCGATATTTTCCTCAGAAAACATATCATGCTAGGTCCATCCCCGCATGTGCGGGGTTCAGTTAATCTGCGATACGGCGGCTCCTGATCCGGAGGGTCCATCCCCGCATGTGCGGGGTTCAGCCAGCGCGAAACGGTCGCGACACTCACCCCGCAGGTCCATCCCCGCATGTGCGGGGTTCAGTGCTGACGCAACGGCGGTTTTGCCATCGCTGCGGGTCCATCCCCGCATGTGCGGGGTTCAGTTGAATCGTGCTGCTCTGGTCAGCTTGCCACGGGGTCCATCCCCGCATGTGCGGGGTTCAGAATGACGACTCGCTTTATTGTGAACGCGTCGCAGGTCCATCCCCGCATGTGCGGGGTTCAGAGTGCTGCCGCCTGAAGAGGTCAAAAGATGAAAGGTCCATCCCCGCATGTGCGGGGTTCAGTCTACACAATGTGTATACATTATCATAAAAAATTCTGGCACGCCACCTTATATAAACAATATCTCAAAATAAAAACATAATTTCGATGGAAGGGCAAAAACAAAGGCAATTTGTAAGTGTTTTAATAAAATATAAATATCTAATACGTTATACTAATCAGAAGCATACCGCTCTTCGTATTCTTTTTGCGACATGAGACCGGTAACATCATAGTAAAAGACCTTGCCGCAGAAATCAAAACTGAGTACGTCACCCTCAATTTTGGGAGCGATCGTGTATGCTCCATTCTCGTCTTTGGAGATATTTTTAAGATTTTCATATGCGTCTCCTATCATCCACGCCGGTAGCGAAAACGAAGATAACGAGCTCGTGTTTAACGGACTTTTTACTGGTTCTTCGCATTTTACGCATACATCCATCACACCAAGACGAGTTTTTAGTGTCTCGATAGCCATGTCATTGTTAATCGAAATATCTTTTAAACCAAAATCCCAAGGCATCATAACAGTTCTAGCAAAGCTTCGATGTGACATGTCAACACCACGGACCTTGCTATAACACTTCTCCCATTTCTCCTTGCCTAAAAAGTCGACAAGTGTTGCCAACGCCTCATGATGCGTGCAAGCTTCAACGAGTGCGCGATTTTGACTTGGGATATCCCAAACACACTCTTCTTGAAGTTGATTCAGCGTCGCTGCTGCTGCGATCGGCGTGTAGGCTCGGTCAGTGCCAAATCCCCATTTTGCAGCTTCACGGCTGAGCAGCCAGTCATATCCGTCTGCCGGCGTTAGCACGATACAGCGCGGTACCGTAAACCCTTCCGGACGAGGCCGTTTATGGCGAAATAAACGGCCAATTCTCTGCAAAAGAACATCTGCAGGGCAAAGGTCTGTAATCAGAAGATCAAAATCAACATCAAGAGACTGCTCCACAGTCTGCGTCGATACAAGCACACATCCATTTCGAAGCACTTGTTGTGTGTCCATGTGAGGTGCTTTTCCGAACCGCTTTTCTACCTCTCGGTCTAAAAAACGGCGTTCGTCTGGTGAGTATCGGCTATGGTGAATCGTGGGTATTCCATTCACACTAAACAAAAGCTCAGGCGGTAACGCTTTTTTTAGCGCGTCAAATGTCAAGCGCGCTTGCCGTACTGAGTTTCGTAAAACTAAAACGCAGGGAACATCTTCAAGCTTTCTTTCAGCAAAAAGCGATTTTACAAGTGCTGTAGCCCCCTCGATGTCGGTCATCAGCGGCATCGGGCGCATACATACTTGTTTTCTTTTAGCCGCAGGAAGCTCTGGTGATTTTTGCTGTGAATCCGTGACCAAGCTGGGATAAGGTCTAGTAATTGCTTCTTCAAGTGACGGCTGGTTCAGGGAGTGTGTTTTGCCTCCTCCATACCATGCTTCCCCAAATTGCGTAAGGCTCTCAGATCCCAGCGTCGCAGACATCAGCAACACGTGTCCCCCCACGGCCTTATAGATCTTAAGCAGACCGCACAACAATTGACTCATATAAGCATCACTGGAATGCACTTCGTCTACTACCAGGAGCGAACGTTGCAAGGCGAAAGCACGCATATCAGCATGAGGAACTTTCATAGCTGCCAAAAGAGCCTGATCGATTGTGCCAGATGCAAGAGGCGCAGCAAGGAAGCGTTTGCTGTTTTCAGCAAACCAGCCAAGGGGCTTGTTTATCTCTTCTCCCCAATCGACTGAATATCGATCTGTTCTAATTCCTTCATGATCCCCTACTCGCAGATAGCCAGGAACCGCAAGCGTGACGGGGAGACGTGAATCGTGAGACCGACTTTCGCCAAACAGGTGCTTCGAAAAATCGTTCATACGTTCAAACAACTGTGTTGCAGCAAAGCGAAGCGGATTAGCAAAATACAAACCATCAACAAGACCAGCCTGAAAAAGACGCGTGAACAGGCGTAAAGCTGTTTCCGTTTTACCACTGCCTGTCTCAGCTTCCAGGATATAAAGGCCGCCGTTATCGTTTAGCTCGATTTTGTCTACAGCGCTTTGGATGCTGTTGGGAGTAAAACCGAATTGATTTTTAAAATCTGGAACGGTCGCTGGGCGTAAGGCTGAAATATCCCAGCCGAGATGTGAAAGAGCTTTTTTAGCCTGTTCACGAGACCAATCAAGACATGTAGTGGTGTCATATTGAGGTCGTAGGGATCCTGACCAGTCAGTTTCACCACAATATGGGAAAAACGACCTGTCTGAGCCAATCCAGTCTGCAAGCATGAGCATGCCCGAGAAGTAGTGTTGAAAAGCGGCGGAGTCAGGTATGGGGAACTGATTATTTTTTACAATCGGAAAATGAGATTGTGTAAAATCGATTAGTTCTGTTAAGGCAATATCGGGAGCAAGCTTCTCTGTGCTAGTCCAGCATGGCCGAAGGTTGCTCGTTTCTTGGATAACGCTTTCCGGTAAAGGTGCGCCATGATGTCCGAGGATCAACATAAGAGCAGTTTCAAGCTCTTCTTCGGAGTGCCCAAGGCAGCCACTGTCTAAGATTTTTTCGCACAGTGTCAGAGGGGACTTTGAGCCTGTAAAGAGGTTCCAAGCAGTGCGAAGATGTCCTACGGTGTAGGGCTTGCGTTCGTTGTTTTGGGGGATTTGAGCTTTTAATTGAAACAAGGGCGAGATTTTGCCGAAGTCGTGCCATAGTGCCAGTGCCGTAAGGCGCTCAATGAGGTTTGGAGAAAGAGATAAATGCGTAGCTTGTTGAAAGTGGCGCTGGACAGTGGGGCTTTGCGCAAGGCATTCGAATACGGCGGCAACATCGGAGAGATGAGCTAAGAGAGGTAGTTTTTTTGCGCATTTTTCATCAAATTTGCCCCATATAGTTTCAAGTTCAGACATGTACACACTCCTTTTTTAAGTACATCCCCGTGCGTGCGGGGTTCAGGCTTGTCCGGCAGTTTATACCACTCTCGCGGCGGGTCCATCCCCGCGCATGCGGGGTTCAGAGAGGCGATGTTGAATGCCAAGCGGGAAGGAAAGGTCCATCCCCGCGTATGCGGGGTTCAGATGACGAAAGCAGCGGCAGCTTTTAAGCTGGAAGGTCCATCCCCGCGTATGCGGGGTTCCGGGCTCGAATGAGGCAGACATAGCTATAGCTTGGGTGTATCCCCGCTTATGCGGGGGGTCAGTTTGATTCTCGCCGCTCTTTGTGCTATTATTCAATTAGGACCGCCGTGGATGTCGACGGTAAAAAACGTAGCTCCTATCCGGCTGTTGCGAGCAGCCGGAACGGCCTAGGCCGTCGGAGCTGCTATGAACACACTAGAACGCAGGCTTTGCGGTGATGGCGATCACCAGCAATGCCAGAAGAAAGGCGGCTGCGAACGGCCGCCCCTCGTAAGAAAGTTTTATAGTTTTCCGGAAATGGCATGATCTTCGGGTCATGCCATTTCCTGTTCCATCAGTTCACTCAGCGGGATGAACCCAATCAGATCGTAGCAGATGTGGATGCTCTGGCGGCGTTTCCCGCTGCTTTTATCCGGAGCCCCGACATAGATCGCCTTTATCAGCTCATGGGCCGCATAAGGCGTCAATTCGGT